>PDWJ01003792.1_pt1 | contig 14076 bp, 12 predicted proteins | sample 1430881 | NCBI WGS metagenome assembly PDWJ01 (sample SAMN01162460, study PRJNA174530) | Oral metagenome, whole genome shotgun sequencing project. | biome: Marine environment; feature: Marine mammal; material: Swab sample of the gingival sulcus; isolation source: swab sample of gingival sulcus... | reverse complement strand
CGGGTCAGCCCATTGATCACCCGGTACACCGAGTTCTCGTTCCCCGGAATCAACGACGACGCCAGAATGACCGTGTCCCCTGGCCCGATCTTCACCCTGTGGTCGTTACTGGCCATCCGCGACAGCGCAGCCATCGGCTCGCCCTGAGACCCGGTGGACATCAGCACCACCTGGTGGTCCGGCAACGAGTCCACCTGCTTCAGGTCGACCAGCACCCCGTCCGGCACGGTCAGGAACCCCAGGTCCGCGGCGATGCCCATGTTGCGCACCATCGAACGGCCCACGAACGCCACCCGCCGCCCGTGCGCAGCAGCGGCATCCAGTACCTGCTGCACCCGGTGCACGTGCGAGGCGAACGACGCGACGATGATGCGCCGCCGCGACTGCCCGAACACCCGGTCCAGCACCGGGCCGATTTCCCGCTCCGAGGTGGTGAACCCGGGGACTTCGGCGTTGGTGGAATCGACCATGAAGAGGTCGACCCCCTCCTCGCCCAGCCGGGCGAACGTCCGCAAGTCGGTGATCCGCTCGTCCAGCGGCAACTGGTCCATCTTGAAGTCGCCGGTGTTCAGCACCATTCCGGCCTTCGTGCGGATGGCCACCGCCAGGGCATCGGGAATCGAATGATTGACCGCCACGAACTCACAGTCGAACGGTCCCAGTTTCTCCCGCTGCCCCTCTTTGACCGTCAGCGTGGACGGGGTGATCCGGTGCTCGGTCAGCTTCGCCTCCAGGAAAGCCAGCGTCAGCTGCGAGCCGAGGATCGGGATGTCCGGGCGCATGCGCATCAAGTACGGGACCGCGCCGATGTGGTCCTCGTGCCCGTGGGTCAGGACTATCGCGACCACGTCGTTCAACCGGTCGGCGATGTAGTCGAAGTCGGGCAGGATCAGGTCCACGCCGGGTTGGTCGTCGTCCGGGAACAGCACCCCGCAGTCGACGATGAGCAGCTGGCCGTCGATCTCCAGCACGCTCATGTTGCGGCCGACCTCGCCGAGCCCGCCGAGCGCAACGATGCGCAGCGTGCCCGGCTTCAGCGGTGGCGGGGAAGGCAAGTCGGGATGTGGATGGCTCACGGGTGCGTTGTACTCCAGTCGTGGTCAGGAACGGGACAAGCCGGCCTCGGCCAGCCCGGTTCGCAGACTCTTCAGCATGTCGTCGGTGGCCGGCAACAGTGGCAGCCTCATGTCGCAATTGTCCAACACGCCCAGCTCTTTGAGGGCTGCCTTGGCCATGATCGCACCTTGCGAGGTCCGCATGAGTGCCCGCACGGCCGGGATCAGCTGCCGGTGAATCTGCCGGGCGGTGGCCAGGTCACCGGCATCGACCGCCTGGATCATCGACCGGTACTGACGGCCGGCCACGTGCCCGACCACGCTGACCAGGCCGACGGCCCCCTGTGCTAGGTGGGCAAGGTTCAGTTCGTCGTCGCCGCTGTAGTAAGCCAGGCCGGTGCGGCTCATCACTTCGGACACCTTGAACAGGTCTCCACTGGCGTCCTTGACCCCGGTGATCCGGGGATGCGCGGCCAGCTTGAGCAACGTGTCACGCTCCAGCGCCAGCCCGGTGCGGCCAGGGATGTCGTACACCACGACGGCCGCATCGACCGCATCGGCGACCGCGGTCATGTGCGCGATGACACCGGCCTGGGTGGGCTTGTTGTAGTACGGAGTAACCACCAGCAGGGCGTGTGCACCGGCTTGATAGGCCTGTTCGGCCAGTTCGATGCTATGCCGGGTGTCGTTGCTTCCGGTGCCGGCTGCCACTCGGGCGCGGTCACCCACCGCATCCAGCACGGCCCGCAGCAGCCGCACTTTCTCCTCGTCCGTGGTGGTGGGTGACTCACCGGTGGTCCCGGACACCAGCACGCAATCGTGCCCGGAGTCCACCAAGTACGTAGCGACGGCCGCGGCCGCGTCCAGGTCGACCTCACCGTGGCCGTTGAACGGTGTCACCATCGCGGTGCACACCCGCCCGAACGGTGCAGGCCGGTCGGCAGTGGAGTCGGGGTGAGCCGCCGGGACAGCACCGGCCGTAGACGCTGGGGAGGAACCGGTTGGGCCTGGTGAGCCCGGCGGAGTGGACACGCTCATATCGGCAGCCTATCGGTGGGCGGCCGGCATCCTTGGCAGCCGATTGGGGGCGGGTTGCCCGAAACGAGATCTTCGTTCGGCAACGAGTCATGGGCCGGGCAGCACATCATGGATCCGAGCACATCGGGACCCCAACAAGCCGCGGAAGGACATCGAGGTGCCACAGAATGAAGACGGTTGCTTCCCGCTCGGGGGTTCGGGAAGCAACCGTCTCGCGTGGTAATTCGCTGCAGCCGGGCGCATCGTTACAGCGATTCGCGCCAGTCTGTTGTGATCTGAATCACATAAGCTACAGCGTGACGCCAAGTCCTAGCCGACGTCCTCGCCAGGGTGAACACCGTTCGTCGGCGCATCATCGCCAGGCGCACCCGTCGCGTCATCCCGGGACTCGCCGTCCACGCGCCGCAGGCCGATCCCGTCAGCCAGCCGCTCGCGGCCGGCCCGCAGCTGTTCCTTCGCCTGCTCTCGGGCCGCCCTTGTGGCGGCCAATCTGTCTCGCAGCGCCTCGGAGAGTTGCTGAGCCCGCGACGTCGTGGTCATGTCCACGTATTCCTGCCCCGCCAGATCGGCGATGGCGCGCATGATCCGCTCCACGCAACACTGCGCGGCGACCGCATCGTGCGGGTCAGCAGCCGGGTCGATGCCGACCGGTGGCCCGAACCGAACCGCGACCGGCGCCACATTGGGCACCCGCTGGCCGACAGGGGCCACCGCATCGGTGTTGTGCATCGCCACGGGTATCACCGGGACTCTCGCGGTCAGCGCGAGCCGCCCCACCCCGGCGTGTCCTTGGTAGACCCGTCCGTCCGGGCTGCGCGATCCCTCCGGAAACACCCCCAAAGCCCGTCCGCGGGCCAACAAGCCGGTGGCGACCTCCAGCATCGACCGGCCCTGCTCACCGGAACGGTTCACCGTGACTTGCCCCAGCAGTTTGAACGCCAGGTGCGCGGCCAGACCCAGTGCCCCGGCGGAGTTCGGCTGGTCCATCGGCGCTAGATAGGTGACCTTGCGCGGAGTCACCAGCGACAGGAAGAACGCGTCCGACAGGGACAGATGGTTGCTGGCCAGGATGACCGGCCCGGTGTCCGGTACGTGGTGCACCCCACTCACGTCCGGGCGGAACACGGCGTTGAATGCCGGGCGCACCACACCGCTGACCGCCGGGCGGACAACCGTGGAACGCAGAAAGCTCGGGAGCACTTGGTCCCTCTCGACTGGGTGTGAGGCCGTTATCGCCCGCCGGGGAACCGGCCAGGCCTGTTGAGGTCAACCCTAAGGGTGCACAGCGGCTCCTGCCGCGCGCTCAGCGCATCCGTCATGGCACGATCCAGCTATGAGCACCCCGCCGTCCCCGGCGGCCCAGGCACCGCCACTGGCCGACCCGCGACCCACCACCAGCTTCAGCGCCGCCGCGCAGCCGTACGCCCACGACGCCGGCATCGGTGCGCCGCGGGTGTTGCTGTGCCACGGGTTCACCGGCTCTCCGCAAAGCCTGCGGGGGTGGGGGGAACACCTAGCCGGCGCCGGCTGCACGGTCCGGATTCCCCGCTTGCCGGGACACGCCAGCACCTGGCAAAGGTTGGAACGCACCGGGTGGCAAGACTGGTACGCCGCCGCGGAACGTACGCTGCTGGATTTGGCCGGACCGGCCCGCGAACCGGTTGTGGTCGGCGGATTGTCGATGGGCGGGACGCTCGCGCTGCGGCTGGCGGTGGAGCGGCCCGGCCTGGTGGCCGGCCTGATGCTGGTGAATCCCGCGGTCCGGCTGTCCGACCCGCGGCTGAAGCTGCTGCCGATGCTGAAACGGTTCACCCGCACCATGCCCGGCATCGCCGATTCGATCGCCGACGCATCCGTGCACGAGGAAGGCTACGACCGGGTCCCGCTGGCGGCGCTGGAATCCTCGATGCGGATGTACCGGGAGATCCAGCGACGGTTGCCCGAGGTGCACGCGCCGATGCTGCTGATGCACTCCGACATCGACCCGGTGGTTCCGGCCGACAACGCCGAGCTCATTCGCCACCGGGTGTCCTGCGCGCGTATCGACGATGTGCCGCTGCATCGCAGCTTGCACGTGGCCACGCTGGATTTCGACGCCGGATTGATCCACGAACACTGCGTGCGATTCATCGCCCAGCTCCACCGGAGTGAGGCGACCGGCGCGGCCGTCGACTGAGCCGGCCACCGGCGCACAATGCCAGCGTCGGCTCGAGCTGCAGAAGCGAACCGGTTGCGCGCCATTCGGTCGATTGGCACAAGCTTCCGCTGGGTGTCCCTGCAGTTTTGTCGCCAGGTGGTTTAGGCTGGCATCGCCTGCTGATCGCAGGGAACAATCACTCACGCCGACGTTTGCCGCACCGTCGCCGTGCAGTCGTGGGGAGGCTGGGATGAGCCGACGTGGCGCCGCGCCGACACAGTGTGAGCGGACACGTGTGCCAGCGGCGTGCGCAGGCACACGCTCGGTCGTTGAGGCGCTCCCGGCAGTTCGGTTCGCCGCAGATGCGCTCATGGACCGGACCCATTCGCCCGCCGTCCCTCGGGTGCCGAACACGGGGAAAGCAACGTGAACAGCGGGGCAGCCGGGGCTACCGGCCCGGACGATCGGGACATCGAACGGGCATGGGCGGAGATCGTCGCCAACTGGGACGTGGTCGCGCCGGCGAAGCCGCCGCTACGCACGGATGACCGGTCCGCGAACGCATCCCACTGCGGCCGTCCTGCAGCCGAGACGCCTGAACGTGAGCTGCGGCTGGATCGCAAGGACGAAACCGTCGGTGGCGCCGACCCGGTAGACCTGCACGGCTACGATCAAGCCGCGGCGCCGGCTGAGCAGCGCACCCCCGAGAAGCGCAAGGCCTCGCGTCGGGGATCCGGCGGCAGTTCCAAATCCACTCCCCCGCAGGGTCCGACGTCCGCCGGTCCCCGCGGCGATCAGGCTGCGGACCCGCCGGACACCGGACGTGATACGGACCGCCCGCACACCGCCAGGCACAGCGCGGATCTACCCGGCCGACCCGCGAACGACGCAGCTGCCCGCATCTGGCCATCCACGGATTCGTCCCCACGACGCGAGAACTCGGACCGCTCGAGTGACCGTGCGCCCGGCCGCCGGGCCGCCCCTCGCACCCGGCAGCCGGGACGGCGGCGTAAACCGTCCCGGCTGGATGCCTTGCGTTTCACGCGTGGCAGTGCCCGCCGCAGCAACGACCACCGGACCAGTTCCGACGCCGCGGTAGACCGGATGTTCGACGACCACTTCATTCCGGAGCCACCACCGCCGTTACCGAGGGGCAATCCGGTCACCTGGCTGGCCTGGATCGGGGTGATCGGCGGCCCGATCACATTGCTCCTGCTGGCGGTGCTCTGGCGCAATGCCCCGACGACGATCATCGTGATTCCCGTCATCGGACTGCTCGGCGGATTCCTGACGCTGGTGGCGCGATTGCCACGCGGGCGGCCCGACGACGAAGACCGCGGCGACGGGGCAGTGGTCTGAGCCCCGCCAGGTCGGACGTTGCAGCCAGAAGCAGATGCCGGCGATGTCGCTGACTGTAGCCCGGCCTGGTCCGCGAGTCCGGCGACAGCGTTCTCCGGGAAGGGCGCAGACACCAGCACCGCTACCCGGTGAGGCTCCTGCACACGATGTGGGGTGCGTGGATCCGTTAATCAACTCCGTGCTGCACCCGACGACGTCAGCGCACGGGCCCGAGGCAGCAGCAAGCCCGCTCCGGGGGCCTCCACCGGCACCCGTTCGGGTTGCCGGGATGGGCTGGGCTTGACCTCGACCGCTCCTGTGACGATACTGGCCGTATAGTTCCCCACCGACCCTCGTGGTTTGGTGGGGTTTTTTCCACGGCAGGAGGGCGCCAGTGCGTGCCTCGGTGGTGATCGACTACCAGAACCTCCACCTCGTGGGGTATGAAGTGTGCCGCGGAAGCGCAGGCGATCCTCACGAGTGTCTTGTCCACCCAATGCTGTTCGCACGCGAACTCCTGCGCGTCCGCAACGCGAATCAGAAGCCCGGTTACCCCGCCGCGAACCTTGCCGACGTCTGGGTTTATCGAGGGTTGCCCCAATCCGACTACGACCCCCAGCAGAACGCATGGAACCTTGCCCACAAGGCGGAGTGGGAGAAGAACCCGCGTGTGCACGTCATTCACCGACCCTTGAGGTACGTCCCGAAGTACGCCACCTACTCCACGCAATCAGGAACTGGTCGGGCCGGTGGCCGAATCGCGACCGATGCCGGCGGTCGGCGGCTCTATGCGAGCCGTAGAGAGAAAGGTATCGATGTCATGTGCGCACTCGCTGTCGTGCGTGAGGCTGCGCGCGACGATATCGATCTGGTCATTCTCGCCTCCCACGACAGCGATCTGGAGCCCGCGCTCGACGCGGCAATCGCCATGAGAACCGCCAAGATCGAGACCGCCCGATGGGATGGCTCCGCAAGAAAGCGTTTCGTCAAGCAACTGCGCACCACGCAGAGAATCTGGAACACCAAACTCGACCACACATCCTTCGAACGTTGTATCGACCCGCGTTCGTACTGAGCCGCCCGCCCTTGCTCGCATTGCCTGAACAGGATCGCGGTCCTGACGGCGTGGAAAGTGTGGAACCGCCGGCTCACACTCGCGCCGGGGTCCGTGGTCAAGAGGTTCCACTCCACTCGAACCCGACGGGGTGTTCGCTGCTTCGATTCCCGCTGGACGTGGCCGACGTCACCGTGGCCGAGGTGTCACGTTCGGCCACGATCGACTACCTCAGCGACGACGGTCGTGCGCTCGGGGGAGGTCGCCGGTTCAGACCAGCCACCAGCACGTGAAGTGTGAGGCAAACCACCTCCCGGATGAGTCACCCCGGTGGTTGGTGCACCGTCCATGCAACGGCCAGTCCCGGTCAGCAAACCCAGATCAGAAGTCCAGGAGGACGTCTCATGAAGGTCAACATGGGCGGCACCGACCGCATCGTTCGTCTCGTCGTCGCCCTCGTCGCGGTGGTTCTCGCTCTGACTGCTTTCAAGGGCAGCGGGATCGCCGTCGTGATGTGGATCGTCGCCGCGATCATGGCGATCACCTCGGTCGTGCGGTTCTGCCCGCTCTACGCCCCGCTCGGCATCAACACGTGCAAGACCACCGACCACTGAGCCGGCGGACCGGCACCGGCGCAACAGCGTTACCCATCGGCGCCGCCTGCCGGTGATCCCCGCAGCCGACTACGGTTGGGCTATGGGGATCATCCCTGAACCGGAGCCCGCACGGCTACCCGCAGGCGAGCCCGATCGGCTGACCGAACAGATCACCGTGGCACTGCCTGGTCTGCTCCGGTATGCCCGGATGCTGACCCGTGACCCGGTCGCCGCCGACGACCTGGTCCAGGACGTGGTCGTGCGGGCACTGGAGCGGTCGAGCACTTTCCGCGACGAGAGCACCGTCGATACCTGGCTGCACCGGATCCTGCACCACCGCTTCGTCGATCTCAGCCGGGCTCGGCGGGCCACCGCCACCGATCCGGAAGACCTGGCCGAGCGGGTGGAGCGGGATTGGCGGGACGAGGCGTACACCGTCGACGCCGAGACGGTCGTCCTGCGCGCCGAGACCGCCGAAGAGTTGCGCGACGCGATCATCCACCTGCCCGCCGCATACCGGTCCGCCGTCGTGCTGCACGACGTGCAAGGCCTCACCGGTGCGGCAGTCGCGCAAGTTCAGGAGGTCAGCGTTGCGGCCGCCAAGAAGCGGATCAGCCGTGGCCGGGCCATGCTGGTGACCCAGCTGGCCCGCGGCACCGAGCGGCGGGCGGCGCTCGACGGTGTCCCGTTGCGCTGCTGGGACGCCCGCTCCCGGGTGAGCGAGTATCTCGACGACCAGCTCGACCCGAGCAAGCGCCGGGCGCTCGAGACACACCTGGCAGTCTGCCCCACCTGCCCGAGCCTGTATGCGGGGCTGGTCGGTGTGCGCGCCGGGCTGGGTGCGTTGCGTGACCCGGACACGGTCATCCCGCCGGCGATCGCCGACCGGCTGCGCACCGGCAGGTTCGGCGCCTGAGCCGTGGACCCGGGTGCACGGCTGCACTGCCGGCGGCCAGGTCAGGGCACCGGCCCGATCACTACACCGGCCCGATCACTGCACCATCTGGATCAGTGCACCGACTGCGGGTTCACGGGAAGCCGGACGTCCGCGCAGACCGGGAGGTGATCGCTGCCGCGCACGCAATGCCCCACCTCGACTCCGGCCGGCCAGCCGTACCTGGTGACCCGCAGCGACGGGTCCACCAGCACGGCGTCGATGCGCCGGTGGGGCCGGGCCGCCGGGAAGGTGGGGTAGCTCCCCGCACCGGGGTCACGCGTATCCCGAGTGAGTTCTCGCCAGGAGGGTCCGCCCGGTTCTTCGTTCAGGTCGCCGGCCAGTACCTGGGCCGCCCGACCGTCGGGCCAGTCCCGAAGAAAGGGGACGTGTTTGGCCCGTTCCTGCGCCAGTACAGGCAGGTGGATCGAGGCGATCCGCACCGGTAGCCGCCCGGGTAGCCCGATTTCGGCGCGGACCAGCCCCCGCGGGCGCGGCAGCAGCGACGTCGCTTTCAGTCTCCACGACCGGGGGGCCTTGGTGAGCGGCAGTGCGTCGAAATCGTGCACTTCCGCCCGCAGGCTCACCAGGATCGCGACCCCCGCGGAGTCTCGCCCGCCGGCCAGCACATACATCCCGGTCTCGGCGCCCAAGTGGTCCAACAGGTAGCGCGAGAACAGCAGGCGTGGGCCTTCCTGCAGGCACAGGACGTCCGCACGCGCCCCTGCGATGGCCCGGTACACCAGCCGGTGCTCCCCCAGCAGGTCACGCACGTTCCAGGCCAGCACCCGCAGATCGTGCCGGGCCGGTAACACGGGGTGCGCTCGGGATTCCACCGAGGCACCCCCGGTGTCGGCGCTGACCTGGACGTCCGCGGCCGTCGGCGGCGTATCGAGGGCAGCGGGCGGTTCCCCGTCCTCGGATAAGGGTGCCGGCACGAGGCAAACCCTACCCAGGCAACGGCACCGCATCGCGGGTTGACCCCCGACGGGGCACCGGCAAGAATCCTGGGGTCCACACCGGAACGCGAGGGAAGCCGGTCCGAATCCGGCGCTGTCCCGCAACCGTGATCCATCGGCGCTGCCGTTGGTAAGCCGGGGTACTCGGGTCCGGCAGGTCGGCTCAACGAAACCGTCGAGGAACGCGGTGCGCAGCCGGCGGGGTCGCTACCTCGCTGTGCTCGGTGCCCAGGAGGTCACAGGTCCCATGAATACCCACCTAACACTGCCGGGAGCGCGGACCGGTACCCGCGCCCTGTCGATGGCATGCCGTTTCGGCTCGGCGACCGTCCTTGCCGTCGGTGCCCTGACGGTCTGCGCGACCGTAACCTGCGGCCCGGCCCACGCCACCACCGATGACGTCTACCGGTACTGGGGCTACTACCACCTGCAGGACGACACGTGGGCGTACGCGGATACCGGCGCGGGCCAGTTCACCCCCAAGGACGGAGCAGTGGAGGGTTGGCGGTACGCCTTGGGCGCCGGTGACGCTCCCCGCACCCCTAGAGACGTGCTGAGTTTCGAGGAGATCTGCGCGGACACCCCGGCCTCGGACGGGGAGAAACGGGTCGGCGTGGTGATCGACTACGGCCGGGCGGTCGACGCGAGCGACGGTGCGAACCAGGCCGATGTGCCTGAGCCGGTCGCCGAGTGCGTGGTGGCGGACGAGTCGGCCAACGGGGCCCAGCTCCTCGCCGCCGCGGAGCAGGTCAGCGAGGGCGACAACGGCCTGGTGTGCGCTATCGACGGTTACCCCAAGACCGGTTGCGATGCGAAACCGGTTCCTGCGGCGGATGTTCCGCAGCAGGCAACGGCCGCGGACGAACCGGTCGACATCGAGGTCACCTCCGATGACGCCGACGCAGCCGGCGGGGATGCGGCTGAGGGTGAAGCAGCTGAGAGTGCCGAGGAGACCGATACCGGGTCAGGCGTGCCCGGTTGGGTCGCGGGGCTGGCCGGACTCGGTGCGGTGGCTGCGATCGTCGCGTTGGTCGCCGGGCGGCGACGCCAGGCGCAGCTGATCGAGGACGCGCGTCGTCAGGCCGCACCTGACGGGACCGGTGAGCCCGGGCCGCAACAACCGGGACCGGCCGGCCACGACCCTGGGGCTCGATGAGCCGCATTACCGTGAGCCCGGGCCCTATCAGTGACCGCACCCAGCCGGACCGGATCAACCGGCAGCGATAGCGGCGCAGCAGTGTTGACGGGACAGCGATCTGAGCGGCCGTCATGAGGTTGCCCAGGCTCGTGCACCCGGTGGCGTGGTGGGTGTGGGCGTTCGGGCTGGTGGCCCTGGTGACCCGCACCGTCAACCCGTGGATCACCGCGCCGGTGATCTGTCTGGCGGTGCTCGTCTCATGGGTGCGCCGCCCGGTCGAGGCCCGGTCGGTGCTGCCGGTGTTCCTGTTCGTGGGTGCCGTGGGGCTGGTGATCAGGTTGCTGGCGGGCGTGTTCGTCGGTGGCGGCTCCGGGGTAACGGTGCTGGGTACGCTGCCCCGGCTGGAGTTCGGGGGGCCGCTGACCGCAGTGGGTGTGGGTGGGCAGATCACGGTGGAGGCGGTGCTGCGGGCGGTGTACTTCGGCCTGCAGCTGATGGCGATCCTGGCCTGCGTCGGCGCGGCCAATGACCTGGCCCCGCCGCACCGGCTGCTCAAGTACGTCCCGGCCAGCCTGTACGAGGTGGGCACGGCGGTGGTGGTCGCCGTCAGTTTCGCCCCCCAGTTGGCCGGTTACGCCCGGCAGATCCGGGCCGCACGCCGGTTGCGGGGACACGACGGGTGGGGCGTGCGTGAGGTATCCGCGTTGCTGGCCCCGGTGCTGGCCGCGGCGATGGACCGCTGCTGGCAACTCGCCGCGTCGATGGAGTCCCGCGGTTTCGGCCGGGTCAGTGCGGCCGGGCGGGACCGGCAACGAGGCAGGACCACGTTGACGTTCACCGGGCTGGTGACGATGGTGGCCGGCAGCTACGGGCTGCTGGGGATCGGGGTGGCCCGCTGGGTCGCACTGATGTTGGTGGGTTGTGGGGTGCTGGCGGTTGCCGCAGGTTTGGTGGTCGGGGATCGGTCACCACGAACCCGGTACCGTCCCGACCCGTGGGCTGCGCCGGAATGGGTGCTATGCGGTGCCGGTTGCCTCACAGCCCTGTTCGGTGTCACCGGTGCCGCTGCCGGCGAGGCATCGGTCCTGACCTCCCCGGCCAGTTGGCCGCAGCCCCAAGGGACCGTGCTGATCGCGATTGCCGTCGCCGTGGCGGCTGCCGCGTTCACCCCCACTCCCCCATTGCCGGTGCAGGTTTCTTCGCCTGTGCCACCCGGCGAGCCGGCTGCGACGGGCCCGGCGGAATCGAGTGCCACGTGATCGACTTCGACGACGTCAGTGTAAGTTTCGGCGAACACCAGGTGCTGGCCGGGGTGAACCTGCACGTCGAGGAGGGAACCTTGAACCTGGTCACCGGTGTGACCGGGGCAGGCAAGTCCACCCTATTGGGATGCGTGAACGGCCTGGTGCCGCACTTCACCGGTGGAACGCTGACCGGACGAGTGCTGGTCGACGGCCGCGACACCGCACGGTTCCGGCCCCGGGACTTGTCCGACGTGGTGGCCCTGGTGGGCCAGGATCCGGCTGCCGGGTTCGTCACCGGCACGGTGGAGGACGAGATCGCCTACGGAATGGAATCCACCGGGGTCCCGGCCGATGTGATGCGCCGCCGGGTCGAGGAAACCCTGGACCTGTTGGGCATCGCCAGCCTGCGGGCGCGTGACCTGGCGACGTTGTCCGGTGGGCAACAGCAGCGGGTGGCCATCGCCGCGGTGTTGGCCCCTGGGCCGCGGGTGCTGGTACTGGACGAGCCGACCTCGGCGTTGGACCCAGTTGCAGCCGAGGAGGTTCTGGCCAGCATCACCCGGGTGGTGCACGACCTCGGGTTGACCGTACTGTGCAGCGAGCACCGGCTGGAACGGGTGATCGCCTTCGCCGACACCCTGATCACGGTCGAACAAGGCCGGGTGTCGGGCGGCTCGGTTCCGGACGCGATACGCGACGCGGTGCTCGCTCCGCCGTTGGTGCAGCTGGGGCGGCTACTGCAGCTGGACCCACTGCCGCTGACCATCAGGGACGCGCGCCGAGCGACGAATGCGACGCGAGAAAAGCTGGTGAACAGAGATTCTGATGCAGCCCTGGAGCGAAATACCTGGCCCGCAGGCCCGGCTGGTCGTGCAGCACCTGCCATCCGGCTCCAGGGCGTGAGCGTGTACCGCGGCCAGCACCGGGCCCTGACCGGCGTGAACCTGGAGGCCGCACCGGGGCAAGTGGTGGCGATCATGGGCCGCAACGGGTCCGGCAAGTCGACGCTGCTGGGCGCCTTGGCCGGGTTGTATCGCCCTGCGGCCGGGCGGGTTCGGGTCGGCGGACAGAACCCGGCCGGACTGCCTGCCGCGCAGCTGGTCCGCCGCATCGCGCTGTTGCCCCAAGAACCGAACCTGGTGCTGTACGGGGCCAGCGCTAGGCACGAGGCATCCACGGCCGACCGCGACGCGGGGCTGCCGCCGGGCACCACGCTGGCCCGCTGGTCGGACCTGGCCGGGGCCGGCACCGAGGCCGCCGACCCGGATACCCACCCCAGGGACCTGTCCGAAGGGCAACGGCTGGCGCTGGCGTTGGCGGTGCTGCTGGCCCCGGACCCGCCGGTCGTCGCCGTGGACGAGCCGACGCGTGGCCTGGACTACCTGGCCAAGAACCGATTGGTGGCCTGGCTTGCCCGGTTGGCCACCGACGGGCGGTGTGTGTTGGTGGCCACCCACGATGTCGAGTTCGCCGCCCAGTGCGCGAACCGGGTGGTCCAACTGGCCGACGGCGAAGTCGTGCTGGACACCGAGGCGACCAGGGCGCTGGCCACCTCCCCGGCGTTCGCACCCCAGGTAGCCAAGGTGCTGCGTCCGCTGCCCATCCTGACCGTCGAGCAGTTGAGCGCGGCGCTGGAGCCGGACCCATGAGACGATCCGGCCACCCGATCCCGACACCGGCGCCGTCCTCGTTGCCCGCGTCCTCAGCGCGGTCGTGGGCCTCGGCTCGCGGCTGGTTCGCGTTGGCGGCCGTGTCGCTGGTGGGAGTGGCCGCGTTCGGGTGGCCGTTCCTGATCGAGGCCGACGCCGCTCATGGCTCGTCGCACTCCCAGGATGCGCCGTGGGTGTTCGCCGGGCTGCTCGCGGTACTGGCGGCGGTGGTTTCCGCCGAACTCGGCGGCGGTCGTTTGGACGCGAAAGCCGTTGCCGTGCTGGGTGTGCTAAGCGGAGCCACCGGTGCGATGCGGGTGTTCAGCGCGGGCATGATCGGGCTGGAACCGATGTTCTTCCTGCTGGTGCTGGCGGGGCGGGTACTGGGGCTGGCGGGCGGATTCCTGCTGGGCAGCACGGCGATGCTGGCCGGTGCGGTCATCACCGGCGGTATCGGCCCGTGGCTGCCGTTCCAGATGTTCTGCGCCGGCTGGGTCGGCATGGGCGCCGGCCTGCTGCCGGCACTGCGCGGCCGGGCCGAGGTGTGGATGTTGGCCGGCTACGGCCTGGTGGCCGGGTTCGGCTACGGGATGGTGATGAACCTGTGGTTCTGGCCGCTGGCCACCGACCCGGACACCGCCATCGGCTATGACCCACAGGCCGGTCCGGCCGCCAACCTGGCCCGGTACGGCGCCTTCTACCTGGCCACGTCGCTGGCCTGGGATTTCCCCCGTGGGGTGCTGACCGCTGTCCTGTGCCTGCTGGCCGGGCGGCCGGTGTTGACCACCTTGCGGCGCAGCCTGCGACGAGCGCACTTTCAGCCGGCCGGCAACTCCTCCGGTGCCGCTGCCGATGCCGCCACCGACCCGCCGGGCGCGACCGGATGAGGCGTAGCCACCCGCACTGACGCCCAGCTGTCACGCTGGTGGGCTGG
>PDWJ01004370.1_pt1 | contig 14078 bp, 10 predicted proteins | sample 1430881 | NCBI WGS metagenome assembly PDWJ01 (sample SAMN01162460, study PRJNA174530) | Oral metagenome, whole genome shotgun sequencing project. | biome: Marine environment; feature: Marine mammal; material: Swab sample of the gingival sulcus; isolation source: swab sample of gingival sulcus... | reverse complement strand
AGGAGGGCGCCTGCTGGTCGCACGCAACCGACGAGCGACAACCGCTGTGATGTCGCAGACCAGCGCGGCGACGGGAGGGAAGGTGGTCAGCGCTCTAGAGCGCTGAGAGGAGGTCGCTAAAGCGGTCGAGGAGGCGGCCGAAGAACCCGCTATGGGCGGCTGGAGTCTCGACCTTGCGCTGCTTGGAGGTCTTCGAGGAGTTCGAGGAGGTGGTTAGGGTGTGCTCGCCGCTCACCCGGCGCGCGGCGTCCTGCAGACTCTGACCGCATCGGCGGCCGCTGCAGAAGCTGACCTTCCGGCGACGCAGCAGCTGGCTCACCTTGGGGGTCTCGAGCAGCGACCTCGTGTTCTTGGTGGGTTTCTCGACCTTGCCCTTCGCGCCCGGCGTGGCGCTCATCTGCAGCAAGAGCTTCGTGCCGGTCACCGTAAGACGGCGCAGGCGGCGCTGGCCTTGCAAGCGATGGAAGGCGTCGACCGGCGTCTTGGGACCGTTGGCGTGAGCGGCGCCGCCGAGGAGCATGGCCAGACCGAGGGTGATCGCGAGTGTGGTCTTCTTGAGGGTCTTCATCTCGAGCCTCCCTGCAGCCAGCTCAAGCAGAACACATGCCAACAGATGTTCCCCGTGTTTTCAGGGTGTTGCTCAGCTGACAGGTGGCCAAAGAAGCCACAGTGGCCAGCCCCCTGTCTCAAAAGACGACTAATAAACCGCCAGGATTTCAACCGTCCCGCCCTTGCTGTCGAGCACGGTCTCGACGCTCCCCACGGCGAGGACGGCCTTGAGGGTCATCGCGTCGAAGGAGCCGCCCGACGCGTAGACGACGGTGCTCCCATCAGGGGTGAAGAGGCGCTCGCCGTGGGTGCGAGGGATCGCGGTGATTGGGCGCAGCGAGGCCGGGTTCGAGGTCTTCATCTCGTGCAGGCGGCTGCTGTGAAGGAACGCCCCGCCGGTGACCAGGAGGCGCGCGCAGTCGTCAGAGAGCGTCACGTCGCTCATCTGCCAGATGCCCTTGCCGCTGAGCGAGGTGATCCGCGTGGCAACGCCGGTCTTGAGGTCGGCGGCGTAGAGCTCCGATTGGTATTGGGCAGGATCTGGGCGAGCGATGAAGAAGAGCTGCCGCGTGGTCGGGCAGAGTGTGTAGTCGGCCGGCGCGCTGCCAACCTGAACGCCCGCCGTGAGCTTCTTAAGGGCCCCGCCCACCAGAGGCGTCCCCCAGAGCTCCTGAGCGCCGGTGAGCGAGTCGTAGATGATGAAATAGAACCAACCCGCCGCCTCTTCGAGCCAAGCAGCCTGCGCCGAGAAGCCCCCGAGGCCGTCGAAGGGCGGTGACGTCGTGCCGATCGCCGTCACGTTCTCGAGGATCTGCGTCTGCGCGTCGTACCGGTAGAGGTCCAGCTGATAGGGCCCGACGCCCCCCATGAAGAGCAGCGTGTCGTCATCGATGAAGACCAGGTTGTAGATCGCCGACAGCCCCCCAACGTTGAAGACCGGCTCCTTGGTCGGGTTGTCGACCTGGCCGCTACCGTCGGCCTTGGCCAGGTAGAGCTCCTCGCGCCCGCTCTCGCGCACGACCCACGCCACGCGCTCGCCCTTGGGGGAGATCGCGACGCGCCCCTCGTTGCCGCCAAAGCGGCGACCGCGGCCGGCGATAGACGCCGCGACGGCGGTCGACTTGACGACCGCGCCTCCGCCCACGGGGACGCGGTAGAGGTCGAGCTTGTCGGGCTGCGGCCCCGCACGCAGCAGCAGAAAGCCCCCCTGCCGGGCCAAGAGCGGATCGTCGGCGATATAGGTCGGCTCCACCCCGCCGCCTTGAGCCATCGCGACCACGCTGAGCTGAGCTGGCGCCGCGTCTGTGATGTCGGCCTCGAGCAGCACGTCGGCGCCGTCCTGCTTGCGCCCCACCGCAAAGAGCCGGCTGCCAGCGACGGTCAGCGAGGCCGCAGCCACGCCGGTCACCTCGGTGGGGACAGAGAGTGAGCGGGAGACCTTAGCGCCGGGGAAGGTCGTGCCGTCGAGGCGCAGCACGTGCACCTCGCGCTTCTTGGCGACCAGCGCCGCCCGTTCGACCGCGGCGTCGACGGCGATCTGGCCGTCGATCACGTCGCTGTAGAGGCCGGCGATCTCGAAGAGGATCTTCGGCGCGGGGCTGCCCTGTGCGCCGATCTGCACGATCCCGGAGCTCGCCGTGAGCGTGCGGCGAAAATAGTAGAGGTCGCCCCGACCGCCGGGCAGGCGGATCCGCGAGTAGGAGCCCCTCTCGTCGACCAGCGGCTGGCCGCGGTCGAAAGCGAGCGCGGGGCGGATCCCTGTGAGCTGCAGCGTCTCGAAGTCGATCAGGCCGGAGAAGGCCGCCACCGCCTTCGGCGTGCCCTGCCCGTCCGCGCTGACCTCGCGCAGACCGAAGCTGTCGGGGTCGGTGGTCGTGATGTAGAGCACGGTCGCGCTCGAGAGGGTGGCGTCGGTGTTGGGGAAGTCGGGGCCGGCCTCGCTCGGCGCTGGGAAATCGGGCGAGGCGTCGCCCGCGGCGTCGGACCCCGCGTCGACGGTGGCGTCAGGTGCGTCTGTGGCGAGGTCGGTGGCTGGCGCGTCGTTCGACGCGTCAGGCGGCGCGTGGGACGAGGAGCAGGCGCCCCCAAGGAGCGTCAGCGCGAGCAGGAGATGATAGGCAAGCGGGCGATACGAGAGCACGGCGACAAAGGTAGCACGAAGCGCGCTGACCGGCCTTGTCGCATCTGCCCAGCGCTCTGACGGTCAGCGCTTGATCGTGCGCTCGATCGTGACGATCACCTTGTCGACCTTCTTGTTCGCCGCATCGTCGAGCTCGCCGCGACGCGGCTCGAGCTCACGGAGGAAGCGCTTGAGCCCATCTGCAGAGCCCTCGACGGAGGGCGCCAGGGCGGCGACCCAGCGCGGCAGGGCTTTCGCCGGCACGGCCTTGAAGAGCCGCAGCGTATGCACCAGCAGCTTGCCACGGTAGTTCGCGCTGGCCGCACAGAGCGCCGCCAGCACCCCGGCGGCGGCGAGCCCCTGGGGCCCGCCTGCGCGAGCGGTCTCGAGGAGGTACTCGCGCTCGGCGAAGAGCTCGCTGCCGGCCACGTGGGCGATGCGGCTCAGCCCCTCGAGGGCCTGACATCGCAGCTTCTTGCTCTTGGTCGTGGCGCCGCGGCTGGTGTCGAAGAAGTCGCTTGCGAAGGTCGACAGCAGCTCGGGGCGCCGCTTGCCGATCTCGAGCATGATGAACATGCAGTCGTCCTGGGCTTTGGGTGTCCCGGTGCGCAGCCCCTCGGAGATGCTGTGCAGAAAGGCCGGCGTCGTCAGGCAACGCTTGACCAGCTCGTTGTTGGAGTTCTTGTCGCCGGTCGCAGAGGACAGCTCGTTGAGCAGGCTCATCGGATCACCTCGTGGTCACGGTCAGCGCTCGGGCGACGCGGGGCGGCAGAGACCCGCTGCCGCCGGCGTGAAGAGACCCAAAACCCCAGCAGCAGCGCCGGCCACCCGAGCAGCCCGCCGCCGCGACCGGATGCAAAAGCCCTGCCGACGATCATCGCGCACCCTCCTCCACCATCGCCGCTCTCGCCACCAACGTCAGCGCCGGCGTCGCCAGGAAGGCCACCCGCGAGGTCTGCGGGGTCGTCGCCGGCATCTCTCGAGCCCCCGTCAGCGCCCGCGTCCTCGCCGATCGCCCCGTCGCTGCCCCCCGCGTCGCCCCCGCCCACGGGACCGATGGCGCCGAGGAGCAGCGCGTGGGAGTTGGCCTGCGTCCCGAGGCCGCAGCGCCCCTGATGATCGGCTGTGATGCCCATGTCCTTGTCGAAAAAGCGCTTATCGTCCGGATGGCAGAGCAGGTTGGACATCACGTCGCAGGCCTCGTCCGTATGCGGGAGGCCGTGGGCGTGACCCACCTCGTGGGCGATGATCACCGCCAGCATCCCCAGGTGGGTGATGCCCTCGGCGAAGACGAAGACGACATCCGACGATGAGCCGGCGTCCCCGCAGTCGAGCGGCGCGTAGCCCGAGTACCCGTCGGGGAGCTTGCAGAGCCCTGGCGTGCCGCCGATCGCGACCAGGTTGTAGGGCCCCGCGGCGGGGCGTGTGGTCACCACCTGGACGTCGTAGGCGGCAAACAGCTTGGCCACCTGCTGCGCCAGATCGGCGACGACCGTCACCCGCGAGGCGCCGAAGACCGTGGGGTCGAAGGGCGGCACGACGGCCGCGCAGAGGTTGCTCTGGGCCGCCAACGCGTCGGAGGTCGGGCCGGCCTGGATCGTCACGCCCTCGGTGGCGAGGTAGAGCACCACCGGCCCCGGGTGGTTGGTGAAGGGGCGTAGGCCCCTCGACTGGACCTCGGGCGAGACATCCAGCAAGGCCGGCGCGGGCGTCGCGCGAGCGCTGAGGGGGGCCGCGGCGCCGGCGAGGACCGCCGCGAGAGCCATGAGTCGAGCCAAGACCAAAGCGCGCTCAGTATAGCGCAGCGCGCTCCGCATCGCGCAGCGCGCGCCGCGCGCTCCGTATCGCGCCGCGCGCTCCGCGTCGGGCCGCGTGCTCGAGGTCTACTTGTTGATGCCGTCGCCGGGCTTGGTGGCGCCGACGAGGACGGCCATGTTGCCGTGGGGGTGCTTGTTGTCGTGCATCAGCTGGTGCACGTGGGGGATCTCGTCGTAGCTGAAGGTCTGCGAGAGGCAGGGGTCGACCTTCCCCTCGAGGACCATGTTGTTGAGCCCGATCGCCTGCTCATCGTTGGCGAAATGCGAGCCCTGGAAGCGCTTCTGGCGCATCCAATGGTAGCGCAGGTCGATCGTGGCGTTGTAGCCCGTGGTGCCGGCGCAGATCGCGACCATGCCGCCGGTCTCGCAGGCGAAGATCGACGTCGGCACGGTCGCCTCGCCGGGGTGCTCGAAGACGATCGTCGGGCTCTTGCGCTCACCGACGGCCTCCCAGATCGCCTTGCCGAACTGCTTCGCGCCGATCACCCAATCTTTGTAGCTGGGCACGTCTTTCCAATGCGGCAGCATGCCCCAGTGGTCGAAGTTCTTGCGGTTGATCACGCCGCGGGCGCCGAGCTTCTTGCACCACTCGTACTTATCCTCCGACGAGACGACCGCGACGGGGATCCCGCCTTGAGCGGCGACGATCTGGATCGCCATCGAGCCGAGGCCGCCGGCGCCGCCCCAGATCAAGGCGACCTCCCCCTCTTTGACCGTATTCGGCGGCCAGCCCATCAGCATCCGGTAGGCCGTCGCGCCGACCAGCATATAGGCCGCCGAAGCGTCCCAGCTCAGATGCTGCGGCCGCGGCAGGCATTGGTGCGCCTGCACCTTCGTGAACTGGGCGAAGGAGCCAAAGTTCGACTCGTAGCCCCAGATCCGGAAGCTCGGGAGGTACATCGGGTCCACGCCGCGCTGGATCTTCGGGTCGTGGACATCCCACATCCCGCAGTGGATCACGACCTCGTCGCCGACCTGATGCGTCGTGACGTTCTTGCCGACCTTGTAGACGACGCCGGAGGCGTCGCTGCCGCCGATATGAAACGCCTCGGGCTCACCTTTTTTGTTCCGCGCGGCGATCACGTTGATCGGCACACCGAGGCCAGCCCAGACGTTGTTGTAGTTGACGCCGGCGGCCATCACGTAGACGAGCACCTCGTCGTCACCGATCTCGGGCACGTCGACGACCTCTTTTTGAAAGGCGTGCGTCGGCTCGCCGAAGCGCTCCGGACGGATCAGCCAGGCATGCATCTTCTCGGGCACCTCGCCCAGCGGCGGGGCGGTCCCAACGTCGAAAAGCTCACTCATATCGTTCTCCCTTCCAGACCCAGCAAGCACGTCGAAGCAGTCGCGGCGGAGGCGAGCCAGCGCCGCGGCTGCGCGCCTATGTCTCCAATGTCCTATCCCAAGCCGCAAGGTGCTCGCGCCGCAGCGCCTCGAGCACCTCGAAGGCCGACCCTTTCGTTTCGCGCCAGCGGCGACGGAGCTCGTCGTCGCCTCCCAAGGCCTCGACGCCAAAGCAGCCAAACTCATGAGCCAGCCGCTTGAGCCCCCAGGCCGCCGAGTGCTCTCGGCGCTGGGCGATGAGCGCGCCGGCGTCGGCGAGCCAGGCGCGGTGAGCGTCGAGGGTCGTGACGAGCGCGCCGATGCCCTCCCCGTCTCGCGCGCTGAGCAAGAGCACCGGCACCTGCCAGCCCCCCTCCGCGGTGTCACGGGGCAGGCTCGCCCGCAGCTCGCTCGCCGCGCGCTGCGCCACCATGCCGAGGTCCGCCTTGTTCACGGCGAAGATCACCGGCAGCTCGACGATCCCGGCCTTCAGAAACTGGATCATGTCCCCCGACGCCGGCTGCGCCACCAGACAGGTGGTGTCGGTGTGCATCACCACGTCGACCTCGGTCTGCCCCACACCGATGGTCTCGACCAGCACCACGTCGAAGGCCGCGAGCATCACCTGGCTCATCGGAAAGACGTCCGCCGAGAGGCCGCCGAGCTCGCCGCGCCCGGCGAGGGAGCGAATGAAGAGATCCTTGTCGGGCTCGGGGCGGAGCATCCGCAGGCGGTCGCCGAGCAGCGCGCCACCGGAGAGCGGGCTCGATGGATCCACCGCCAAGATACCGACCCGCCGCCCCTCACGCCGCCAATGACGGATCAACGCCGAGGCCAAAGAGGACTTGCCGACCCCTGGCGGACCGGTGATGCCCACCAGGTGGCCCTTTTCGTGCAAACGCTCCTTCGGCAAGGCCGTCAACAGCTTCGCCGCCTGCGAACGCGCCGCCGGCCTGTGATCCTCCAGCAGGTTCAGCGCCCGCGCCACGCTGCCGCGATCACCGGCCAACAGGCCGCTGATGAGAGCTTGCACCTCGACGACCACCCCGGCCTAACGTCCCAGCGACCCGAGGCCGTTGGCGCGACGCACCAGGTCGATGATGTCGCCCATGATGCTGTTGAGGTCGCGGTCTTTGGGCGTGTAGACCGCCGCGATGCCGAACGCCCGAAGCGTCTCGGCGTCCTCCGGCGGGATGATCCCGCCGATCACCACCGGCGTCTCGCCGATCCCCGCCGACTTCACCTGCGCCATCAGCGCCTCACCGAGCTCGAGGTGACTGCCCGAGAGCACCGAGAGGCCCACCACGTGGACGCCCTCCTCCTGCGCCGACACGACGATCTGCTCGGGGGTCAGGCGGATGCCCTCGTAGACGACCTCCATCCCGACGTCCCGCGCCTTCACCGCGATCTGCTCGGCGCCGTTGGAGTGGCCGTCGAGGCCCGGCTTGCCGATCAGGATCTTCAGCGGCCGCCCCAGCGCGTTGGAGGTGCTGCGGACCCAGCCGCGGAGCCGCTCCACCGCCTCAGCGTCGCCCTGCACGCGGGTCGTGATGTCGACGCCAGACGCCGGGCGATACTCGCCATACGCGCTGCGCAGCGCCATACCCCACTCGCCGGTGGTCACGCCGGCGTGGGCGCAGCGGATCGACGGCGGGACCATGTTCTCGCCGTTCTTCGCCGCGTCCTCGAGGCCCTGCAGCGCGGCCTTCACCTCGTCGTCGTTACGCTTCTGGCGGTGCGCCTCGAGGCGCTGGACCTGGTCGCGCTCGGCGGTCGGATCGACCTTGAGGATGTTCGCCTCACCTTTGACAGCCAGCGGGGAGTCGGCCGTCTCGCCGTAGCTGTTGACGCCGACGATCTGCAGGTCGCCGCGCTCGATGGCGCGCATCCGCTCGGTGTGGGCTCGCACCAGCTCGCGCTTGACGTAGCCGCTCTCCACCGCGGCGACCATGCCGCCGAGGTCGTCGAGCTTGGTGAGCTCGGCCGTCGCGCTGTCGATCAGCTGCTGGACCTTGGCCTGCACCACCGGCGATCCGTCGAAGAGATCGCCGTACTCCAGCAGATCCGTCTCGTAGGCCAGCACCTGCTGGATCCGCAGCGACCACTGCTGATCCCAGGGACGCGGCAGGCCGAGGGCCTCGTTCCAGGCCGGCAGCTGCACCGCGCGGGCGCGGGCGCTCTTGGAGAGCACCACGCCGAGCATCTCGAGCACGATCCGCTGCACGTTGTTTTCCGGCTGCTGCTCGGTCAGCCCCAGCGAGTTGACCTGCACGCCGTAGCGGAAGCGACGCATCTTCGGATCTTCGACGCCGTAGCGCTCCTTCGCGATCTCGTCCCACATCGTGGTGAACGCGCGCATCTTGCACAGCTCCTCGACAAAGCGGATCCCCGCGTTGACGAAAAAGGAGATGCGCCCGACCACGGTCGAGAGCTTCTCGACGGGGACCTGCCCCGACGCCTTCAGCGCGTCGAGCACGGCGCGCGCGGTGGCCAGCGAGTAGGCCAGCTCCTGCGTCGGCGTCGCCCCGGCCTCCTGCAGGTGGTAGCTGCAGACGTTGATCGGGTTCCACTTGGGCATCTTGTCGACGCTGAAGGCCACCGTGTCGACGATCAGCTGCAGCGAGGGCCCGGGCGGATAGATGTACGTCCCGCGCGAGAGGTACTCTTTGATGATGTCGTTTTGGGTCGTCCCGCGCAGCAGCGAGACGTCGGTGCCGCGCCGCTCGGCCAGCGCGACATAGAGCGCCATCATCCAGGCCGCCGTCGCGTTGATCGTCATCGACGTGTTCATCTCGTCGAGGGGCAGGCCGTCGAAGAGCACGTCCATGTCGTCGAGGCAGGAGATCGGCACGCCGACCTTCCCCACCTCGCCGCGGGCCAGCGGGTGGTCGGCGTCGTAGCCCGTCTGCGTCGGCAGATCGAAGGCCACCGAGAGGCCGGTCTGCCCCTTGGCCAGGTTGGTGCGATAGAGCTGATTGGAGGCCTTCGCCGAGCTATGCCCGGAGTAGGTCCGCATCATCCAAGGGCGGTCTCGTTTGATCTCGTCGCTCATGCTGTCCTTGGGCCTTCCCGGTGAAAAGGGGGAGAAAGGGTCGCAGCGCCTAGGGCCGACGTTTGATCAGCAGCTGGCGCTCGATCTCGAAGATCTTGTCGGCGATCTTCTCTTTGCCGAGCTTCTTCTTGGCGCCCTCTTTGATGAAGAGATCCGCGCCGTGCTTCTCCACCGCCTCGGCGGCCTTGATGTTCTTGACGCCGATCAGCTGGAAGGTCACCACCCCGGCGGGGACGTCGAGCCCCTCGGGCGCCGGATCGACCGCAAGCACGCGAGAGATCGCGGCGACGGTCTCGCCGCAGATCGACGGCTGCGTGTGGTAGCCCTCGGTGAAGCCGAGCTCCCAGAGCGCGTTCTCGCCGACGTCGCGGCTGGTCAGGCCCTCGAGCCAGGAGAAGACGAGGCCGCCGTAGACGATCGGCTCACCGCTCATCTTGCCCGAGAGGCCGCGGCTGTAGATGGCGTCGTAGTGGAGCGGGTGGGTGTTGCCGACGCGATAGGTCCAGTTGACGTGCTCGTCGGTGATCGTGCGGCCGTTGGCGTGGGCGATGATGTCGCCGACGGCGAAGTCCTCGAGATACGTGTTCGAGGCGGTGAGCTCGGCGAAACGCTTTGGCGCCACCAGCGGCGCGTCGACGCTCGGCTCGGCTTGCCAGGGGAAGGCCGGGGCCTCGCCGCTCGGCGCGGGGAGACCGGCCTCGCCCTCGGGTCGATGCTTGATCATGATCTTGCGCTCGTACTGCGCCACGACCTCGTCACGCTGGTTCAGCCCCAGCGTCATCACGTGGACGATCCCCGGCTTGTCGGCGCCGCGGTCGCGCTGTGAGACGACCTTGGTCATCGCGCGCAGGGTGTCGCCAGCGTACACGGGGCGCAGAAAGCGGGCGTTGTAGTAGCCGAGGTTGGCCATCGCCTTCTCGCTGTTGTTCTGCACGCCCAGAGAGAGCAGCACGTTGAAGACGTGCTGGGGGCTCGCTGGGATGCTGGCGAAGCCATGCGCCTCGGCGTAGCTGGCGTTGAGATAGAGCGGGTTGCACTGCATGAAGGTCGTGGCGAAGGCCCGCATCTCGCCGGCCTCGAAGGTGTAGCCGCGCGGATGGACGAACACCTGGTCGGGGACGAAGTCGTCGAGGTAGCGGCCGTACTGCGGCGCGCGCAGCTTCGCAAGGTCGACCGAGGCCTCCGGGGCCAGCTCCTTTTGGGGCGCAATCTTGAACATCTCAGCTCCCTGCTCGTTCGCGCTGTCTTGGATCGTTCAGCGCTGTCTTGGATCGTTCAGCGCTGGCTTGGACCGTTCAGCGCTGGCTTGGACCGTTCAGCGCTGGCTTGGACCGTTCAGCGCTGGCTCGAATGTCGCTCTCGACGTCTCTCGCCGGCGGCGGGCGAAGCGCTCGCCGCGACGCTCCTGCGGCGCTACGATGCCGCTACTTCGCGGCGTCGATCAAGGCGCGGGCGACGACCTTCAGCGCGAGGGTCTCCTCGGCGCCCTCGAAGATCGACAGCACGCGCGCGTCGACGAAGTAGCGGCTGACCGGCGTCTCTTCCGCGTAGCCCATACCGCCGTGGATCTGCAGCGCCTCGCGGGTCAGCCACTCGGCCTTCTGGCCGGCGTAGAGCTTGACCATCGAGGCCTCGGTCTGGCCCTTGCCATCGTCCATCAGCTCGGCGACGCCGTAGGTGAAGCGGCGGATCATGCAGAGCGCCGTCGCCATCCGCGCGATCTTGACCTGCGTCAGCTGATAGTCACCGACGGGCCTTCCAAAGACCTTACGCTCTTCGCTGTAGCTGATCGCCTTCTCGAAGGCGGCCTGCATCACGCCCACCGCGCGGGCGGCGGTCTGGATCCGTCCGCCGGAGAAGCCCGCCATGATGAAGTAGAAGCCCTTGCCGAGGCCGCCCTCGCCGCCGAGGAGGTTGGCGTCGGGTACGAAGTAGTTATCGAAGAAGGTCTCGTAGGAGTGCATGCCGCGGTAGCCGATGGTGGCGATGGCGCGACCGCTGATGGTGCCGCCGCCGGGGGCGCCGCCGTGGTCACCGGGCTGCTGCGTGTACTCGAAGTCGTGGCCCTCGAAAGAGGGCTTCTCGGCGAGGAGCACCGAGAGCCCCTTGTGGCCCTTGCTCGGATCCGGATCCGTGCGGGCCAGGACCAAGAGCACGCCGGCCTTGCCGCCGAAGGTCAGCCAGGACTTGGTGCCGTTGAGCAGCCAGCCGCCCTCGGTCTTGGTCGCCTTGAACTTCATCCCGGCGACGTCGGAGCCGAAGTCGGGCTCGGTGACGGCCACCGCGCAGAGCGGGTCACCGGCCGCGAGCTTGGGCAGCCATTGGCTCTTCTGCTCGTCTGTGCCGCCGGCCATCAGCGCGCGGGCGAGGATCTCTGGGCGCGTGATCAACGATCCCGCCGCGCCGAGGGAGCCGCGGGAGAGCTCCTCGGTGACGACACACATCGAGAGCGTGTCTTCGCGATCGTCGGGCTGCAGGCCGCCATAGCGCTCGGCGATGGAGATGCCGAAGCAGCCGAGCTCTTTGACCTGATCCAAGATCTCGTCGGGGATCATCAGATCGTGGCTGTGGACCTCCTCGGCCTTCGGCGCGACGACGTCGTTGGCGAACTGGCGGAAGGTGTCGCGCATCATCTTGTGATCGTCGTCGAGCATCGAGACGCCGACGAAGCCGTCTCGATCGCGGACGAGCTGCCCGACCTCGGCGAGGTTCTGGGTCGCCAGCTGGGCGTCGCAGAACGCGCGCACCTCAGCGTTGTCGATGGTGTCGGCGACGATCTCCGCCGTCAAACCATAGTCCATCGGCCGCGTCCCGACCCGCAGCCGGGTCTCCGTGAGCGCCTCCGCCGCGGCGATCAAGGCGAAGCGCTCCTCGAGGCAGACGTCGCCCTCGTCGCTCGCTAGCGCCTTCTCGGCGTAGCGGAGCATGAACTGCGCGCCCGTCAGGGCGGCGTCGCAGACGGCGCCGTCGTAGCTGGCGAGCTGGTTCTCGTCGAGGAGCTTGCCCGAGAGCTTGCCGTCGTCGCGCTGGCAGCGCGTGCGCAGCTGCGCCCACGCGCGATCCATCAGGCTGCGCCCCGCGTCGAGGGCGCGCTGTGCTTGCGAAAGAGCGGTCGAGGTTTTGTCGGCCATGATCGTTACTCCCTGCTCGCGAGCCACCCGCCATCCGCGCGAATCGCGCGTTCGCCGGCCGCTCGAGTCTGTATTAGATCTCTGTCGCGTCCGCCACCGCTCACACCCTGCCCGCCTCGCTCCGATCCCCATCCAGGCAAACGCGATGTCATGACAGCGACCTCTGCGTCAGCCCTGGGATCCGATTTCGCTAACTATGGTCGCGGTTTGCCCACCGCCGCAATCGGTTTTTGTGCAGCGCGTCAGCGCCCCGCCCCGGGGTCGCCCCGCCGAAAACACAAAAGCCAACAATGACGAAGGAATAAAAGCGTGGGCGGCCAAAACGTCGACCTCAATACAGCGTGTTCTTGAGAGACTACGGACGGCGCGCCGCGAGGTATTGGGCCAACCCGTAGCTTACCGGACCGAGCTGCGCGAAGGATGCGGAATCACGGCGTAGGAGCGAGGAGGGCGCCTGCTTTTAGCAAGCAACCGACGAGCAACAACCGCTGTGGTTTCGCAGACCAGCGCAGCGACGGGAGGTCAGTTGGTCAGCGCTCTAGCCAGCGTCGAGGTCGCTCAGCGCGCCGCGGCGGTAGCCCGCGAGGTCGAGGGCGACGAAGCGGAACCCGAGCGAGCGCCCGAGCTCGAGGATCCGCTCACGGCGGGCCGGATCCAGCGCGCGAGGGAACTGCGAGGGCGCGAGCTCGAGGCGCGCGATGGGCTCATGAAAGCGCACCCGCAGGCCAACGAAGCCCAGCTCGGCGAGGCCAGCCTCGAAGCGCTCCACGCGCTCGAGGCGCGCCGCGGTGATCGCCGTGCCGGTCGGGAAGCGCGAGGCGAGGCAGGCCATCTCCGGCTTGTCGGCGCTTGGCAGCCCGGCGCGACGGGAGAGCGCGCGGATCTCGGCCTTGGTCAGCGCGGCCTCGACCAGGGGCATCCGCGCCCCGGCCTCTTGGATTGCGTCGAGCCCCGGCAGGTGGCCGCCGAGATCGTCGACGTTGGTGCCGACCAGGATCGTCGCCCCACCCTGGGCCGCCGCGGCAGAGGCCGCGTGGCGCAGCATCTCGGCCTTGCAGTGGTAGCAGCGGTTGTCCGGGTTCGCCGCGTACGCCGGGCGCGCGAGCTCGTCGGTCTCGACGATCAGGTGCCGCGCCACTCCCAGCGCGCGGGCGAGGCGGCGCGCCTCCTCGAGCTCAGCCCGCGGCAGGCTCGGCGAGTCGGCGGTCAAGGCCACGGCTCGATCGCCGAGCACGGCCACCGCCTCGGCGAGCAAGAAGGTCGAGTCGACACCGGAGGAGAAGCAGACCATCGCGCCGTCGAGGGCAGCGAGGATCGCCCGCAGCCGGGCCGCCTTGCTGTCGAGCGTGAGCGCGTCGTCGGGCGACGGGTCGGGCGCTGGGTCGGCTGAGGGCGCCGCTGAGGGGGCCGCTGATCGAACCTGCGTCGTGGTCTCGTCCATGGCCCACTGTGACCCCAATCCTCGCCCGAGAAAAGCCCTCGTCGGCACATGGGAGATCGCACCCACCGGCGCCCTAGCGTTTGTCAACGTGACCCAAGAGAAGACCGCGCGCCGCTCCCTCTGCCCACGGCCTCTCAGGGCGGCTCGCACGCCGTTTGCCTCTGCCAACGGCCTCTCAGAGCGGCTCGCGCGCCGTTTGCCTCTGCCAACGGCCTCTCAGAGCGGTTTCCACGCCACGTCAAACAAAAAACGGGCCGAAAGAGCGAAAGGTTCGCCGTTGGCACCCGCAGACGCGCCGAAAAAGCGAAAGGTTCGCCGTTGGCACCCGCAGACGCGCCGAAAGAGCGAAAGGTTCGCCGTTGGCGCCCGCAGACGCGCCGAAAGAGCGAAAGGTTCGCCGTTGGCACCCGCAGACGCGCCGAAAAAGCGAAAAGTTCGCCGTTGGCACCCGCAAACGCGCCGAAAAAGCGAAAGGTTCGCCGTTGGCACCCGCAGACGCGCCGAAAGAGCGAAAGGTTCGCCGTTGGCACCCGCAGACGCGCCGAAAGAGCGAAAGGTTCGCCGTTGGCACCCGCAGACGCGCCGAAAAAGCGAAAGGTTCGCCGTTGGCACCCGCAGACGCGCCGAAAAAGCGAAAGGTTCG
>PDWJ01004908.1_pt1 | contig 14082 bp, 11 predicted proteins | sample 1430881 | NCBI WGS metagenome assembly PDWJ01 (sample SAMN01162460, study PRJNA174530) | Oral metagenome, whole genome shotgun sequencing project. | biome: Marine environment; feature: Marine mammal; material: Swab sample of the gingival sulcus; isolation source: swab sample of gingival sulcus... | reverse complement strand
AAATCAGAATTATATCTATATCCTGTTTGAGCAAGCATAGGAATGCTCATCAATAGTAAAATTGTGATTAATATATTCGTTTTCATGATTTATTCTTTTGGGGATTTGTGTGAAATAATTTTTGTAATTATGCAGGTTGTTGCAGGTGAAGGTATTTGATCCATTGTGCAAAAAGAGCTACTTTCAAAAAAATGCCAATCAGCAGGATCTTTGTATTCTCTATATTCGAAATCCAGAAACGTCCCTTCTTTCGATAATTCAAAAGGTAAATTCACTTTGTAAAAATGAGGAACTAAGATTGCATTTTTATAATGTACCTCGTTCCAACGCTTCTCTCCACTTGAGTAGTATCTTGCGTGTCCTTCTTTACCTATCGGTTTCGGACTCACAACCTCAATATAAACACCATTACCTCGACATGCTCCGGCAATGAATAATACGTATCCTTTTGCTCGATACGTATCTGCTACCAAGGCTTTTTGTTTTTCGTTGTTTTGTTCATCTTTCTCGCAACTCATCGTTGCAAAAATCAGTAGTGCTATCGCACTAAAAAAAATAAACTTTTTCATGATTTTAGATTTTAAATTTAAAATGATTTATAAAAAATGACACTCTTATGTTCATGTTTCGTTCGATAGATTTGGCAAATCTTAAAGATTGGGCAAAAACAAACAGCCCTTTATATATATGACACGAAAAAAGGCTCGAAGGTTGCGTCGGTGAAAAAAAAATTTATATGTTTTAAACCATGAGTGTTTTAGATTTGCTAAATCTTTGAGATTTAGCAAATCTTTCTCTGTTTTTTTGCTTTTAGTCATTAACTTTTACTTTTTACCTTTTAATCATCATTGCATTAATATTCAAAAAAGTGTATCTTGCGAAAAAATGTCGTGTAGAGTATTTTCTTCTATGAAATTGTCGATAATTATTGTAAATTACAATGTAAAATACTTCTTAGAACAGTGTTTGTATTCGGTTCGTAAAGCCTTAAAAAACCTTGTTGCAGAAGTTTTTGTAGTTGATAATAATTCGGTTGACGGTTCGTGCGAGATGGTTGCCGAAAAATTTCCCGAAGTAATGCTTATTCGCAACAAGCACAATTCGGGATTTTCCGTAGCCAACAATCAGGCAATAAAACGCGCAAAAGGCGAATACGTGCTTTTGCTAAATCCGGATACGCTTGTTGAAGAAGATACCTTTACTAAAATCATTGATTTTATGGATGCCAAACCTGATGCCGGAGGTTTAGGCGTGAAAATGATTGACGGCAACGGCAACTTCCTGCCCGAATCGAAAAGAGGATTGCCAACTCCAATGGTTGCTTTCTACAAGATATTCGGCATCTCAAAACTGTTTCCGAAATCTAAAACATTTGGCAAATACCATTTGGGCTGGCTCGACAAAGACAAAATCCATGAAATTGAAATACTTTCGGGCGCTTTTATGTTTATGCGAAAAAAAGCCCTCGACAAAGTAGGAATGCTTGACGAGTCGTTTTTCATGTATGGCGAAGACATTGACTTGTCGTACAGAATATTACTCGGAGGATTTAAGAATTATTATTTCCCCGAAACCACAATTATCCACTACAAAGGCGAAAGTACCAAAAAAGGCAGCATAAATTATGTGCTGGTTTTTTACAATGCAATGATAATATTTGCGAAGAAACATTTTTCGCGTCAGAAAGCCGATATTTTTTCCTTCTTAATAAAAACTGCCGTTTATTTTCGCGCAGGCTTGTCGATATTGAAGCGTTTTCTACAAACAATCGTTTTCCCCGCGCTCGACAGCTTGCTCATATTTTTAGGTTATTTTTTGATGACTCCCAAATGGGAACAAATTAAATTTGAAGAAGGCGGACACTATCCGGCAGAATATTTGAATTTTGCAGTTCCCGGATACATTGCAGTTTGGTTGCTTTCAATGCTGTCGGTCGGAGCATACAAAAAGCCATTCAAACTTGCGTCCCTTGCCAAAGGCATTGCACTCGGCACAATGGTAATTTTGTTGGCGTATTCACTTTTGAGCGAGGCATATCGCTTCTCTCGTGCCTTGATTCTGCTTGGCACGCTCTGGACGTTTGTCGCAGTAATCGGTCTGCGCGGATTGATTCATTTGCTGAATATTCCGCCTTTTAAATTCGATAAATCCCGAAAAAAAAACATAATCATCGTAGGAAATCAGGCAGAATATAAGCGCATTTTGCCAATATTACAAAATTCGGAGATAAACACAGGCTTTGTCGGAAGAGTTGAAGTGTCGGGAAATCAGAACAAAGATGCGAAAAAAACAGATGCAATAGCTTCGGTAGAGCAAATGCAGGAAATCGTGCGGATACACAAAATACACGAGATAATTTTTTGCGCAACAGATATTTCATCACAGGAAATTATAAAAAAAATGCTTGATTTCTCAAGCCTTGACATTGCATTCAAAATAGCTCCGCCCGAAAGCCTCTCGATCATAGGCAGCAACTCTATTCACACATCGGGAGAATTGTATGTTATTGATTTTAATTCAATTTCAAAAGCCTCGAACCGAAGATACAAACGCTTGCTTGATCTTATTCTTGCTGCGGGATTTTTCGTATCGTTTCCGTTGCTTGCTTGGGCAGTTGAGAAAAAAGCAAATTTTTTCAAAAATATCCTTGCCGTAATGTCCGGAAAAAAATCGTGGGTAGCTTATGCGCCAACGAAAAAACAGCAAAAGGCTTTGCCCAAAATAAAAAACGGGATTTTGTCGCCTACGCAAGGAATCTTAAACCCAAACGACCAATTGGCTCACGAAAAAAACATTATTTATGCAAAAAATTATAAAATTATCAACGATTTGCACATTATATACAAAGGATTTCGGAATTTAGGAGCGTAATGTTGCCGCAACACGTTCTCTGATTTGTGCCTTTCCCGATAAGAAAAAGAAAAAAAGAAGCGTATAAATTTCTCGACAAGTATAATTAATAGTATTTTTGAATTTTTTTATATTATTCAGGCTTTTTGTACATGATTTATTGTGCGAAATAAGCACTGAAAATAGATTTTTATTCTAATCTTTTAGCTTGTTGATTTGAGAAAAATTCTTCATAAAACTCTGGTTTTTAGCAATTACATTCTTTCGTTTGCTATATTACTTTCTTACCTGTCGGTGTATATCAGTCCGGTTGATTTTGCTTTTATCGCAGTTTTTGGATTGGCATATCCGTTTATTCTGACATTAAATTTGCTGATAATGTTTTACTGGATTTACCGAAAAAAGAAACTTTTTCTGATTTCATTGACAGCCATTTTGCTCGGCTGGACGCATTTATCTAATTTCTTCACCCTCAACCTAAATGCGGAGGAAACAGACAAAGCAACATTCAGCATGATTTCATACAATGTTCGCTTGTTCGACCTGTACGATTGGACAAAAAGCAAGGGAATAAAAGATAAGATCTTCTATTTTCTTCAAGATGAATCGCCTGATGTTGTTTGTTTTCAGGAGTTTTATTCAAAACAAGACAGCAGCGGAAATTCAAGCAAAAAACGCCTCGTGCGAGATTTAAAAACTAAAAACGCCCATGTTTCTTACGTGAAAAAAAGAAACAGAACGTACAACTACGGCACTGCAACATTCTCGAAATATCCGATTGTCGGAAAAGGGGAAATTCCTTTTAAGAACTCGAATAATCAATGTATTTATACCGATATTCAGGCAGGAAAACAAACCATTCGTATATACAACAGCCATTTAGAATCTGTACATTTCGGATATGATAATTACCAATTTTTAGACAGTTTGGATCACAAAATAGACAACCGAAAAATCAGAGGTTTGTTTAATATTCTGAAAAAATTGAATATTGCATTCAAAAAACGAGCGGCGCAAGTAGAAATTATATACCAACATGTACAAAACTCGCCCTATCCGGTAATCATTTGCGGAGATTTCAACGACACGCCGATTTCTTACGCCTATCACAGAATGTGTGCCGGACTGAACGATGCGTTCATTACTTCCGGAATCGGAATCGGAAGCACTTATATTCGCCGGCTTTTCCCTTACAGGATCGATTACATTTTGCACAGCGATACGCTGAAATCATCAGGCTTTCGACGTTATAAGGAAAAACTCTCGGACCACTATCCCATTGGTTGTCGATTCTCTATTGCCGAATGATTTTTGTTTCAGAGCTGTCGTTTCTCATTAAAAACGGAAAGCGCATGTGAAGAAAATATATCGACTTGTGTGTGGGGTAAGGTTTTGAATTTGAAAATTTCATTGTGTGTAAAAAAGCGGAATTTGTAATTTTTTTTATAAATTTACAAAAATAATAACCAAAGAATTTACACTGTTATGAAGGACGTTTTTTTATTGCTTTTAATTTTATTCCCAACTTTATTGTTTAGCAAAGATGAAAAATCGAAATTTTTTCTAAAAGTATGGGACGATTCTGAGTTCACCGTTGTTTTTGATAACAAGGCTTACAGCACGCCAACAACAAAATTTAAACTGAACAAAGTAAATCCGGGCAAACACAGGCTGAAAATCATCAAAGACATAAAAGGTCCGATGGGATATTCTGCACGGGAAATTTTGTTTAAAGGCTCCATTCACATTCCGCCATCCTCAAGAGTGATAGCTAAAATAAATCGACATAACGACTTGGTCATTGTTAATATTATTCCGCTGAAAAAAAATATGCGCGACTCGCTCGAAAAAGACAAACGAAAAAATGTCATCTCTGCCATTGAATTGAAAAAACTCATGTCGGACATTGAAAAAAATAAATACGAAAGCGACAAATTACAGGCTGCAAAAGATGTCATTGATAACAATCAAATAAAGAGCAATCAATTGGTTGATATAATAGCTCTTTTTGGATTTGAATCGTCGAAAATAGAATTTGCAAAATATGCTTATCCGAAAGTAATCAATAAAAATCAGTTTCATAAAGTTTATGATGCTTTTATAAAAAACAATACAATAAAAGAACTTAAACAATTTGTGAAAGAATATCATGAAAAACACAAAATAGATAAAGACGAGCAAAACTAAAAAAATATCTATGAGCATTATTCTGCTAATATTGAGTGAATTGTGAGATATTTTTTTTAATATCCGATATTTCATATACACCGCTATTGATTTAATATTATATTTGCGACAGAATTGTTAAACTTTAATTTTAATTAAGATTTATGAAAAATTTTTCCTTGGTAATAAATGCGGTTTTAATTGTTGCAGTTGTTGTATTATATTTTTTCCACTTTTCTGGAAATGATACAAATACAGATAAAAACATAGCTTCGGCAAGTCCTAAAACAGAAGCCTCAAGTTTAAAAGTGGCTTTTGTCAATATGGATTCTCTTTTGCTGAACTACACCTTTTATAAAGATTCGAAAGAATTGTTGATTTCAAAACAAAAGAATGCAGAAGACGATCTTGCCTCAAAAACCAAAGCCCTCGAAGCAAAAGCAGGAAGTTTTCAGGAAAAAGTGCAAAAGCATCTGGTAACACGACGACAAGCAGAAGAAATGAACAACCAACTGATGCAAGAACAACAAAATCTGTTGCAGTTTAAAGACCAACTTTCATACCAGTTGTTAAGCGACGAGCAGGTAATGAACAAACAAATATTTGACAGTATCATGTCTTTTGTAAACGATTACAACGCAAAACACAAATACGATCTAATATTAAACAACACAGCAGCAAGCACTATTTTGTACGGAAATAAAGGCTTTGATATTACGAAAGACATCTTGCAAGGAATAAATTCAAGATACAATACGAAAAAATAGTCAAACTTATTCCTTAAAAAAACAATTTGATAATTAGACACAAAGCGGGATAATTATTAAATATGGCAGATACTAATCACCAAGCACTCATAAAATACAAACATATGAAATTAAATACTGAAAAAACGAGTGTTGAAAATACATTCAACAAAACTGTTGTGGTAATACATGCACATCCGGGCGATACGGAAGCCTTTTGTGCAGGAACATTAAAGCTATTATCAGACAAAGGATTCCGAATAATAATAGCAACAATGACTCCGGGCGGAATGGAAGGAATAAACACGACGCTCGAAGAAACAAGAAAAATCAGACAGGAAGAATCAAAAGTGAGCGCTTCTATTTTGGGCGCAGAACTTTACTGTCTCGGGCAAAAAGACGGTTTTCTGTTCGATTCCGAAGAGGTAAGGTTGCAAACTATCGAACTGCTCAGGAAAGTAAAAGCAGGCGTTGTGTTTACACATCTTCCGAACGATTACCATATCGACAAACGAACAACAAGCCAGATAGTCGAAACGGCAAGCATGTTATCAACTTATCCGAACATTCCGTGCAAAGAAAAACCACTGGAAATTACACCTTTGCTATACCATACTTCTACGTTCAACTTTTCCGACCATTTGGGAAACCCGATAATACCGCCACACTTTTTTGTTGATATTACAAGCTCAATAGACACAAAAATGGCAATGTTAACCAAACACAACTCGCAGCAAATCCTTAAACGCGCAATGCACAAAATAGAAAACTATCACGAAATGATAGAAGAATTAGGCGAAGAATTGGGCGAAAGAATCGGAGCAAAACATGCAGAAGTATTTTGGCAGCACTTGGGCGGTGGATTTTTGAAAAATCCCTTTGTGCAAGACGAACTGTCAGAATATGTCGTTTTTCATAAAATTGACGATTTGTTTGCATAGCCCAATATTTTTTCTTAATATTGGCAATTCTGCATTGCCGGATTTGTATCACAATGCCGAACAAATTATGCCTTTATCGCTGATTTGTTCGGTATAACAAAATAAATTCAAGATTTTCATTCAAACATGTCAGGTTCATGAACAGGGAAGAGGTATTAACATATATCATGTCTTTCGACCCAATGAAAACGAAGACTTTAGATCTTTCTAACAAAGAATTAGAGTCGATTCCGACAGAAATCGGTCGTTTTCAGAACCTGCAATCCTTAGATGTCAGCTACAATGAATTGACAAGCCTCCCGACAGAAATTTGCCGTTTGACAAAGCTGAAAACCTTATATGCCTTTAAAAACAAAATTACGCAATTTCCCGCAGGCTTCGGGAAACTCCGAAATTTGCAATTCTTGGATTTAAGCTACAACGAAATAAGCGAAATTCCTCCGGAATTAAAAACATTTGACCGCTTAGAAATTTTAGATTTAAGCTACAATAATTTAAGGCGTTTTCCTGAAGAACTTCTGAATATCCCGACATTGCAAAAATTGTATGTCGAAGAAAATCCATTGAAAAAATTGCCGCTGAAAATTGCATTTGGCGGACTAAAATCGCTAAAAAAATATTTAAACTTATAAGCTCTATAAAAAGCTTGCTTTCTACGTTCTTAAAAAAAAGAAACGCTTCAACGTATATCCGAAATTTCATATCAGCATATTTTTTCAAATCGTTTTCTAAAAATACGAATAAAATCTATGAAAAACAAAATCGAAAAAAATATTCGGGATTTATCGTTAGAGTTTATTCAAGAGGTGTTGCTTCAAGAAATGAACGAGAAGAAATTCAGGAGCAAGCAAATTTTTGAATGGCTCTGGAAAAAAGGAGTATTATCGTTTGACGAAATGAGAAATATTCCGAAAAATTTGCGAGAAAAACTAAAAACGTATTTCATATTAGACTCACTGGCGATAAAAACGATTCAGAAAAGTATTGACGGAACAAGAAAAATTGCATTCGCCCTCGAAGACGGAAACCTGCTCGAGAGCGTCCTGATTCCTTCCGCTTCGCGCGTTACAGGCTGTATTTCAACACAAGTCGGTTGTGCCTTGGGGTGTAAATTTTGTGCAACAGGAAAACTCAAATTCAAACGCAACCTGACAATCGGTGAAATATTCCTTCAAGTATCAGAACTCAACAAAATAGCAAGCGAGGCATACAAGCGCACGTTAAGCAACATTGTTGTAATGGGAATGGGCGAACCGCTTCTGAATTACGAAAATACACGAAAAGCTCTTTCACACATAACCTCGGCACACGGATTGGGCATGTCGCCATCGCGGATTACGTTATCGACCGCCGGAATTGCGAAAAACATAAAAAAACTTGCCGACGACGATATTAAATTTAACTTGGCAATTTCGCTGCATTCCGCAATGGAAAACAAACGAACCGCCTTAATGCCTATCAACAAAAGCAATTCTTTAGACGAATTGGCAAAAGCTATTCGGTATTTTCACCAAAAAACCTCGAAAAGGATTACATACGAATACCTGATGCTGAACGGTATAAACGACAGCCTCGAAGATGCACGAGCATTGACGGAATTTTGTAAAATTTCGCCCTGTAAAATAAACCTGATAGAGTATAACGATACGGAAGAATCGGAGTTTAAAAAATCAACAGAAAAACGTACAAAAGACTTTTATAATTATATTGATGGCAGGAATATTGTTGTCAAAATACGACACAGTAAAGGTGCAGACATTGATGGTGCTTGCGGTCAGTTGGCAAACAAAGCTATCGGTTTGAATAAAAACAAAAAATAAAGCTATATTTTATTCTTTTTGTTTCATATGGCATCAGATTTGTCTTTTTTTAATGCGTGTTTATCAAAATCAAAAAAAACGAAAACTCTTTAAATTTTAAGCATTGTTAGAATTTTTAAATAAAAGCATTTTATATTCAACGTTTTGCTTGTTTGTTGTTTTAAGTTTACAAAGCTATTCGCAGGAAAACGAATTGGGTTTTATTGATATTCTTGGGGAAATCACAAACAAATCAGAAGTAAACGGAGCCCGTGTCAGCTTGCTCGAAAAGGGCAATCTCATCGACAGCTTGTTTGTGGACAAAAACGGGGAATATGATTTTCGCTTGAACCTGAATACAAATTACGAAATACAGTTTCATAAAAAAAATTTCCCGATCTATCAACTGTTTATTTCGACAAAAGTACCGGAAGAGCAAAAACAAAAAGTCTGGACACTGAAATTTCGTCATGAAGTTTTCACAAACGACAGCTTGCCGCTGAACGAAAAAGTCCTTTTAGGAAAATATAATTTTAAAAAATCAGAAGGCGGAAAATTTTCAATTGAGGAAGAAACAAACTCTTCTGCCGAGAATAAAAAAAATAACGCGCCTGTAATCATTGAAGAAGAGGACGAGGAAGTTGATTCGTTTATTGCAAGCCTTTTGGCTGATGGAATAATTGAAAATTATGAAGACTACACAGAGCCGATTTTTGAGGAAGAACAAAAAAAGGTGGAAGAGCTGAAATTATTGAAAAATAAAACAAAACGCGACAGCCTGTTATTGCTCCAACGCAATGCAGAAATACAACAAAAATCACTAAACAATGCAAAATATACCCTCAAACTTGCGCGCTTGAATGCGAAAAACAGAGAGGATAGCCTCTTGATAAAGGAAAAAGAAAACCAAATTTTGAAAGCCGAAAAAAGACTGGAAAAAGCAAATCATAAAATTAAACTGAAAAATTATGAATTGGAAAACCAACGAATAATCCTAATCTCTTCATTATCAGGCTTGGTGTTGATATTGATACTGTTTTTTATTGTATATCGTAGTTTTAAAGAACGAAAAAAGTTTGCCCAAAAGTTAGAATTAAAAAACGAAGAGCTTGAAAATCAGCGAAAAGGACTTGAAAAAGCCAATTTTTTGCTCAGTATGCAGAATCTTGAAATAACGGCGAGTATCAGCTATGCGAAAAGAATTCAAGATGCAATTTTACCGACAGAAACACAACTGAAAAAACAATTTAAAGACTACTTTTTGCTTTATCGCCCCAAAGATATTGTTTCCGGAGATTTCTACTGGATGTCCAAACTAAAGGGAAAAATCTATTTTGCAGTTGTCGATTGTACGGGGCATGGCGTTCCGGGCGCTTTTATGTCGATTATCGGCAACAGGCTGCTTGATGATATTTTATTAAATCAGGAAATTTGTGATCCGAGCGCCTTGCTCGAAAAACTTGATCAAGGAGTAAAAGAGACATTGCAGCAAAGTGTTACGGAAAATAACGATGGAATGGACGTTTGTTTGTGTATGTTGGAAACGGTAGAGCATGAAAAAACAAAGCTCACTTTCTCAGGAGCAAAGCGACCGCTGTTTTACTACGAAAAGGAACTTGAAAAGATAAAAATACTAAAAGGCGATCGCAAACCAATTGGCGGAAGATATTATCAAGATGTTAATTTTACGAATAAAGAGATTATTTTAAGCAAAGGAGACATTATTTTTCTTACGAGTGATGGAATTATGGATCAGAACGGACCGGACTTGAAGAAACTGGGAACTCGAAAATTTATTGAAATCATTCAGGAAAATGCCAAAAAAACAATGAGCGAACAAAAAAATGCCTTAGAATTGGTTCTTGATAATCATCAACAGGGTGAAGATCAGCGAGATGATATTTCTGTTATTGCCGTGAAATTATAAAGGAAAATGATAGAAGTTTCGGATAAATCATTACCCGAAACTTGCTTTTTGCTCCGTTTTTTATTCCCAGTTTAGAATCACTTTTCCGCAATTTCCACTGTCCATAATATCAAATCCTTTCTGAAATTCATCAACAGGAAAACGATGGGTGATAATTGGCGAAATATCCAAACCCGTGTGCAGCATTTTTTCCATCATATACCATGTTTCAAACATTTCACGACCGTATATTCCTTTTATTTTCAAGCCTTTAAATATGATATTGTTCCAGTTTATTTGCGTAGAAGTAGGCAAAAGTCCCAACAAGGAAATTTTTCCCGAATTATACATATGGCGCAGCATATCGTTAAAAGCAATGGGCGAGCCGGAACACTCCATGCCAATATCAAAGCCTACCATTCCTAAATCTTTCATGACATTGTCTAAAGATTCTTTTAAAGGATTGATGACTCTGGTAGCTCCCATTTTTCGTGCAAGTTCCATTCTGTATTCATTCGTTTCTGTTGCGACAATATATCTTGCTCCTGCAAATTTACTGATTGCCACACACATGCTTCCAATCAGTCCGGAGCCTGTAATCAGCACATCTTCACCAAGCAGCGGAAACGAAAGCGCAGTATGCGTTGCGTTGCCAAAAGGATCCATAATTGCAAGCAACTCATCGTCAATAGCTTCATGTATTTTTATCACATTTGATGCCGGCACTAAAACATATTCGGCAAATGCGCCATTGATATTAACACCAATGCCGATAGTGCTTTCGCAAATGTGTTTCCGTCCTCTTCTGCAATTTCGGCATGAGCCGCAGGCAAGGTGTCCTTCGCCCGTTACCCTGTCGCCTTCTTTAAAGCCGACAACGCCGGAACCCAGTTTTGCAATATGTCCGACATATTCGTGACCGATTGTCATGGGTGTTTTTATGGTATTTTGCGCCCATTCGTCCCAACGGTAAATATGCAAATCGGTTCCGCAAATTGCACTTTTCGACACTTTTATAAGCACATCATTAACACCAACTTCAGGAATCTCAACCTGTTCCATCCAAATACCGCGTTCGGGCTTGGATTTTACAAGAGCTTTCATCTTTTTCATTATCTCTGTGTTTTTTTTATATTAATAATTTTTAGCTATTTTTTATTATTTTCAGAAATTCAAAGCATTATCCAATAAATTAGGCTGCAATAATCAGCACGGAAAAAGTTTTTTCAAAATAAATAAAAAACCATTCGAAAGTTAAGTAAATACTTTCTGATTAAAAACATAAATAAATATGTTTCAAATCAATTTTCATACCGAATGATTTTTAATAATTTTGCTTAATTTAAAGAAAACGTATTTCAGCACAACAAATTCGGAACAAAAAGCCGAGATAAAACTAAATACGGGGGAAGAAGTTCTGAATTTTTGTGCGAACAATTATCTGGGTCTTTCAAACCACCCGCGACTTATCGAAGCAGCAAAAAGTGCATTAGATTCTCACGGCTACGGCATGTCGTCGGTGCGGTTTATTTGTGGTACACAAGATATTCATAAAACACTTGAAGCAAAAATTGCGGAATATTTCGGGACAGAAGATACGATTCTGTACGCAGCCTGCTTTGATGCCAACGGCGGTGTTTTTGAACCTCTTCTGACAAGCGAAGATGCGATAATCTCCGATACCTTGAACCATGCTTCGATAATTGATGGCGTGAGGCTTTGCAAGGCGAAAAGGTACAGATACAAAACTGCCGACATGGACGATTTGGAAACACAACTTAAAGCAGCCCAAGCCGAACGCTTCAAGGTAATTGTTACCGACGGTGTGTTCAGTATGGACGGTCATGTTGCGCCGGTTGATAAGATTTGTGCATTGGCAGAAAAATATGACGCATTGGTTATGGTTGATGAGTGCCACTCTGCCGGAGTTGTCGGCAAAACCGGACGCGGAGTTACGGAACTTTTCGACATTCGCGGGAAAGTGGATATAATTACCGGCACACTTGGAAAGGCGTTTGGCGGAGCTGTCGGAGGTTTTACTACCGGCAGAAAAGAAATAATTGATATGCTGCGCCAACGTTCGCGCCCGTATCTGTTTTCAAACTCGATTCCGCCGGCTGTGGTCAATGCAGGAATCGCCGCTTTTGACATGTTTGCCCGGTCTGATGAATTGCATAAAAAGCTAGTTTCCAATGTTGAATATTTTAAGGGGAAAATGCTTGAGTCGGGTTTTGACATAAAACCAACAGATTCTGCAATTATTGCAGTGATGCTTTACGAGGCTAAACTTTCGCAGGAATTTGCCGAGAAGCTGCTTCGTGAAGGAATATATGTCATCGGGTTCTACTATCCGGTAGTTCCGAAAGAGCAGGCTCGCATTCGCGTTCAGGTTTCTGCCGGACACGAAAAAGAACATCTCGATAAAGCAATTCAGGCTTTCGTGAAAATTGGTAAAGAAATGGGTGTTCTTAAATAATTTTTGCAAACACTATCCTGAAAAGTGTGCAGGAAGGAGATTGATTTTCAAGACAAAAAAACAATTACGGCAAGAAAGTCAATCTCCATAAGCCTCTTCTCCAAAAGAGATTTTTTTTCTTTTGGCTTAGATCTTCCGCCTTGTTTGTAATCTGAAAAACAAAATTATGACAGAAAAATCAATTTTTTTTGATTTTTTTGAAAAAAAACAGGAAAAAAATTTGTAAAATCATAAAAAACAACTTACGTTTGTAACGCATTTTTCGAAAAGCGAGAATAGCTCAGTTGGTAGAGCATAACCTTGCCAAGGTTAGGGTCGCGGGTTCGAGTCCCGTTTCTCGCTCCACTCAGGCTGCCCGGGTGGCGGAATTGGTAGACGCGCAGGACTTAAAATCCTGTGACCATTTTAGGTCGTGCCGGTTCGATCCCGGCTCCGGGTACACGCTTCAACAAGTACAATACTTTACAAAATCCGACGATATATATCGTAATGATTTTGGTTCTCAAGAGGCAAGCTTCCTAAGAAAATGTATAAAAAGTCTCAAAATAAGCGATTATAACAATTTTATTAATAAAATTGTAAATAAACTTGCAAAAAATGTCGTATTTTGGACAGCCTCTATTTCTCTTTTAAAGCAAAATTCAAATTTTTCTTCCGGAAAAGGATACTTTTAGTTCTATTTTCATCTCGGAAAGATAGAAATTTTTTATATCAACCATAATATTGAATTGCCCCCTTTTTCCTCCTTTCATACGCATAGAATAGAAATACCCCAAAATTTACTCATTTTTTTGTGAATTTTGGGGTATTTTTTATGTACCCAGGGCCGGGATCGAACCGGCACGATATTGCTATCACTGGTGTTTGAGACCAGCGCGTCTACCAATTCCGCCACCTGGGCAACTTCCGCAGGCAAAGATAAAGAAATCTTTATTTTTTTCCAAAAAAAAAATATTTTTTTTTCAGGGGGTAAATTCAACTACCAAATGCAATTTTTTATGTTACAAATTTAGCAAAAATATTTATAGGCGTTTCAAAACCTAAATTTTTGCGTGGTCTTCTATTTATTTTTCTCTGTATTTCTTTAATATTCTTTGTGTTACATTCATTTTTTTGTTCTGTTTTTGGATAATATTGTCGTATTAGTTTGTTTGTATATTCTATTTGTCCCTTTTGCCATGATGAATAAGGGTCAGCA
>PDWJ01003790.1_pt1 | contig 14082 bp, 11 predicted proteins | sample 1430881 | NCBI WGS metagenome assembly PDWJ01 (sample SAMN01162460, study PRJNA174530) | Oral metagenome, whole genome shotgun sequencing project. | biome: Marine environment; feature: Marine mammal; material: Swab sample of the gingival sulcus; isolation source: swab sample of gingival sulcus... | reverse complement strand
TTTTTTTTTCACATGTTTATTCTCTGAGTCGGTGCTGGGTGACGGTGCTGGGGATCGCCTTACTAGTCATATTTGGCTGCTCCTCTCAGGAGTCTGAAACACAATCTCAATCCGGACCTTCCGCGGATTCTGGGTTTATGAGTATTGGCTCTTTTTCAGTGAATCCTTTGAAAAACGGGTGTACTGAGGTGAGGGATGGTGCTGGCCGAACGTTGATTCTGGTTCCCCGGCGTATGGAGATGCCTGCGGGCGTTGACCCTGCCATGGTGGTACGTACGCCAGTCAAACGGGTGGTGGCGTATAGCTACTTTGATATTGCTATTCTAAAGGCCTTGGGGGTTCTGGAAGATGTGCTGGTGGGTGTATTAACCAAAACCGAGGATTGGTATATCCCCGAGGTGGTTCAAGGAATGAAATCTGGAAAGATTAAATACCTGGGGGATTATACATCCATTGACTTTGAGCAGCTTCGCCAGGCCGAGCCCGACTTGGTCTTAACCTGGGATCTGTCTATTCTGCCCATGTTGGCTGAAATGAAGGTCCCATGTGTCATCAGCACCACACCAGTGGCCATGTGTCTGAATGCTCGGATGAAATTTGTTCAGTTTATCGCCCCGTTTTTTAATCGGGAAGATGAGGCAGAACGTTATTTTGGCCGACTGGCCCGAACCTTGGATTCAATCCGGGAACAAACAAAAGATGCCCAATATCAACCCAAGGTAATGTGGGGGGATATTTATGAAAAGCGGGTATTGGTAGAACCGGGAAATGCCTGGGTGGGCGAATTGGTGGAACTGGCGTTAAGCAAGTATCAGTTTGAGGATGTGTTTGGGAAATCCTGCATTGAAATCTCTTTGGAACGTTTTTTGTATTCCGGTCAGGATGCTGAGATCCTCTTTACATATCGAAGCCCGTCCAATGGGGCGACGTCTAAAGCGGCGCTGGCCCGGGCCAATCCGTTGATGGCGGGCATCAATCCGTTAAAGCCCCATGGGAAGGTCTATTCACCACTGCCCCATTATTCCCAGTCTGGGGATAAGTTGGATGAAATCCTGACGGAAATTTCAGCCATTCTTCATCCTGAGTGTTATCCCGGCCATCAACTGTCCTATTTCAGGGCGCTTCCGGATACCGACCCGGAGCCCGACACGGATGATAAAAACGGGAACAGCCGGTCATGATCCCTATGGCAATGGATCAGGACAGGTGGTTGAATCACAGAAAATGGCACACCCGTCGCAGGATAAGGGGATATGCCCTTTTTCTCATGATGCTCATCTTGGTCATGTTGGCATCGATCTCACTTGGATCTGTGGTGATTCCCCTGGAAGATCTGGTGCGGATTATCATCCACCATGACACCGATTCGGTCAACGGGTTCATTATATGGAAAATTCGGCTTCCCCGGACCATTGCTGCGGCCTTGGGCGGCGGTTATCTTTCGGTTGCCGGTCTGCTGCTCCAGGTGTTTTTTAGAAATCCCATTGTGGGACCATTTATTTTGGGGATTTCCTCTGGCGCGACCCTGACAGTTTCTTTGGTGATGTTGACCACCCTAACCCTTGGGATGGCAGTCATAAATCCCTTTATGTCAACCTTGGCAGCCTTTGTGGGAGCGTATAGCACCATGGCAATTATCATGGCTATCGCAGCCCGTGTTAAAAATGGCGTCACCCTGCTGATTGCCGGGTTGATGATGGGATATCTTTGCCACGCCGTGACATCAGTACTGCTGGCATTTGCTGAAAAAGAGAAGATTAAAGGGTTTGTTCTGTGGCAGCTTGGCTCCTTTTCTGGATTTAGATGGACAGAGATTGAAGCCATGGTCATCATCGGGGGCACCATCTGTGTTCTGGTCTATGCGCTTGCCAAACCGTTGAATGCATTTTTGCTGGGGGAGGCGTATGCCGCTTCAATGGGGGTCAACATCCGGCTGTTCCGGCTTTTGATTCTATTATCTTCCTGTGCCCTTGCTGGCATGATCACTGCCATGGCCGGCCCGGTTGCATTTGTGGGTCTGGCGGTTCCCCATATGGTACGCCTGGCCTTTCGAACGTCAGATAACCGGATCCTCGTACCTGGTGCCCTGTTAGTGGGGGCTGTGGTCACGGGATGCTGCGATTTTATTGCCCGGATGGTGTTTGCACCGGTGGAGCTCCCCATTTCAGCAATTACTGCTTTTTTTGGTGCACCCATTGTCATCAGCCTCCTGATCAAACGAAAGGTGGCCATATGAAAGACGTATTCCCTATATTGTCGTGTCAGAATCTTAGCGTGGGCTACGGCAGCACCCGAATACTTGAGGGATTGAACCTGAAATTTTATCCTGGCGAATTTGTGTCTTTGCTGGGTCCCAACGGCGTCGGTAAAACCACTCTGCTCAGAACCCTGGCCCGGCTTCAACGTGCCTTGGAAGGACGTATTTTTCTGAAAGAGATGGCGCTGGCGAAGATGCCTTCCGCAAAACTGGCCAGGATCATGTCTGTGGTGCTCTCGGTAAAGCATGTGCCGCCCCTGTTTCAGGTCCATGAGTTTGTGGCCATGGGCCGGTATCCCTATACCGTGTGGACGGGCCGTCTGACCCAAGACGATGACAGGGCTGTGGCCGATTCCCTGGAAATGGTGGGGGCCCAGGATCTCACGTTTCGGGATATTGATACCCTCAGCGACGGGGAAAAACAAAAAATTTTTATTGCCCGGGCTCTGGCTCAGGCCCCTGAGGTGATGCTGCTGGATGAACCCACGGCCCATCTGGACCTCAAGCACCGTATGGACATCATGACTATTCTCCAGCGGCTTTGCCGGGAAAAAGGGATTACTGTGGTGGCCTCGCTTCACGATCTGGCAGTGGCCGCCAGGGTGTCGGACCGGGTGGCACTGGTTCGCGACCGTCATATCCAAGCATTTGGACCACCTGAGGATGTCTTGGATCAAGACACGGTTGCCGATCTATATGAATTTGGCCGAGCTGCGTTTAATCCCATGCTTGGTAATATTGAGATTCAGGGCCGTGGGGATGCTGCCCGGGTGTTTGTGGTGGGAGGGATGGCATCAGCAGCCACGTTTTACCGTCTTTTGGCCAAGCGGGGATATGACTTGGTGACAGGAATACTGATGGCGAATGACATTGATACAGCGGTTGCCAAATCCCTGGGGGCGTTCTGTCTCATCCAAGAGGACCCTATGGCATTATCCCAAGCCCTTCGAGAGCATGCAATGGCGGCATTGGACACCTGTGATCTGGTGGTAGACACCGGGTTCAGTGTCTGTGACCTGAATCGGTTTAATCTGGACCTGCTGGACTACGCCCTGGCTCAAGGTAAACCTGTATTTGCCCTGGATCGAGGCCAAAAACGTCCGATATACAAACTGAATCCCGATACAGTTTACATGGCAGACCGTGAAACTCGTCTTGCGGCGCTTATGGACAGACGGCAAGGCATCGTTTAAGATGGTTTAATCAATTATTGCGGTTCTTTTTACCCCTTTTATATTCATTTTGTATGAGATACTCTGTAATGGCTAAATTCGCCCTATAATAATTCAACATCTCATCTGTTATTTTATTTTTAAGCGTTTGATATTTTTTTATTTTATCATTGTGGGAGACGACTTTTGATCCATTAAAACCAAAATGATTTTTATTTTTATCAAATAAATTTTGTCCTAAGGCGATATATTTTTTATTTTTTAACGTTAGATTATATAAGGTTGGAAAAATATCTTTGTGAGAACCTGAAACGTTTGTATTAATACTCAGTGTCTGCCTTAAACCCGTGGGTAAATAAAAGTATAAGGGGATATTTTTTGAGTTTAAAAGCGTATTGTCATCATATTTCATAATGCCATCTATGGTATTATTGTCAGCCGTAATAACGATAATTGTATTTTCTTTAAATTTACTTTCTTTAAATTTATCTAAAAAAATGCCAACTTGATCAACCGCATAGGCATATGACGCAAATCGTTGTTGGGCCAAATCAAAATCGCCTGTAATATGATCTTTTAATTCACGACGATATACTAAGCGCTTATTTTTATAGCGACTTGGCACAGTATAAGGCGGGTGATTATTCGTACTCAGGGCGACGATAAACTGTTTTTTAGTGCTTTTTTCTAATTTTATTAAAATATGCGAATATAAGTACTCATCAAATATTCCCCAAGGATGAAATAATTGATCTTTATCTTTATGCTTATTTTTTAACGCGTTAAAAATATTAATTTTACCTTCTATATTATCATACCCTTGATATCTTAAAAAATTGCCCAAATTCCGCCATGTCAAATCTCCACCATAAATAAATGTTGTTTCATATCCTTCCGATTTGTATAAAAATGCTGGGCCATATCTAAAACTTGTTTGTTTATATATAGATTGAGAGAATGCATACGAGTTGGGCCGATGTGGAATATTAAGTAACAATGCTTGCAAACTGGAGATGGTGCCATCTCCAGCTGAGATGATTTTTTTTAATAAAATATCTTGCTTAAAATGTTTTTCTAACGCACCTAAAATATTAAAGTCTTCACTTTGATAGTTCAGGATTGGCATCCCAAAACTCTCAACCATAATGATCACAACATTATATTCTGTATCATCATGCTTGGTTGTGGTGTGAGTTATGTTTTCAAGTAAATTGTCACGATTTATATTCTTACTTCCGTTATAAATTTCAAACGCATTTTCTATATTGTTCTTAAATCCCGTGGCTTCCAATAAATCATATTTCCGTTTTAAATATTTTTTTCTAGCACTGAGTGCATTTGTAAACGCCCTGAAGCCATTATGTGAAATCTTATTGATAAAATCGTTTTCAGAAATATTCGGAAGCATTTTACCAAGAGGGTACATGCCAAACGTTCCTCTGATGGCTAAAAAGTTTAAAAGTAAAACAGATAAAAAAAACAAGGAAGGCCATCTAAAAATACTCACCAAAACAATTTTTTTCTCTCTTGAATTAAATATGGTGGCCAATAAACGAAAAAGAAAAAACAAATAGATAAAAAAGATAAAGAGAATAAGAAATACATTATAGTTTTGCCAAAAGGTAATCAATAATGCCGTTGTATCATCATCAAACAACCCAAAAAACAAAATATTTATATGGTCTTTAAAATATGAGTAAAATCCAAAATCAGCGCATAGAAAAAAACTAACAATAGTATAGGCGACAAAAAGATAAAAAATAAAAAATTGATTTGAATAATTTAATAATCGTTCATTTTTAAAATAGTATAAAAAGATTAGTATAATCGTAGGCATGGCTTGAATATAGCCAACGACTGTTAAATCAAGTCGAAATCCTAAGAAAAAAGCGTTTAGAATATCTAAGATGAACCCATCTAATGATTCAAGCGGGGAGTAGTAATAAAAAAAAACGGTTCTAAATAGAGACATAATAATTAAAAAAAGTATATGTGATATAATTAACTTTTTTAAAATATTAAGTATGTTAGAAATAAAAGTCGTATTCATCATCTCATCTCTTTTGAAATATTTTATGGGCTAAAAACAATTCGGAAAATCAGCTTTCAGGGCGTATGGGGTAAAATTGATTATCTTAATAACTATTTGAAATTATTAATTAAAAAATATAAGGCCGTTAAGGGTTACATGACACATAACAATATTGATTCAAAAACTCAAGCGGGCATTTAAATTGTTGTGGGTAAAGCACGGAGAAAGACCCGGTCGGCCCACGGCCGATATTCACCGTAACATTATATATAGACAATTTAATTTGTTCTCCTGTTATAACATATTTTTATGTATTCAAATTATTCTTTATGACTAAATTTTAAATTGGGCGAGTACAGAAAAAACAGACGAATGTCAAATGTTGATAGTAAAATAACAGCATGATAAGATCACGATCTGTTTTTTTGTGTCCGTCCAGTTGATGTCCTGCTGGGCGCAGACCGGGAGTGGGATTACTCATGAAAATGAGAGTCTGGTTTCCGAAAGTTTACACTTTATTTTTTCATGGAGGTACCTGAATGGCAGTAAGAAAATTGTTATGTATCAGTGCAGTGTTATGTCTTGTGCTTACTTTAATGATACCTGTGGCTGGATTGGCCCGAAGTTGGAAAGCAGGCGGTGTGACCAATGCGGACACCCTGGAGCACGAGACGCTTCATAAATGGGCCAAACTGGTTGAATCCAAGACAAACGGTAAAATTAAAATTGACACCTTCCCGTCTGAGCAGCTCGGCCCTTACCGGGATCAGTTTGACAATGTCGTGCGTGGAGTCCAGGAAAGCGGCCTACTTCCGTTGAGCCCAGAATTCGACAAACGTCTCCAGGTCGGGTATACGGTATTTCTTGCCGAAACCTGGGAAGAAGGCCGGCAGGTCTGGAGTCAAAATGGATGGATCTTCAATATACTCAAACCTATTTTTAATGAACTGGGTATTCAACCCCTTGGCGTATTTTTCATGGGACTGAATGGCTTTGCCTGCACTAAGGGGCCGGTTGTTCTGCCGTCTGATATCAAAAAATTTGATATTAAAGTTAGAACCTGGAACCCAGCAGACCGTCTGTTTTTTCAGGAAATGGGCGCCCAGACAGTGGATATTGCCTTTTCAGAGCTGTTCACCTCTTTGCAGACCGGTGTGGTACATGCACAGGATAATGCACCTTTAGTGACCTATGAACACCTGCGCGACGTCACCAAATATTATACCGATGTGAACCTGCTTTTTGAACCGGTCGTACTCATGATGAATAAAGAACTGTGGGATAAACAGCCGGACAATATTAAGAAGGCGATCCAGGCGGCTGCAGATGAAGCGCTGGACTGGGGAAACAGGCAGGCTGAGGCTGTTGAAAACGAATATTTTGAAAAAATGGAAAAAAGCGGTATTCAAGTCATTCGGTTGACAAATGAACAGCGTGCCGAGTGGAAAAAATATGGCATTAAAAGCTGGGATAAATTTGAAAAAATTATCGGCAAGGACGCCATGGACAAAATTCGAAGCCATGTACAAAGATAATTTGATTGGATAAACTGGCAGGCGCCCGGTCACCACATCGGCGTCAAGGGCGTCTGTCTGAATTTCCCAGGTGATGTATGAACGTATTTTTTCGCAAAATGTATGCTTTTTTAACATTTATTGAGGATAATGGGCGGATTGTGACCATTACAGCCATGACCGCCATTATTCTGATTCAGGTGGTGGCACGGATCGTATTCAAATGGTCCTCGCCGGCCATGGAAGAAGCGGCTCGATTTATAATGATCTGGTCCATTTTTATTGGTGCGGTGGTCAGTACACGGGAAGACAGCCATATCCGTATGGGTGGATTTTGCAATACCCCTAAATCCAAAGCCGTATTTAACGTAGTGTCGAAACTGATCACGTTTTTATTTTTGTGCGTGTTCGTCAAATGGTCTTACGACTATGCCCTGCATTCCCATACCCGAAAGATGAATTCCATTGTACTGAACGTACCGCTGATCGTGGTGCATTCGTGCTTCCTTGTCACGGGCCTGCTGATGGCCTTGCATACCTTTATCCATTTCATTCGCAGGGCGAAAGACGCTTGGCGTCTGTTTTTTGGAGGGGCGTAAATATGATCACATTGCTTATACTGACTGGTTTTACGATTCTACTTTTGTTAGCCGGTTTTCCGCTGTTTGTCTGTTTTGGTCTGGGTAGCCTTGCTATGATTTTTGTTCTGGAAATGCATCCCGGATTTGCTGTCCCGGCGATTTTTTCAGGTTTGAATTCCTTTGTCCTGATGGCGATCCCGTTTTTTATTTTTGCCGGCGGGGTGATGACGGCGGCCGGACTTTCGTCAAAAATTGTGTCATTTGCCAATGCGATCGTGGGACGGTTCAAAGGCGGCTTGGGTGTCGTCACCATCACCTCTTCAGCCCTGTTTGGCGCGATTTCCGGTTCATCTTCATCTGCTGTTGCCACCATCGGTATGACGATTTTACCCCAGATGGAAAAATATGGATATAAAAAGGAATACGCCACCGCTATCGTGGCCTGTTCAGGCATCTTGGGGCAGCTGATTCCCCCAAGCATTCCTATGATATTGTTTGGCATGGTAACGAATACATCCGTTGCCGGATGCTTTCTGGCGGCAGCCGGTCCGGGGATACTCATCGTACTTGTTTATGGCCTCATTAATTATGTTTATTGTCGGCAGCATCCGGAGATCCGTACCTTGGAAAAGGTCTCACCAATGGAACAGCTTCAGCAGATCGCCTCCTCCACCCGGAAATCGTCTCTGGCACTCTTGATGCCAGTCATTGTCTTGGGCGGTATTTACGGCGGATTGTTTACCCCCACAGAAGCTGGGTGCGTTGCGGTTGTTTATGCCGTTGTTGTGGGCATCGGTACCCGCAAACTCACCATGGACGCATTTAAAAAAGCTGCGGAAGAAACCGCCAGCATTGAAGGCGCCATTGTGTTTATTATTGCGTTTATTATTGTGATGTCCCGTATTTTTACTTATGAGCGGCTGCCTGAAGCGATTGCATCCGGATTGTTGAGCGTGACCGAGAACAAAATTTTTCTGCTGTTGCTAATTAATTTGTTCATGATCATCATGGGTATGATTATGGATGACATTAGTTCCATGTTGATCGCTGCCCCACTATTGTATCCATTGTTTATGAGCCTTGATGTTCACCCGTTCCAGATGGCGGCGATCATGGCTATCAACCAGGGCAGCGGTCAGATGACACCGCCGGTGGCCACGAACCTGTTTACGGCGTCTCGGGTGTCCAATGTGCCGGTGGCGGGGTTTGTCAAGTACTGTATCCCGTTTTTGCTGCTGGGCAGTCTGCCGGTCCTGCTATTGGTCACGTTTATCCCGCAGATTTCTCTGTTTCTACCGGAACTGTTTTTAGGAAAATAATTCGCTTTAAATGAAGGAAATAAAATAGCGCTAACTAAATATAGAGGAGATTAAAATAATGGAAAAACAACCGGTTGTATGGTTTAACAACGATCTCGTACCCTGGGAAAATGCTAACGTTCACCTGCTGTCCCACGGTATGTCCAGGGGATCGGGTATTTTCGAAGTATTCGGTACCCACAGGAACGGGGATCATACCTATGCGTTCCGTATGGACAAGCATCTTGAAAGACTTGAAAATACCCTCAAACTTTTGGGGATGGAACTGAAATATTCCATTGATGAAATTAAAGCGGCCGTTGCCCAAGTCACCCGTGAAAATAATGCGGGCAGGGGGATGGTTAAAATCATGGCGTTCTGGGGGGAGCAGGCCATCGTTAACTTGGTGTTGGATTCAAAGCTGGATGTGGCGATTTTTCCCATTCCAGTGGCGGTCTATATGCCCAAACCCCATACTGGTGCAATCACTGCCTGCTTTTCAAAGTGGCGTAAGCTCCATCCAGAGACCGTACCCGTACAAGCGAAAGCATGCGCCAACTACTTAAACGGTTACTTGATACGAAAAGATGCGATGGAACGAGGGTTTGATCTGGGCTTGAATGTGGGCACGGACGGTTTTGTGGCTGAAGGGTCTGTGGAGTCTGTATTTATTGTAAAAGATGGGATCATAAAGACGCCGCCCCTAGGAAGAATTTTGGCCAGTGTTACCCGTGATTCTATCCTCAGGGTTGTTGAAAAAGAGGGGCTCCCTGTCTTGGAAACCCACCTGGAAAAGGAAGATATTTATACGGCAGATGAGATGTTTACCTGCCATACGGGGATTAAGGTCGAGCCCATAAAGCAATTTGAAGACAGAGAACTGCCAGCACCGGGTCCGGTAACCGAAAAGATAAAGACATTGATGGACAACGTGATCGGATTTAAAGATGACCGGTACAGTGACTGGTTTCAAAAGCTATTTTAAGAGCGGCTGGCGGACACAAGAAGGCTGTGAAAAAAAGGAATGGCCTGATCGCTACTGATAATTTGATAATACGTATTAAAATCTGACATAATGTGCTGTTAAAGTACATTATGTCAGTATTGGGGCTTTGGAAAAATCGCCCAAGATTCAAGGCGCAGTGTCATGGTGCTGTCACTGTTTACTTTAATAACTGCGAAAGGGAAGTCTTCTGTTAAAAGGGCGTGTCAAAAGGAGACGTAATGTCAGAAATCACATTGGCCATAAGTCCGTTTCCTAATGAGAAGGACAACGTATGATCACTTACAAATTGTTCTGGATCGCCTGTGCCGGTGCCTTGGGGTCCATCTCCCGGTATCTTCTGACCATCGGGGTGCAGCGGGTTGCTGGTCCAGGGTTTCCCTGGGGCACAACCACCGTCAATATAATGGGATGCTTTTTGTTTGGCCTGGTTTCGGTCATTGCCGTGTCACGCTGGGAGATCGGCCCTGACATTAAGTTGATCATCCTGGCCGGATTCATGGGGGCATTTACCACGTTCTCAACATTTGTCGCTGAAACCGGGTTACTTATTGAAAATGCAGCAATATTCCGGGCTATGGGCAACTTGAGTGTCCAGGTGGTTGGTGGAATGGTTGCCTTCTTTGTTGGCCAAATGTTAGGCCGGTTGATTTAGAACAACTACATAAGATTTGTTGAGTGAAACCCTTGGTGGAACGTCCCGGTCATCCTATGACCGTAATTACCGCAGCTCAATCTGACTTTTGGGTCCAGCCACCAGCATATTGTTCACCAAAGTGGACTGGATATATTCCATTTTGCTGCCGAAAAGCAGGTCTTTTAACCTACCATGGCCATATGCGCCCAATACCAACAGGGCGTTATGTGGAATCTCATACAACATATCGTTGAACCGGTTCCTTTCCCAAAAGTGCCATTTTTGGATTTGGGGTGACGCCATCTCCCAAAATGGTTCCCGTTCTGCAATATCCTTGTAAAATGCTTGGTCACGCCCTTCCATCAGGGTGTAGATATCCAGAGGCATACCCGATGCCATTGAAAGTTTCACCCCTAACTTTAGTGCATTCACAGCGTTTTGAGACCCGCCGAACATTACAGCGATATTGGTCCATGGTTTGAATACCGGGCTGGTCAAAAACACAGGGAATGCAGCATGCCTAATAATTCGACGCACCTTAGGGCCGATATGTCCAAGGCCGATACGTGACGACTTATCACTGACAGACCGGGGACAGGATAGAAAATCAAAGTGTGTCGGAATATCCGGCAGGGTGGAGGCGGTATAATTTTTTGGGGTCAGGAAAATCTCTTTGAGGTTATGATCCGCCAATAGCTTTCTGGCCCGATCCTCTGCCGTTTCGGGGCCGGTCAGATAGCTCCCATCTAGATCTACCTGCACCACATCGTTGGAAAAATAAAATAAAAACTTATCTGTTTTTGGAATATAAACCACAGGGGACGCATTCACGGTCCGGCAAAAATACAAGGATTGGAGAAACGTTTCTCTGCCGAAAGGCGTATTCCTGAAAATATGCAGCATTTTGTATTCCATTGGAGTGTCCTTTCACGTTTTAATTTAATGGTGACTTGTTTGTACCATAAGTTCTTTTCGGTAAAGATCCAGAATCCTGGCTTTTGATACCATACCGGCAAACCTGCCGTGATCCACGATACTGATGGCATCGACTCCGTTATGATCCATGATTTCGATTAATTCTCTCAAATCGCTACTGGCCGGTGCTGTGGGGACGTCAGTATCCATAATTTGGTTGAGAAAAACCATATCATACATGGCAGGATCCAGAGAATAGGGTCGGATATCAGCCATTTTAATCAGTCCCAGAAAGCGGCCTGTTGTGTCATCGAGGACCGGGAAATACTCCTGGCGGGTCACCTTGGCAAGCTCAATGAACTCCCGAAACATCATGTTTTGGGTAACGCTTTCAAAGGCGGTGTCCAACAGTTCATTAAGATTCAAGTCGATGAGCACCCTGGCATCTGTGCCCGGCCGAAGAAACTGCCCTTTGTGAATCAAATCTTTGAAATAAAAGGACGCCGGTTCCATATAATGACTCAGGGTAGAAGACATGGCCGATACTGTAATCAGCTGGAGAATGGCCTCGTGTCCTCCGGTGATTTCAACAATAAGGAAAATACCCGTTAGAGGGGCTTGCATGACGCCACTGATCAAGCCGGTCATGCCCAGCAGGGCATAAGCCCCGGGCGGGGCAAACCCGATCTCTGGGAAACAGGCGGTAAGTAGTTGGTAAAATAGACAGCCGGTGAGGCTGCCCAAAAGCAGGCAAGGGGCAAAAATTCCTCCAGAACCGCCCCATCCCAGGGTGGCGGCTGTGGCCAGGATCTTGAGCAGCAGGGCTGCTGCTGTTAACATCATCCCTGCGGAAAACGTTCCTGATATCATGGACTGGATATAGCCATATCCTTCCCCCAGAACAATAGGAAAGGCAAACGCCATGAGCCCCACGGCGCAGCCGCCCATAAATGCCTTTATCCATACCGGCATTGACACGTTATGGGCAATGTTGCCAGAACGGGCCATGGTTTTGATAAATAACGCCGAAATTAAAGCTGCAAGTACCGCCAGCCCCAGGCATGCCAGGGTATCGCTGACCCCTACCTCAAAGGGTACATGGGAAAAGAGCACTGGATCATGAACAAACAGATGGGCTGTTTCAGCGCCGGTCACAGCGGCCACAGCAATTGGGATGATATTGACCAGTTTCCACTCTCCGAGAATAATCTCCGCGGCAAAAATCATCCCGGTGATGGGGGCATTAAAAATACCGGCAATGGCACCGGCCGTGCCGCATCCCACCAGGGTGATCCGCTGCCGCTCATTCAAGGAAAACAGCTTGGCAATATTTGATCCAATGGCGGATCCGCTCATGACCACAGGGGCCTCAGGTCCTGCAGAGCCACCACTGCCAATGGTCAGCAAACTGGAAATCAAGCGGGAAAAACTGGACCTGAACCGTAACAATCCCCCATATCTTGAAACGGCGTAGATTACTTCTGGGACACCGTGCCCAGGCGCTTCTTTGAGCATCTTATTCAGGAAAAGCGAAGAGAGCATTGCCCCTGCACCGGGCAGTAGTAATGCCCACCAGTATTGTCGGTATGGGTGAAGCCATTCAAAGGTGTGCTCCAGGGAAAACTTAAGACACAAGGCTGCCAAGCCGCTGCAAATACCGGTGACAGCCCCAGCCAGAATCAGCAGTATCCCCCCGTGAATCCTTAGATTATTCTGGAATATATCCTGAAGGGGAGCGATGTATCGATTTCTGATAGCCCTCATCATTCGCCTGATTCAAAAAGATCTGATTGGCTTAACCTGCAAGCCCCAGAATGGTTTCCAATAACTGCTCAGGATTTTCTATAAAACCTGCTTTTTTCAGGCATCCGGACAGGCCGGACAATAGGGGCAGATGATGGACCAAGGCATTGGAAAGCAAAAAAAATAAAATATTGACAGGTTTACCGTCCAAGGCACCAAAATTTACAGGGGTTTTAGGAATACAGGTCACAATGGCCGAGCAGGGCAGATAAACCAGGGGTTCCCTGGGATGGGGGACGGCAATACCGTTGCCCATGCCTGTAGACATGGCCGTTTCCCGTTCAAGAATCCGCTCCTTTAAATCCTGTTTGAAATTTTGGGGGATGATTTCCATGGCATCAATGCAGTTTTGGATCAGTGCTGTTTTATCCTCGCCTTGAATATCACGGCAAACCTGACCGTTTCTAAATGCCTGGGCAAGGGTGGTCTGCTGATCCTTGGCCGAATGGGGTTGTCTGCCAGGACGATCCAGTTTGAGATTCTGACTGTCTGCCCACTTCTCTATGTCCTTTCGGCGGAACCACAGCTGTCCATTTTTAGTGGATGCAGGAATTTTACCTTGACGCCCCCACCGTTCAACTGTTCCAGCAGACACACCGAAACACTGGCAAAGATCCTCTATTGATAACACCATGCCCGTTTACATCCTAAACTGTCTAGGGTTAAGTTTTTATCTGGCTAAAACTAAAGAATGATACTTCATATGTTGCGGCCGAATGTACGCCTAACATGCCTGAATGTCAAGGTACTTTTTCTCTTACCCCTCAATGTCTCGACCCTTTAGGTGCATTAAAACTGCAACTTTGAGACATCATGTTGACGTATAAAAAACCGGTCAAACGTCCAGTTTGGCTACTAGGCCGCAGGCAT
>PDWJ01016575.1_pt1 | contig 14083 bp, 10 predicted proteins | sample 1430881 | NCBI WGS metagenome assembly PDWJ01 (sample SAMN01162460, study PRJNA174530) | Oral metagenome, whole genome shotgun sequencing project. | biome: Marine environment; feature: Marine mammal; material: Swab sample of the gingival sulcus; isolation source: swab sample of gingival sulcus... | reverse complement strand
TCGTACGTTGCAGGAAAATTCTTGGCCCGTATCGTTCAGGGTCAATCACCGCGAAAGCGTTCTTGCGCTGGTCGACAGGCACGTTCTGATCCTCCAGAAAACGATCCCACGCCGCGATGGTCGTGTCCGCCTTATCGATCTGGCCACCCGGCGGAGGATCAACCATGTAGCCCAAGGCTTCGGCCCAGAAGAGACCAAGAGCCTGCGGGTCCGCAGCGTCCACCGTGATCTGGAACTGGCGCGTCATAGGGGCAGTCTAGCCCGGCTCGGCTCATTTCGGAGCGCTCCCTTCGATCGTGAGGCCCAGCTACGCGGCGTCCCGGATCTGGGCGCCGCACGGCAGACGCGCCCGCCAGGCCACGCCCTCAATCAACCGAAACGGCCCGGTTCCCAACGGGAACCGGGCCTTCCGGACTGCTCGGGGGGCGAAGCCCAGGGACTACTTGACGTGCGACTGGTACCGGACGATCTTGGCGAACTCCTCCGGGTCCAGTGAGGCACCACCGACCAGCGCGCCGTCGACGTCGTCCTTGGCCATGATCTCGGCGACGTTGCTGCTCTTCACCGAGCCGCCGTACAGGATCGGTACCGCGTCGGCGGTGCCCTGTCCGTGCAGCTCGGCGATCTTGGCCCGCAACGCGGCGTTGACCTCTTGGGCGTCCTCCGGGGTGGCGACCTCACCCGTGCCGATGGCCCATACCGGCTCGTAGGCGATGACGGACTTGGCCACCTGCTCGGTGGACAGGCCCGCGAGCGAACCCTCGATCTGGGTCACGCAGTGCTCGACGTGCCGGCCCTCCTTGCGGATCTCCAGTTCCTCGCCGAGGCAGATGATGGGCACCATCCCGGCCCCGAGCGCCGCCAGCGCCTTGGACGCCACCAACGCGTCGTCCTCGCCGTGGTACTGCCGCCGTTCGCTGTGCCCGACCACGACGTAGGTGCAACCCAGCTTGGCCAGCATGCTTGCCGACACCTCGCCGGTGTAGGCACCGGACTCGTGCGCGGACACGTCCTGGGCGCCGTAGGCCACCTGCAGGCTGTCGCCGTCCACCAGCGTCTGGACCGACCGCAACGCGGTGAACGGCGGGATCACCGCCACTGCGACGTTGGAGTAGTCGTGTCCGGCGTCCCGAAGCATCCATGCCAACTTCTGCACGGTGTCGATCGCCTGCAGATGATCGTTGTTCATCTTCCAGTTGCCCGCCATCAGCGGGGTGCGTGCCATCAGTCCTCCAGAATGCTCAGGCCGGGAAGGGTCTTACCTTCCAGGTACTCCAGCGAAGCACCGCCGCCGGTGGAGATGTGCCCGAACGCGTCGTCGGGGAACCCGAGCTGGCGCACCGCCGCTGCGGAGTCACCGCCACCGACCACGCTGAACGCCTCGGATTCCACCAACGCCTGGGCCACCGCCTTGGTGCCGTGACTGTACGGCTCCATCTCGAACACGCCCATCGGCCCGTTCCAGAACACGGTGCGCGCATTGCGGATGTGGTCGGCGAACGCGGCCCCGGACTGCGGCCCGATGTCCAGGCCCATCCGGTCGGCGGGAATACTGCCGGCGTCGTAGACGTCGTGCGGGGCGGTGGCGGAGAACTCGGTAGCCGCGACGACGTCGGTAGGCAGCACGATCTCCACCCCCTTGGCCTTCGCCGCGTCCAGGTACCCCTTGACGGTGTCGATCTGGTCCTCCTCCAGCAGCGAGGAGCCCACCTCGTGGCCCTGCGCCTTGAGGAAGGTGAACACCATCCCGCCACCGACGAGGATCTTGTCGGCCAGGTTGATGAGGTTCTCGATCACCCCGAGCTTGTCGGAGACCTTCGAGCCACCCAGCACCACCACGTACGGGCGGGCCGGATCCACGGTGAGCTTCTTCAGCACCTCCATCTCGGCAGCGACCAGTCCCCCGGCCGCATGCGGCAACTTCTGCGCCACGTCGTACACCGAGGCCTGTTTGCGGTGCACCACACCGAACCCGTCGGAGACGAAAGCGTCCGCGAACGAAGCCAATTCAGCCGCGAACGCATCACGCTCGGCGTCGTCCTTGGAGGTCTCGCCGGGATTGAACCGCAGGTTCTCCAGGATGAGCAGCCCACCGTCGCCGAACGAGTCGACGGCGGCCTTGGCGGATTCGCCCACCGTATCGGTGGCGAACGAAACGTCCACCCCGGGAAGCAGTTGCTTGACCCGGTCCACCACCGGCGCCAGGGAGTACCTGTCCTCCGGGGCGCCCTTGGGCCGGCCGAGGTGCGCGACGACGATGACCTTGGCCCCGGCGTCCAGCAGCTTCTTCCACGTGGGCAGCGATGCGCGAATTCGTCCGTCGTCCGTGATCGTCTTCCCGTCCAGCGGAACGTTCAGATCGGAACGGACGAGGACTCGGCGACCGGACAGGTCACCGAGTTCGTCGATGGTCTTCATCTGCTCGAGTGCCTATTCGCTCTTTACAGGCTCTTGCCCATGAGGCCGACCAGGTCGACCAGGCGGTTGGAGTAGCCCCACTCGTTGTCGTACCAGCCGAGCACCTTGACCTGGTTGCCGATGACCTTGGTCAGCTGCGCGTCGAAAACGCAGGACGACGGGTCGGTCTCGATGTCCGTGGACACGATGAGGTCCTCGGTGTAGGTGAGGTAGCCCTTCATGGCGCCCTCCGCCGCCTTCTTCACCGCGGCGTTGACCTCTTCGACGGTGGTTTCCTTGGCGGCTTCGAAGGTCAGGTCGGTGGCCGAACCGGTAGGGGTCGGCACCCGCATCGCATAGCCGTCGAGCTTGCCCTTCAGCTCCGGCAGCACCAGGGCGACGGCCTTGGCCGCACCGGTGGTGGTGGGCACCATGTTCAGCGCGGCGGCCCTGGACCGGCGCAGGTCCTTGTGCGGGCCGTCCTGCAGGTTCTGGTCCTGGGTGTAGGCGTGGATGGTGGTCATGAGGCCCTTGACGATGCCGATCTCGTCGTTGAGGGCCTTGGCCATCGGGGCCAGGCAGTTCGTGGTGCAGGAGGCATTGGAGACGATGTGGTGCGACGCCGGGTCGTACTTGTCGTCGTTGACGCCCATCACGACGGTGATGTCTTCGTTCTTGGCCGGAGCCGAGATGACGACCTTCTTGGCACCGGCGTCCAGGTGCGCCTTGGCCTTGGTGGCGTCGGTGAAGAAGCCGGTGGACTCCACCACGATGTCCACGTTGTTGTCGGCCCACGGCAGGGCGCTCGGATCCTTCTCCGCGAAGGCGAGGACCTTCTTGCCGCCGACGGTGAGGCTGGTCTCGTCGTAGCTGACGTCGCCGCTGTAGCGGCCGAGGATGGAGTCGTACTTCAGCAGGTGGGCCAAGGTGGCGTTGTCGGTGAGGTCGTTGACGGCGACGATTTCGATGTCGGCCCCGCTGTCGACGACTGCCCGGAAGAAGTTCCGGCCGATGCGTCCGAAGCCGTTGATACCTACGCGAACGGTCACTGCACATTCCTCCAAGAATCTGACCGGAGCACCGGTCGATGGGTGGTCCCGTCGGCATGATCTGCCGTCGGGCGATCCGGGCTACGTCGCCCCACGCCCCCCACCCTAGGGGATATCCGGTGATTGTCACCAATGGGTCACGATGCGTTCTTGGCCACGTGCCGCAGGCTCGGCGCCCGGCCGGGCACGCTCAGCCGTCCAGCATCTCCGGAGTCAGGTTGGCGTCGGTGCCGGGTACGCCCAGTTCCTTGGCACGCCGGTCCGCGGTGGCCAGCAACCGCCGGATCCGGCCGGCCACCGCGTCCTTGGTCATCGGCGGATCGGCCAGCTGGCCGAGTTCCTCCAGCGATGCTTGCTTGTGTTCCAGCCGCAGCTGCCCGGCCTCGCGTAGGTGCTCCGGGACGTCGTCACCGAGCAGTTCGAGGGCTCGTTCCACCCGGGCCCCGGCGGCTACCGCCGCCCGCGCGGAACGGCGCAGGTTGGCGTCGTCGAAGTTGGCCAGCCGGTTGGCGGTGGCCCGCACCTCGCGGCGTACCCGTCGTTCCTCCCACACCAGCACGGTGGTATGGGCACCCATCCTGGTCAGCATGGCGCTGATCGCGTCGCCGTCGCGGATGACCACCCGGTCCACGCCGCGTACCTCCCTGGCCTTGGCGCCGATGTTCAGCCGCCGGCACGCCCCCACCAGGGCCAGTCCTGCTTCCGGGCCGGGGCAGGTGATCTCCAGCGCGCTGGAACGGCCCGGCTCGGTCAATGAGCCGTGCGCGAGAAACGCACCGCGCCAAGCGGCTTCGGCATCGCAGCTGGCGGCGGAGACCACCTGCGGGGGCAGCCCGCGAACGGGGCGGCCGCGGGTGTCCAGCAGGCCGGTCTGCCGCGCCAACGATTCCCCGTCCTTGATGACCCGGACGACGTAGCGGGTGCCGCGGCGCATGACACCGCCGGTGATGACCAGGATCTCACTGGGGTGCCCGAAGACTTCGGCGATGTCCCGGCGCAGCCGCCGCGCGGCGGCGGCGGTGTCCAGCTCCGCCTCGATGACGATGCGCCCGGAAATGATATGCAGTCCGCCCGCGAAACGTAACGTCGAAGATACCTCGGCCTTTCGACAACATGCCCTGGAGACCTCGAATCTTGCGAGTTCATCCTTCACCTGCGCCGTCAGCGCCATGGCTTCCGTCTCCTATCCCCGAGTTAGCAACCGCCGGGCAACCTTGGTGAATCCTACGGCTGTTCCCCGAGCATTCGGCGAAACGCCTCGGCAATGGGGAAGACCGCGACGGTACGGCGGGTTCTGTCGGTCGGCGACGAACCGGAAACTTGCACCGTCTGCCGGGCATACCTGGAGGCCGACACGCGCATATTGCGTGAGGCGGGCAAAGGTGCCACCGGTCGGGCGTCGCCCGGTGTATGCATCGTCCTGGGTATCCCGAGATCCGGGCGAGCGTCCTCCGGACCGCAACTGCTGCAACAGTAGCCTGCTGCCCAGAACCCGCCCGGCCGAGGTGCCGGTCCGCGGGATGGGCGAGGTCCGGGCTCAGCCGTTGAGCGTTCAGCTGCCGACCGGTGCGGTAAGCTCGGTGGCCCGCACCGTCCGTGCCACCGAAAACGCTTTGGCTCGTGCGTTTTTCGTTGTGGCGTGTGGTCTGTGTCGAGGCTTGCCGGCAGTGCCTGCTGCTACCGGACGTCCTCGTTCTCCAAGATGTCATGCAGCGCGGCGGCCAGCCGCAACGGGTCGTGCCGCAACGACCCGGCCCCGGAACGCACCGGCCTCTGCACCAGCCTGGCTCCGAAAGACTCGGCGGCGGTGGCGATGGCGGGCAGATCCGGCACCGCCGCCGGGTCGGCCAGCACAGCGTCGAAACGCATGTCCGGGGCGTGGTCGCGCAGCGCGTGCACCATGTCCAAGACGGTCATCCCTGCCTCTTCACCCGTGTCCGGGACGCTCGTGGCACCAGCCACCTCGCGGAGATTCAGCACCAGGCACCGGCGGGCCGGGGTACCGATCAGGGCGTCCTTCAGGCTGGGCACCAGCAGATGCGGCAGCACGCTGGTGAACCACGAGCCGGGCCCCATCACCACCCAGTCCGCCTCGTTCACGGCGTTGATGGCCTGCGCACACGGCACCGGTTCGGGCGGGGTCAGGTGAATGCCCTGGACGATACCAGTGGTGGTGGCCACATTGAACTGTCCGTCAACCCGCCGCCGTTGCCCGCCCGCCAGCTTGACGTCGGCACTGATCTGCATCGGGCTCAACGCCATCGGCAGCACCCGGCCGCGCACCCCGAGCAACCGCCCGACCAAGTCCAGCCCACGAACGGGGTCCTCCAGCAACTCCCACAGCGCGACGATGAGCAGGTTGCCGACGGCGTGGTTGTCCAGCGGCCCCTCGGAGTGGAACCGGTGCTGCAGCACGTCCCGCCAGGTGTGGCCCCACTCCCCCGTGTCACACAGGGCAGCAAGCGCCATCCGTAGGTCACCCGGCGGCAACACACCCAACTCGTCCCGCAACCGTCCGCTGGAGCCGCCGTCGTCGGCGACGGTGACCACCGCGGTCAGATTCTGGGTGAGCATCCGTAGCGCGGACAGCGAAGCGTACAGCCCGTGCCCGCCGCCGAAGGCAACCACAGCGGGTCCCGACGTGTGCGGCGACTCGCTCATTCCCGGCCCAGGTCTCGATGCGAGGCCCTGGCCGGGACCCGGTACTGGGCAAAGAGACCGACCAACGCCTCGGCGACGGCCACCGACCGGTGTTTGCCCCCCGTGCAGCCGATGGCGATAGCGACGTAGGTGCGACTCTCGCGCCGGTAGCCCTCGATCACCGGTTCCAGCGCGTGCGCGTAACGGAGGATGAACTCCCGGGCGCCAGGCTGTTCCAGCACGTAGTCGGCCACCGCGGTGTCCTGGCCGGTCAGGCCCCGCAGCTCCGGTATCCAGTACGGGTTGGGCAGGAACCGCACGTCGACGACGTGGTCGCAGTCCACCGGCAGCCCGTACTTGAATCCGAACGACATGATGGTCAGCCGCAGCGCGGGGGCCGTGGCGCTGTCGGCGAACAGCTCGTTGATACGGGCGGTGAGCTGGTGCACGTTGAAGTTGGAGGTGTCCACCACCAGGTCGGCCGACGCCCGCAGGTCGCTCAGCAGTTCGCGTTCCTCTTCGATGCCGTCGAGGATCCGTCCCTCACCCTGCAGCGGGTGCGGACGGCGTACCGACTCGAACCGGCGGACCAGTGCTTCGTTGTTGGCGTCCAGGAACAGCACCCGGAACTGCACCCCGCTGTACCGCAGGGTGTGCAACGCCCCCTGCACCTCTTCGAACAACCGGCCGCCGCGCACATCCATGACAGTGGCGACCCTCGGCAGTGCCTCGACCGACCGGCTGGCCATGTGCGCCAGCGTCGGCAGCAGCTGCGGGGGCAGATTGTCGACGACGTGCCAGCCCAGATCTTCCAGCGCGTTCGCGGTGGTGGACCGGCCGGCGCCGGACATACCGGTGATGATCAGGACCTGCGGTTTGAGAACCGGGGCTCTGCCGCGGGGGTCGCCCAGGCCGGCCGGACCGGACAGGCCCGGCGGCACATCGGCGACGGGGGGTGGCGGCACCACATGCGGGGAGCGCTTCTGGTTGTCGGTCATCGCTGCTGATCCTCGGTCACGGCTCGCGGCCCTCGGCCCTGCACCCATGGTGTCACTGTTGGCACCCCGGCGGGTGCCGCTGACCATGCACGCCCCCTGCCGCTGGGCGGGCGGTCAGTCCAGGACCTCACCGGTGGCGGTGTTCACCGCCGGCTCCGGCCGGCTGTCGTGCAACGCATCGTAGATCACCTGTGCCAGCGCCGGACCCACCCCGGGAGTGGCGCGAATGTCGTCCACCTCAGCGGCCCGGATCCGTTTCACCGAGCCGAACCGTTTCAGCAACGCTTGACGGCGGCTGGGCCCGAGCCCGGGAATCTGTTCCAGCACACTGGTAGTCATCGCCTTGGACCGGCGCTGCCGGTGGTAGGAGATGGCGAACCGGTGTGCCTCGTCGCGAACCCGCTGCAACAGGTAGAGCCCTTGGGTGGACCGGCCCAGTACCACCGGGTATTCCTCCCCCGGCAGCCACACCTCCTCCAGTCGCTTGGCCAGCCCGCACAACGCCACGTCCTGGATCCCAAGCTCGGTCAGCGCATCCTCGGCGGCGGCCACCTGTGGTGGCCCGCCGTCGACGACCACCAGGTTGGGTGGGTAGGCGAATCTGCGGTGGCCGGTGAGTTCGGCGTCCTGGCTCGGCGCCTGCTGGGCTTCGGCCAGGTGGCGGCGGAACCGTCGCGAGATCACCTCGTGAATGGAGGCGACGTCGTCCTGCCCGTCGACACCTTTGACGGCGAACCTGCGGTACTCGGACTTACGGGCCAGCCCGTCCTCGAACACCACCATCGAGGCGACCACCGCGCTGCCGTTCAGGTTGGAGACGTCGAAACACTCGATCCGCAGCGGTGATTCGGCCATGCCGAGCGCGCCGGCGATCTCGCTCAACGCCTGGGACCGGGTGGTCAGGTCACCGGCGCGGCGGGTCTTGTGCAGGTTCAGGGCCTGTTCGGCGTTGCGGGTGACGGTGGCCATGAGTGCCTTCTTGTCGCCGCGCTGCGGAACCCGCACCCGGACTTTCGAGCCGCGTTTGTCGCTCAGCCAGGCGGTGATGTCGTCGTGTTCGGCCGGTAGTGTGGGCACCAGGACCTCGCGAGGTACGGCCGCCGGTTCCACGTCTCCGTACACCTGCGTCAACAACTGACCGATCAGGCGCTCGGTGCCGACCTCCTCGACCTTCTCCACCACCCAGCCTCGCTGGCCGCGCATCCGGCCGCCGCGCACGTGGAACACCTGCACGGCCGCTTCCAGTTCGTCGTCGGCGAGGGCGAACACATCGGCGTCGGTGGCGTCGCTGAGCACCACGGCCGATTTCTCCAACGCCCGGTTCAACGCGAGCAGGTCGTCGCGGCGCCGGGCTGCGGTTTCGAAGTCCAGTTCGGCCGACGCCGCGGCCATCTGATTCTGCAGCGACCTGGTGAACCGGGCTGTGTCCCCGGCCATGAACGCACAGAAGTCCTCGGCCAGTTCCCGGTGCTGGGCGGCGGTGACGGCACCGGTGCACGGGGCCGAACACTTGTCGATGTAGCCGAGCAGGCACGGCCGCCCCATCTGACCGTGCCGGCGGAACACCCCGGCCGAGCAGGTGCGGACCGGGAACACCCGCAACAGCGAGTCCACCGTCTCCCGGATGGCCCAGGCGTGTGCGTACGGGCCGAAATAGCGGGTGCCCTTCTTCTTGGCACCGCGCATCACCTGAGCCCGCGGGAACTCCTCGCCCATGGTGACGGCCAGGTAGGGGTAGGACTTGTCGTCGCGGTACCGGATGTTGAACCTGGGGTCGTATTCCTTGATCCAGGCGTACTCCAGTTGCAGTGCCTCGACCTCGCTGGTGACCACCGTCCAGTCCACGGCGGCGGCGGTGGTGACCATCGCCAACGTGCGTGGGTGCAGCGAAGCGAGGTCGGCGAAGTAGCTGTTCAGCCGCGACCGCAGGCTCTTGGCCTTGCCGACGTAGACCACCCGGCCTCGGGGGTCGCGGAACCGGTACACGCCGGGCTGGTCGGGCACCTCACCCGTGGCGGTGGGGTTGTTGCTGGGTGCGTGCAGCCGGACGATGACCGACGATTCCGGCGGCGGCACGGGGAACGAGGCCACCATCGCGGTGCTGGCTCCGCTGAGTGGAGACCAGTCGGCGCTCGGGCTGGGCATCCAGCATTCGGTGGAGCTGGCGGCGGCGCAGGCGAACGAGCGCAACGTGGTGCCGGGGTGGACGATCAAGGTCACCGGGCGCGATGACCAGGCGTCCCCGGACACCGGCCGGGCCGAGGTGACCGAGCTGATCGACGATGGCAGTGTGGTCGCCGTGGTCGGTGCGCTCAATACCCAGGTGAGTGTGGCGGTGCTGCCGGATCTCGCGGAAGCCGGGATCGCGTTGGTCTCACCGGGCAACACCAGCCCGGTGCTGACTCGTGGCGACCGGCCGGTGCAGGCACCGACCCGGCCGTTCGACAACTTCTTTCGCACCATTGCCACCGATGACAAGCAGCCCGCCGTGGCGGCCCGGCACCTGCTGTCCCAGCTGGAGAACCGCACGGTGGCCGTGGTGCACGACGGCACCGACTCCGGGCAGGCTCTGGCCGAGGCGTTCACCGCACAGTTCACTTCCCGGGGCGGATCGGTGGTAGCCGACGGGGCGATCGACCCGCAGAGCACCGACTACTCCGCGATGGTGCGGGCGCTGCGCGACAAGGGCCCCGAGGCAGTGTTTTTCGGCGGCAACCCGCCACAGGCCGGCCCGTTGAGTGAGCAGGTCAAGGCGGCCGACCTCCAGATCCCGTTGATGGGTACCGACGCCTTGTACACCCCGGACTACCCGGGGCTGGCGGGCGAAACGGCCGCAGGCGACCTGGCCACATCGGTGATCGGCCCGACCCAGCAGCTGCCCGCGGGCCGCCGGTTCCTGACCGACTACCAAAGCGCTGGTTTCAGCCAGCCGGCCGAGGTGTTCGGCCCCTACGCCTACGATGCCGCCACCGCGATCATCCAGGCGTTGGGGAGGACGTTGCACGATTCCACCGACGTGGTCGCCGCTCGAGCGGCGACGGCGCAGGCCCTGGGTGAGGTGGAGTTCGACGGGGCGATCGGGCCGGTAAGTTTCGACGAGTTCGGAGACTGCCGCACCCAACCGGTGACCGTGTACCAGGTGAGCGAGAACAACGAGTGGACGGCGGTGTCCACCGTGAACGCCGGCACGGATCAGTGAGGTAGCTGCTGGGCGCAGGCGGACGCGTCGGCCTACTCGGTCATGCCGATTCGCCCGGGAGGCCTATCCCAGGACGAGTTCGTCTCCTTCTCGAGCCACCGGCACCTCGGGTAACGGCGCGGTCGCCGGGCCGGTGAGTACTGCCGCACCGTCGGCGATGTCGAACCGGCTGCCGTGTGCCGCGCACGTCACGATGCTGTTGTCACCGGGAGACACGGGGACGCCTTGGTGGGTGCATTCGGCCGAGTAGGCGACGAACTCGCCTTCGTTGGGCTGGGCGACCAGGACGGGTGTGCCACTGGTCTGTACCAGCACAACGGTGCCGACGGCGATGTCGGCCGCAGGGACCGTGGTACCGGCTACGCTCTCCACGGAATCCCCGCCGGAGGTGTCGGAGGAGCAGGCGACCAGGACTCCGGGCATCAGGGTGACCCCGCCGATCATGCCAATTGTCCGCAAGACCTGACGCCGGCTCGGACAGATCTCCAGTTCTTCGGTACCCGACACACCCGCCTCCTCGTTCTCCGGACACCATCGTAACCGCGGGCAGCAGGTGGATCGGGCACGACCGGCCCAGCCGCAAGTGCACGGACCACCACCCCTGGAGCGGCTACCGCTCAGGCGTTTCTCAGCTGGCGCTCAGAATCACTTTCAGAGCACGCTCCTGCGCTGCGCGGGAGAACGTGTCATAGGCCTCTTCCATGTCACCGAGCGCGAACCGATGAGTGACGAACTTCTCCGGCTCAATGGCACCGCTGACGACTCGGTCAAGGAGGTCCGGTGTCGTGGTGGCGTTGACGAGGCCTGTCGTGACGGTGATGTTGTTGATCCAGTCCCGCTCCAGCGGGAAAGTGACGGGCGCGCCGTGCGCCCCAGCGTTGGCGACGTGCCCACCGGGGCGGATGCAGTCGAGTGCCGTGCTGAACGTTGCGGGAACGCCGACCGCCTCGATCGCCACGTCCACGCCCAAGCCGTCATCGCTGTGCGCCTTGAGTTCGGCGACGACGTCGGCCCCGTTCGTTGCCTGTACCGTGTCCGTCGCGCCGAACGTACGGGCCGCCTCCAGCCGGAAGCCGTCGGTGTCCACCACGACGACCTTGGCCGCGCCCAAGGCTGCCGCAGTCATCACAGCGGCCAGGCCTATCGGCCCGGCCCCGACCACCGCCACCACGTCCCCGGGCTTGACCGCGCCGTTGAGTACACCGATCTCGTAGCCGGTGGGGAGGATGTCGGACAGCATGGTGCCCTGCTCGGCGGTGACGTCGCCGGGCAGCGGGATCAGGCCGTTGTCCGCGAACGGCACCCGCACCAACTCCGCCTGAGTGCCGTCGATGAGGTGACCGAAGAGCCAGCCGATGCCGCCGAGTGTCTGGCAGTGCGAGGTCAGCCCGCTGGTGCAGTAGTCACACGTCATGCACTTGCTGATGCAGGAGATGATGACCCGGTCGCCCACCGTGACCTCACGGCACTGCGGTCCGGTGGCGGTCACGACGCCGACGCCTTCGTGGCCGAGGACGCGTCCGGCTTCGACCGCGGGGATGTCCCCCTTGAGAATATGCAGATCCGTTCCACAAATGGTGGTCGTCTCGATTTTGACGATCGCGTCTGCCGGATCCTTCAGGACCGGGTCGGCGACGTCCTCCCACGACTTCTTTCCAGGACCGTGATATACCAAGGCTTTCATGACCGAACCCCTTGATCGTCGCTGCCCTACCATCTAACCCGCTTCTGGTGAAATGGACAAGGGCCGCGGAGTCCGTAGCAGTAGCGCACGGCCTACCACCGTGCGGAACTCGTCAACGCACCCGGTTACGCCGGATTACACGGTGCCGCGTTGAGCCGGAGCCGGTGTGGCGGTCCGCCGTTGGGCGGTGGTTGACGCCGGGCTGCGCTGGGCGCCTGTGCGCTTAGCGGCGGCTGTGCGGTTGGCGGCTGGGCGCTTGGTCTGAGCGCGTTCGGCCGCAGCGCCGTTCGATGCTGTTCGTTGCGCCGGCGTTGCAACGGCCCCGGTGCGCGCGGCCCGGCGGCCGGCCCGCCGCTGTTGTTTGGTCGCCTCGTATCCGAGAGCCGGGGCGATGGGCAGCGACCGGTGCCGGGAATCATCGGGTTCCACCAACCCGGCGAGGAACTGCCCGGTGTAGCTGGCGGCCACGGCGGCAACCTGCTCCGGGGTGCCTTGCGCGATCACCTCGCCGCCTGCGGAGCCGCCTTCCGGCCCCAGGTCCACCACCCAATCAGCGCTCTTGACGACGTCGAGGTTGTGCTCGATCACCAGGACGGTATTGCCCTTGTCCACCAAGCCCTGCAGCACCCCCAGTAGCTTGCGGACGTCCTCGAAGTGCAGGCCCGTGGTGGGCTCGTCCAGCACGTAGACGGTGCGCCCGGTAGACCGTTTTTGCAGTTCGCTGGCCAGCTTCACCCGCTGTACCTCGCCGCCGGACAGCGTCGGTGCCGGCTGCCCGAGACGCACGTAGCCGAGTCCCACCTGGACCAGGGTGGTCAGGTGCCGGGAGATCGCCGGGATGGAGCCGAAGAACTCGGCAGCTTCGTCGATGGGCATGTCCAGGACATCGGCCACCGTCTTGCCCTTGTAGTGCACTTCGAGGGTTTCCCGGTTGTACCGGGCCCCGTGACACACCTCGCACGGCACGTAGACGTCCGGCAGGAAGTTCATCTCGATCTTGATGGTGCCATCGCCCTGGCACGCTTCACACCGGCCCCCCTTGACGTTGAAGGAGAACCGGCCCTGCTGATATCCGCGGACCTTGGCCTCCGTGGTGGCGGCGAACAGCTTGCGCACGTGGTCCCACACCCCGGTGTAGGTGGCGGGGTTCGACCGCGGGGTGCGGCCGATGGGCGATTGGTCGACGTGCACCACCTTGTCCAAGTGCTCCAGCCCGGTGACGCTCTTGTGCCGTCCCGGTACCTGCCGGGCCCCGTTGAGCTTGTTGGCCAGCGCGGTGTACAGGATCGAGTTGACCAGGGTCGACTTGCCGGACCCGGAGACCCCGGTGATCGCGACCAGGCACCCGAGCGGGAACGAGACGCTCACATCGCGCAGATTGTGCTCCCGGGCGCCGATCACGCTCACCACTCGGTCACCGGTGACGGACCGCTTGTTCGACAGCAGCTTCTGGTACGGGCCGGAGTGCACCACCTGTCCGCCGTGTTCGCCGGCGCCGGGCCCGATGTCGACGATCCAGTCCGCGGACTCGATGGTCTCTTCGTCGTGTTCGACGACGATGAGGGTGTTGCCCAGGTTGCGCAACCGGGTCAGCGTGCCGATGAGCCGCCGGTTGTCCCGTTGGTGCAATCCGATGGACGGTTCGTCCAGCACGTACAGCACCCCGACCAGGCCGGAGCCGATCTGGGTGGCCAGCCGGATCCGCTGCGCCTCGCCTCCGGACAGCGTTCCGGCCGGCCGGTCCAGCGACAGGTAGTCCAGGCCGACGTCCAGCAGGAACCCGAGCCGGGCGTTGATCTCCTTCAGCACCGCGTCGGCGATGTGCTGCTGCCGGTCGGTCAGCTGCAGTTGCCTCAGGAACTGCGCACAGTCCCGCACCGGTAGCGCGCTGGCCTCGGCGATGGACTTGCCGCCGATCCGCACCGCCAGCACCTCCGGCCTCAGCCGGGCGCCGTGACAGGTGGGGCAGGCGATCTCGCGCATGTACCCCTGGTACTTCTCCCGCGACCATTCCGACTCGGTTTCCGAATGCCGGCGCCGCAGGAACTCCATCACCCCTTCGAAACCGGTGGAATACTGGCGGACCCGGCCGAACCGGTTGCGGAACTTGACGTGC
>PDWJ01003789.1_pt1 | contig 14086 bp, 7 predicted proteins | sample 1430881 | NCBI WGS metagenome assembly PDWJ01 (sample SAMN01162460, study PRJNA174530) | Oral metagenome, whole genome shotgun sequencing project. | biome: Marine environment; feature: Marine mammal; material: Swab sample of the gingival sulcus; isolation source: swab sample of gingival sulcus... | reverse complement strand
AATATATCTGAGCATCTCATCTCCTCTTAACGTGAATGAAAGAGCTTTTCCTTCCGGATCAATCAAAATTGTTTGTGGGATAGAGGTAACTCCCATCATCTTGGCTATGGGCGAACCCCAAGCCAGCAAATCTGAACCATGCACCCAACCGGATTTATCCATTCCTTTTGATTTAATCATATTTTTCCACGAATTTTCCTTGTTATCTAATGAATAGCTGATGATAACAAAATTTGCTTTTTGGGCTGTCGCTTCGTCATAAAGTTCAATCAACTTGGGCACTTCACGCAAACAGGGGCTACACCATGATGCCCAAAAGTCGAGCAAGACATATTTTCCGCGATAATCGCTGAGCGAGATGGTGCGTCCGTCCACAAGTGGAATACTAACATCGGGCAACTCTTTCCCTACAGCCAAGTTCTGAGAACGTACGGCATTGGCAAAAGAACGATAATACGGATGACTCTTCAATGCCGGAGATAAAGCATTCAACAGTTGTTCAGCTGTGCGTTTATTCATCATATATGAAATCTCACGCTCCATCAAAAGTGGAGCAAGAGGCGTATCATTATGTTCCAACAGAAACTGAATTCGTTCGGCATTGCATAGCATTAATTCGGATGCTCCAATACGCATTCGAAAAGTTTCACCTTCAGGTGATTCTAACCATTCAGAACCTCGTGATCGTGAGACTGCACGCATCGTATCGTTTTGAGCACTTATGCAATGTTCCGAAAGCATTTTGTATTGATTATACATATCATTGGTTACCGTTCCTTTTACAATGCCTCCTCCGGGGAAAGCACCATTCGGTATCTGCACATTGATTGTGCCGGGTTCTACAAAGACCAAGACATATCCGTTATCGAAACCTGTAATGAAATACAGTAAGAGCGGATCATTTTTTGAAAGAGTACGTTTAAATGTAAATTTCCCGTTGTTTACCGGAACCGAATCGAGGGTAATCATTTGATCATACTCATTGACGAATGACAGATAGACTTTTTCAATACGCTTTGGTGTAAACCGAAGCGAATCTTTCTGTATATATCCATTGATAGTACAGATTTCCTGCGCTTGCATATACGCAAATGCCGGCAGGATTAGTATTAATATAAATAATTTTTTTAGCATTGTATTTTTTTTCATAAAAGGGTTATTCATAAACTTCAATTCCTGTGATAATAAAGGTTGCTTTTGTCTGCAATTCTTCGCCTTTAATGTCAAAGGCGATAATTTGACCTTTCGGATTCAGCAATACCGTATACGGTATAGATTGTACATTAAAAAGTTCAGCTGCTTTCGAAGCCAATCCTTTGGAGTCGAAAGCATGGGTCCAGTTTCGATGTGTCAATTGATTTTTCTCAATGTAGTCAATCCATTCTTTCTGATCTTTGTCTACAGAAAAACTCAGTACGGCAAAATTGTCTTTTGATTCTGAAGACTTCATAATATGTTTAATTACAGAAAAATCGTTAAGTGTCGTATCTTTTTGCGATGACCAGAAGTGCAACAACACGTATTTCCCTTTCAAATCAGAAAGTTTAACTTCTTTTCCTTCGGGAGTGACTCCTGTTACATCAGGAGCAAGAGAGCCAACCTTCATGCTCATCGCTTTCATCCGGTTCGACATATCAACATATATCGGATGATTGTACAAATCTTTCGACATCGAACGAAGCAGCTGTCTATCAATCACCTTTGCTGAAAACAAATCAAACAATTCTGTATTCATAATATAAAGCGATGCCGGCATATCCAGATGGTGTTTTACATACTTTATTATTTCCATTTTGGTATACAAACTATCGCCGGCATGAAGTGCTTTTTTGTAGGCTCCGTATACCTTTTCATCAGCTTTTATATCGTCAGAAACAGTTTCTTCCAACTGTTTAACCCTTCCGTCATTACGCTGACGGCAACGCACTAATACAGCTTGATATCCGGCCAACACGTCATTATTAGGCGTTCCGGTTACACATGCTTTAAACGGTTCACGTGCATCAAAAGGTTGTACCGTGATATTACCTTCCTCGGCAAAGAAAGGAATTGTCCCGTTATCAAAACCCGTGATTAAATAAGGTGCTGCATTTTCAGCCACATCACCCTTAAAACAAAACCTTTTATTCTTAACGATTACGGAATCTATCCTCACTTCTTCCCCGTCAATCAGCTGGGCGAGGTATAATTTTTGAACAACAGCGGGAGTAAACCTGAGCGAATCTCGGGTTAATTGACCTGTAAGAACAAATCGCCCCTTTTCCGTAGCCCAACTACTGCACATACTCATCAGTATTGTACATAATAGCACGATGTTTTTTTTCATTATCATTTCTAATTTATGTGATTTAACAAATATTCTTATGGTTGCATAAGTCTTTCCTGTAAAAATTGCTCCAGCTTCTCTCCACGTAAGTCTTTTGCTATAATTTGATTCTTCTCATCCAGTATAAAAACAGCAGGAACAGTAGTAATGTTATACTTATGTGCAACATCACATTTCCAGCCTTTCAACGAAGATACATTAATCCATGATAATTCATCTTTATCAACAGCCTCTTCCCATCGCTCTTTTTTGTCATCTAAGGAAACGCCGATAATCTCAAGTCCTTTATCATGATAAATTGCATAGAGTTTCTTCAGCACAGGATTATTCAATCGACATGGTCGACACCACGAAGCCCAAAAATCAAGAATCTTAATCTTACCCGTTATCTTGCTGAGGGTTATGTTTCGTCCGGCTAAATCGAGCAGGGTAAAATCAGGTGCCATACGACCGGCAGCTGTTTTAGTCATCCGATCGATCCGTTCTTTCATGATACGTGCACTTGGTGTACTTTTAGCTCCTGCTCCCAACGCCTCATACATACGTACACTTTCGTTTAAATCTGCATTTTTGGAAAGTGCTCTTGTTTGTATAACATACGCCGAGATCAGGTTGTCTTGTTGCAATAAAAAGGTATTCATTTCATTGTTGAGTGATTCCTCCAATTGGACAATCGTATCGTTAACTCGACTAGCGCTCCGAAATTTATTTTCTCGACGCAGTTTTTCGTAGCGATTTTTATAATTATTTAACTGTGTCTGTAAGGAATCGTATCGCTTTACTTGACTCTCCCACGTATCTTGCAACATTCCGCCTCGTATATATGCTCCGTCTCCATTTTTAAGCAGTGCTTCATACGATGTTTCAGGTTCGGCCAAGAATGTAAAACTTCCCTGATAACCTTCAACGATAATCTGGGCGACAATTGGTTCGGCAAGTTCTCCTTCGAGTCGAAAATGCGACGATTCAAACAGAGTCGTTCCCAATGTATCAATTTTCTGCTCACCCGTTTGTGCTATCAAATAGAGCCTTCCGGAAAGAATTCCTTCGATTTGCCCGCTGACAACACATCTATTCTGTGCTTTTACTATACTAATGACACTTATAACAAGCAATGCCGAGATAAATAATTGTTTCATTTGTTTTAATTAGGTGTTTTATAAAAATACATATATGCAAATTGCACGTCTTTAATATTGCCGAATTTTACACCTTGTGCATCTTTGTTGTAAAAAGTCTCAGGAACAGTCTTATCTACATCAGCTGATGTTGTAAGTTTAATCTCTGCGATTGCACCTTCAGTGTTTTTATTCATCCCAATGGTTAAGTAACGGCCTAAGTCATCCATAAAAGAACTATTGTCTTCTGATCTGAACTTCATTACCGAAATCGTATAACCGGCCGGAGCGGAATACATGATAATATGATCGCCATCCGATGTATTGTATCGGTAAACATTGGCACCATCTGTATAGAAGATAAAATTGGTCGTAAACCACGTATTATACAATATGTTTGATAAATTATGGCCAGGATTGAACTTTTTCAGAAGCTTCCCTGAGATTGTATACATCGGTTTGGTATCAACTTGATTATTACCATTATCTTTTTTATCGTCATTATCATCCCCCCGCAACTCCAATGATTTTTTATCTTGTTGAACAGGAGTCAGTTCATACAAATAAAAACGTTGTTCCGTTTTATCTTTAAACAAAAAAAACGGATGTGCGTCTTCATACTTTTCACGATATTGGATATACGCATATACAGCTTCTTTTCCTATAGGATTCAAGGCTTCGGGCAGTGTGCTGAAATCAACGTTGGCATCATAGAGAAGATTTTTCAACTCCGCATTACGAGCATTCTCGTCTTTCCATCCGTAATTATCATTTTTAGACATGTATAAGAAACGTGCATACTTTGCGTCCCACAACAAATAATGTTGCTCTGTAATCGTTGCAGCAGTTATTTGGTAGTCGGTTTTGGCATCTGCAATTCCTGCCGGCTTGTGAAAACACGGGAAGCTGCGAGCTATGTAAAATTCACCATCCTTGGAAAGCAAACATTTATAATCAGTCACAGTCGTAGAATTTCCTGTATGAATAAGTCGGTCATAGACAAACGTCGCTTCTTGATTGCTTGGCAGCACATATCCCGGATGGAATTTCGGTTGTAGTCCGTAAGGATTGTATACCGTAGCCCTACCGTCAACAGAGAACAGGCATAAACATTCAGACGCTTTTGATCTACTATAATACGCGCTGTATCCAAGTCCTACACCATTACTGAACGGATTATTATCTGCCTGCGGAAATGCAGTGCGATAAGCATCCATACGTACCACGGTGTTGTTTCCTATCACTTCGATATTGCCTAATTTCATTGCACCTATATTATTTCCGTGTAATACAAAAAGGCTATTCTTAAATATCGGACGTGTCTTCACATTCACTGAAACATATTTGCTTAATGTCGTTGTACGATCTGTCACTCGTAAAAGCACTTTGTATTGTATTTCTTTATCGGGCAACAGTTCAATGTCCATATAACCTTTAGTATCTACCGAGTCTTCTACTTTTTTCCCATCAATCATATACTCGCGCATCCATAAAAAATCAATGTTATCAATATTATCGGATAAGGTTTGTTTGAGTTTTACTTCTATCCGCTCGATTTTTTTTTCTGTTAATGGCTGTTGAAGTTCAATTGTTTGTGTACCCTCCCCTCCGGATGCCTCCGGAGTAAAAATGAAAGATGTGATTTCATTCATCTTATCCATACGATAATCGTATGATCCTTTATCTTCATAACATGCTGTCAACAAGCATACAAATCCGATATATAATAGTATATTCTTCATAATTATTGTTTTTATTCGTTGATATTTATATCAGGAAAAGTAAATGAATAGGCATCGGGATTCCGATCATATGTTTGCTTGAATATATTATAACATTCCTTAATTGCATTTTCACCGTTGAGGCTTTCGTCCCACATGGCTAAAGGTTTTCCGTCGTCTCCCCATCCATTTATTACGGGGAACATTTGCACAATCAAGAAATCAGCTTCTCCTTTATTTTTCAGCCAAGTGTTAATCATAAATTTGTACTTCTCGTCAGAATATGCCCCATAATATCGTTCAAGCAACTCTGCACAACCCGGATTGTTCCAGCAAGCAGGTTTCGATACCGGATAATCCGTATCTAATAACATCGGCACCCAATAAGAGGTACGATATGTTCCTCCGGAATATCCCCATTGGAAGAATGTGTCATACACATCCATCATTCGTTTTACAGCCAGTTTATTCAATTCTTTCATTCGGTTTTCGTCACCGATAAAAAAAGATTTTTCATTGAGAGTCGAAACTCCTTCCGAAAGACAGAGAGAAGCAAACGTATTAGATACATATGCTCCTAAATATTTATCGTGCGCGGTCGTCCAATAAAACGGTTTACCATAAGACGCTTCCATTGTAAAAGGAATGTTAATTGCAATTGTTTCATTCGGGTGAAATTGTTGATATGTTCGAAGCGAGTCAACTGCCATCACATTATATTTAACAAATTCGCCCCAATCATTCGACTCGGCATATAATTCATCCTTAGTAACATGCACCATAAAAACCTGTTTTTCCGGCGACCAATCACCCAAGTATATACCGACTCCTCTATCCCAATTTTCCGGTTTCACATATTTCTCTTGTACATATATCTTAAATTCACCAAACCCTTCAATGCCCTTTCCAATCTCAGCCAAGGGATCATCGGCATCAATGAAAATACATATCGCATACGTCCGGCTCGGATCTGTCGGCCTCTGTACATTAATAACAATCTGCTGCCTGACAGAATCAGCGTCAAATACAACATCCGGAATTGATACAATTGCTTCCGGAAAACCTTCTATCGGTTTTGACTTCAAGATGACTTTCCGGCTTTTATCAGCGGGATAGCCGACTAATTTTAATCGTAATTTTATCGTCTGTTCTGTCGGATTCTGCAAAATATAGTTGGCAAAATTAATCGTATCAATCAACCGTTCTTTTGTATTATAATCAAAATAAACACCATTGGCGTTTTTATCATAAAAAGGAGGTTCTATCTTTTCACATCCTACGAAAAAGCCTCCGATAGAAATGAATGCAACAAAATATAAATATAGTTGTTTCATGATTTTGCAATTTAATATTTATCAATCATCTTCTGTATTACTGTCTTATTTATCCACGGAAGTCCAACCATATTCCTTTTCCGCGTCAGGCAAAGGAAAAACATACTGTTCTTCTCCCATACGTGCAATGGGACAATTATAAAACGTTGTATATGCATGCCTTTTTAAAAAGTAGAAATATTGTCCTTCGGCATAATATTCTTTTTGATATTCTGCCTGTAAAGCCAGTCGGCGGCTTTCTTCCGTTTCGAACGAGACATTCGTCGAGGAAGAATAGCCTCGCCGATTACGGACTGTATTCAGATAAACAGCGGCTTCGTTGAGTGTGGACATTTCGCATAAAATATAATACATCTCCGGAAGACGAATTAATGGAATAATCCCACTCTCATTTCTTATATACTTACGAGAGATGGCTTTGTCTTGGTCGTTGTAGCGAATAAACCCGTTCGACTTTGCACGAATATCCTCGGTTTCGAATCCTGAGATCCCAAATAATGTATTAATCGTTCGGATTGTCGAATAATATTGTCCACTGAATTTAGGTCCTTCGGAGAAATGAGCAGACAATGTTTCTTGCATTTTATACAGATAAACACCAAAAAGCGTTTCACTGAAAAATACAGGGTCCTCAATATTTCCAACTTGTAACTCTAAATTAGAATGTTCGATTACATCTTTTGCACAACGGATAGCATTTTGCGCATCGTCGGCATAGCAATAAACACGTGCCATTAATGCAATAACAGCATGATAATTAAACCGAAAACGACGCTTGGAATCAAGCAATGAGAGATCTGATTCAAACGACAATAATTTTTTCGCCTCCTCTAAATCAGCTAAAATGTGTTGAAGTATCTCATTAGCCGGCAGTAACGGTTGTTTTGAACCGTCAGTCACTGTGCGATAAGGGATACTTAATGTCTTCGACTTAGAGCGATATATAGGTCCCCATCCACGCAACAAATCAAAATGAACATAAGCACGAATGGCAAGTGCTTCTCCGCGAATCATATTATGCGTTTGTTCAGAAGCAATAACACGTTTTCCGTTTTGATCAAGCCATTTAAGCAAGTTATTTGCATTAGCAATAAGGTTGTATGATTTTTTCCACATTTCGGCTAAACGTTCTTTAGTCCGATAACCTTTTGTATCCACATCATACACATAGATATCAGCCGGCTGCGACTGGTTGGGAACCATATCATACAATTGGGCTAACTGGTCAATTAATCCGAATGAAAGGTCTCCGCCATAAACAGCTTCGTCAGTCATCGAAATATAAATTCCGGCAAGTGCATTATGAAAACCGTTTTCGGTTTCAAACAAATCTTTAGCCTTAAGATCTGTTTTGGGACTCACATCAAACCAGTCGGAACAAGCACTAAAAGAAAGCATGCCTACAAGCAATGCCATTAAAATATATAGTTTTCTTTTCATATCTGATAGTTTAGTGTAATTCTTTTTATTTAAATAGTATAGAAGCCGTTAAAGTATACGTGCGAGCAAAAGGATAGGACAGACCGCGCTCCATACGAATCGGCGAAATATGAAACACATCATTCGTCGTAAAGTTTAATGACAAAACATCTATATTCATTTTATGTAAAAAGGCAAACCGATTATTGCGTAACCGGTATCCCAAGCTCAGGCTTGACAACTTCAACTCATTGTCGTCCATAATAAAGCGCGTGCTTTGAGGTGTCTCCGCTCCTGCGCTCATAAATCGCTTATAACGAGCAACATCTCCTTCTTTCTCCCAGCGATCACTCATGGCTCTGCGGTCTAAATTCCACTCAAGGCTGCTGTTTTCTAACTTATCAACTAATGTCTGATTATAAACAATGCCTCCCCAACGATATGAGAATGCCAAAATAAAAGAAAAATCTTGCCAATTAATCGAAGAACTTAACGCCCCACTCACTTTGGGACGTGTATCTCCTACGGGCACTTTATCTACCGGGTCCCAACGAAATGTTTTTTCTCCGTTACGTTTCAAAAACACTTCTTGTCCCGTTACGGGATCAATACCTAACGAACGTACGGTATAAAGTGTTGTTGTAGACTGACCTTCCTGAAAGATGGGAAGTGGTGCGGAAGACGATTTGAGTTGTTTTTCATTAATCTTACGCAAGTAATCGGATATTTTGCGAATCTTATTATTATTCTGATTAGCATTGGCTCCGATAGTCCAATAAAATTTCTGCTGAATATTTTGTGCTACAATCACATTAATAGCCAGGTCGAATCCTTTATTTTGCAATTCTCCGGTGTTGACGGTCTGCAAATCAAATCCGGTAGATGTCGGCAAATCGTAGCTTGTCAATAATTGGCGGGTGATGTTGTTATAATAATTGAATGTAAGATTGATCCGATTCTTCCAAAAACCAACATCCAAGCCTAAGCCTAAATTATCTGTACGCGCCCAACCCAACTGCGGGTTATTCAATCCTGAAAGAACAGCTCCTAATACATTAAACGATGTATATGGTTTCATCGTTCTGGAGAAGGTGTAAAACTCAATTGCGTCGCTCGGATTGAAGTTTTGTTCTCCTGTCACACCATAAGTAGCTCTTAATACCAAATTAGAGATACGTCCTTGCAACCATTTTTCACGATAAGCGTTCCAGCGTATACCGGTTGACCAAAAAGGAGCAATCCGTTGGTCGGCACTATAACGTGATGACGTTTCGCTACTTAAATTAAAATCGAACGAGTAACGGTTATCATATCCGTATGAGAATTGCCCGATAAGCCCCATCGATCGAGAAATGCTTTCCGTACCTGTTGGACGATCATTCATTTTGTTACCGAAGATAAAATCGCTCATGTGTCTATCAGGATAACCTGTTGCTGAAAGTATAACATAGTTATTGCGATCCTCATTGATTGTCCAGTTTGTAAAGAAACTAAACAAATGCTTGTCGGTTTGCAAATTCCAGTTAACACCTAAGTTACTAGACCAAGAAGTCATTTCTCCCGTATTTTTATTGTAGCTACCTTTTAAGGTAAGGTCGGTTTCCGTTGCAAACTTAGTGTGTTCCGAAGGAAGAAATTGTTCTATCCGAGCCATACCTCGAGTATATGATAACTGTTCCGAAATACGCACATTTTTCATCAACATATATTCTAAATTAAGACTGCTGGCAATGGTTAAATTGCGACTGAAATCCTTGATGCCTACATGGGCATTATATAACGGGTTTGTAATCGGCACACTTCCGGTTCCTCCAACATAAGTGTCTAAAATTTGGAGATATTTGCCATTTTCATCTTTGGGACGATAATATGGATTTATTCGTGTGTAAGAAGAGAATAAACCGTAAGGAGAGTTCTCGCCATTCGCTTCGCTCAAATTGATAGAGGCTCCTACGGTTATTTTATCTTTACGATATGTCATGTTAAAATTCAAACTTTTATTATCATTCGATGAGCCTTTCATCACACCCGGTTGAAATGAAGCATTTAACCCTAAGCTGTATCTGAATAAATCGGTTCCTCCGGCAACCGTCAACGAATGTCGATTTTGCAATGCTGTACGTAACGGCTGGGAAAGCCAATATGTATCTACTCCACCCAAAATGTTACGTAAATATCGATTGTATGTATTCATCGAAGCAGCGTTCTTTGGATCATATATGCCTGCCTTCCACTCTGTTTGAAGTTTTTCGGATGCATTCATCATATTATAGTCCGTTAAATCCGGAATTTGTACACTTATACCGCCACTATACGAAACAGATAATGCACCGTCCGGAGCTACTTTTGTCTCAATAACGACTACACCATTCGATGCGCGCGAACCATAAATTGATGTTGCAGCAGCATCTTTCAAGATCGTAATATTAGCAATGCGTTCAGGATCCAGTTCCAAGATGCGACGAATATTTACGATAAAACCATCCAAAACAAACAATGGCATATTGGGACGGCTCGATACATTATCGAGCATCAAATCCATACTGTTCATCGAAACATTACCCAGCGATTGATCACCACGCATCTGGAATTCAGGGAGCGCATTGGGATCAGAGCCTTTTAAGTTATTTTCGATGATCTTAAAACTCGGGTCGAAAAACTGCAAACTTTTCAATATGTTTGTCGGGTTAAGATTACGCAACTCTTCTCCTTTTACACTAACAAAATTGCCCGTAAAACTGTTTTTCTTTCGTTTACTGATACCTGTTACTACCACTTCGTCCATAACGATAGAACTAGGAACAAGCTCAATTTTCATATCCATATCAGAACGCAAAATTTGTTGCGACTTGCTTTCATAGCCAATATACGACACTCGAATGGATGACTTTCGTTCAACATTGAGTCTGAATTTCCCGTCCACATCGGTAATAGTCCCGATTGTTCCACCATCTTTAGTTCCATCGGTTACCATTATCGTTGCGCCGATAAGCGGCTCGATTTTATCGGACGAAAGAACAACTCCTTCAATTAAGAGCTTTTGTTGATCTATCTCTTCTTGGTCGGGATTAAATGCTTCGATAATAATCTGTCGACCGCTTTCGAAACGTACATGTACCGATTGATCTCCGATTAGACGATCGATTACTTTATCTATCTCCATGTCTTTTACATTAAGCGTGGTAGGCTTATGTATGCCCTCCAATGTAACACCCTGTATTACAAGACTTGCCTTTGCTACACGAGCCACTTCTTGCAACACTTCTCCCAAAGGTTCATTGCTGATTCGCAATGTAATTTTTTCGTCTTTCCAATGATCAGCTGTTCTCTCTTGTGCATCTATTGAGTTGACGGTTGTCAACAGCATAAATACAGAGAGGAGTACGAGATGGAAAGAAGTCGTAACCCTATATGTTTTTTCCATGTAAATTCTTTTTAATCTGTTAAATTAGCAAAGTAACATACCTTATTGAAGGATACTTTCAAGCAATTGAACATGCTCTGTTCGAATATTGTATTTTTTCTTGTAATCTTCGAGAATCGCAATTGCTCGTTCTACTTCTTTCCCATTACGTATAAAGTTGCCAATAAGAACATAAAGAGCAAAATCGCGCTGAGAGCCTTCATAGAAAGATGCCAATTCCTGATAAATTGTTTCAAAACGGTTCGCTCTTACATAAGTGTCTCCTTTTTGAAGAGCATTTTTCTCATTCATATAAAAGCAATAGCGCATTAGTAAGCTAGCATACTCCGGACAACTTAGTGATATGGAATCATTAAATGGTTTATATTCATCCATAAACGACCAATAGTCTCCTATTTCTTGCTGATCAATCGGGCACTTTCGTGTTTCAGCATACATCGGAGGATACTCCATCAGTGAATTATATACGGCTGCTTCCGTTTCTGCCAATATATATTGAGCAACATCAGGAGATATTGAATTACCCGCCACTTCAATCATGTTTTTCACTTTCTCAAGCAGAATTCGTGAATCTTGAATACGATCTTTGGGTTTTACATCAACCACAATACAACTTAACAACTGAGACTTGTAACGCATGGAGCGTTTTAGTTGTTCGATATTCCAATATAACTGATTGTTTCGTACGGCTTGTTCTTTCCCACTAAACTGTATGGTTCGTATTGCTTTACCTTCGTATCGTATTGCAGCATGCAAACTATCGCCGGGCAATAATAAAACTTTGATCTGATTATTCACTAAAAGTCCTATCATTCGTTCCGTCTCGAATGAATAAGAATGAACTTCGCCCGGATTGGCATGAAACTCCTGATTTATAAAAGGCGTCTGCACGCAATCAAAGAAAACCATATCTCTTTGATAATCATAAATCTGAGCACTAAAAACAGTTTTTTTAGCTTGTACCGATGCTGAAAAAAAGATAATATAAAATAAGCAAGATAGAATAACTCTATTATACATAAGACTATTTTTTAATGGTTAAATTGATATTTCCGAACGCTCTCTGTTATTTTATGAGAGGATCTCTCCGCTTTACCATTAGGCGCGAACGAAACAAGGTGTTATCAAATTGACAATATGTCTTATTATATATCATGGTAGACATTTTTTTTCAAAAAGATTTATACGGCTATTGATTACAGTAAACTCGGGAACAAAAATAAATTTTATTTTTTTATTGAAAAATTTATTTTGCTATTTTTAACGTTTTTGTTATTTGTTTTTTGATATTTTTACGTTGCACAACCTGCACTCACGCGCGAGATCACATTTATTTAACACATCCAAAATTGTTTTTTTAGAGCATTCCCAATCTTTTCTTTACTTCAAATAAAATCTCTTTGAATGAAAGGCGAACCAAAGGTTGAGATGTTGTTTGACGTAATTGCGTTTCACGCACAAAGAAAAGACCTTCAAAATCGCGATACAAATTAGCAGGAAAAAATTCACGCCGAATGCCCCCCGTACCTGTTAATCTGTATAGATAGAGGTTATCAAGTGCATCAGGCATCGGGCTATAGAAAATCGGTTCGGGCAATTGCATCAGCGCTTGTTCCACACTACCCTCCAAAGCGGGCTGTATCTGCCCAATTTCTTTTATCAAACCTTTTTGAAAATGCAGACGATTTCGGGTATATACCCCCTGACCGACCAATAGAAGTTGGGGCTTATATCTTGTTCCATAATATTCTTTCAGGTAACTGCCCAAAGGACGAATGTGACATTGAAACGGATAAATGAATTGCTGTGCCGCATGTATAGCATGAGACATTACCACGGGGGTTTTTCCTTCCGGATTGTATTTATCTATAACAAAACAGGCAATACGTGCCATCCGATAATCTCGCGTTTCTCTACGCTTATGCACGTCCTCATCATAATATGCCACTTTTAGTTCTTCATTCAAGAGCATAAGATCATACTCAAATTCGGTGAGATATTGTCGTAGTTCCGTTTTGTGCTTACGAAGAAAGTTGAGTGTCTGAATATAGTTATTCTCCAGATAAAAAAGTATAAGACTATCCAAAATCGATGCCTGATAATGTTTATTCAGATAATATAAATAGACCAATCCGGAGGTCAGCACAGAGTCCGGCCGCTGATCGTATATAAAACAGTCAAGACCTGCAAAATGCACACGTTCGCTAGCCGGCACACTTTGGTTGTACGCTCTGAGCTGATGTATAGGTGCGTTGTTGTTCCTGTTAGGTTTAAGCGCCTCAACCGGATAACTAAAATCATTAATATATCGTTCAATAATAAGCCCCATGCTTAACTTACTTTCCGAAAGAATCATCTTACATTTACCTGAACGAACGGCTTCTAATGTTATATCCCATCGCAAATCCTCTACTGCATCTACGTAATGCATACTTTCTCCAAAAGCTACAATTGACTCGCCTTCAAAAAGACCAATTGACTCAACTGTATTCCATTGATGAGGATCAATAGGGGTATAAGCAAATACATCTTTGCTCGGTGTACTCAATCGACGCTCAGAATACGAATCTAACGGAATACCATTCAATTTAAAACTTATGCCCGAAAACACCAAGCCTGCATCTTTTCTCATAACACCCTTGCCTCCAAGCTCAAACAATAACAATTCGGCAGGTTGGTTTACATGCAGAGTATGAGAGAAAACACGGTTAAACGTATCGGGATAAAATATCAGTGTATCTGCT
>PDWJ01008186.1_pt1 | contig 14095 bp, 18 predicted proteins | sample 1430881 | NCBI WGS metagenome assembly PDWJ01 (sample SAMN01162460, study PRJNA174530) | Oral metagenome, whole genome shotgun sequencing project. | biome: Marine environment; feature: Marine mammal; material: Swab sample of the gingival sulcus; isolation source: swab sample of gingival sulcus... | reverse complement strand
GAAATCGGTCGGCGAAGGCATCGCCAAACACGCCCCCGACGCTTTTGTCATCTGCATCACCAACCCGCTGGATGCGATGGTCTGGGCGCTGCGCGAATTTTCCGGGCTGCCGCACCACAAGGTCTGCGGCATGGCCGGCGTGCTGGACAGTGCCCGCTTCCGGCATTTCCTGTCGCTGGAGTTCGGCGTTTCGATGCGTGACGTGAGTGCGTTTGTGCTGGGCGGGCATGGCGATACCATGGTGCCTCTGACGCGCTATTCCACCGTGGGCGGCATTCCGCTGCCGGATATGGTTGAAATGGGCTGGAGCACGCAGGAAAAGATCGACGAAATCGTGCAGCGCACCCGCGATGGCGGGGCCGAGATTGTGGGGCTGTTGAAAACTGGCTCGGCGTTTTATGCGCCTGCGACATCGGCGATCGAGATGGCCGAGGCTTATCTGAAGGATCAGAAGCGTGTTCTGCCTTGTGCGGCTTATGTTGAGGACGCGCTGGGGCTGGATGGGCTTTATGTTGGGGTTCCGACGGTGATCGGGGCTGGCGGCATCGAGCGTGTGATCGACATTGATCTGAGCAAGGATGAGCAAAAGATGTTCGACAATTCGGTTGAGGCGGTGAAAGGGCTGGTTGAGGCTTGTAAGGGCATTGATCCGTCACTGGCATAACCGTTTGACCTGAAACAGCTGAAAGCCCGCCCTCACCCGGCGGGCTTTTTTGTGGCGAGTGCATCACCGCAGCATCCAGAGTGCAACCGCCGCCAAGATACCGGCAAACAGCATATTCATCCGTTTCGCACTGTCCGGCGTGCGAAACAGACCGGCGATTTTATCCCCAATCAACGTCCAGACCGAAAACGCAACCAGATTGTTCAGGGTAAACACCGTGGTGATCAGCACCACCTCCAACGGCTGAGCGATCTCAACTTTGCCCAGAAACTGGGTAAACATCAGCACCATGATCGCATAGCCCTTGGGGTTGAGCAGCAACAGGATTACCCCATCGCCAAAGCCCGCCGGTTGCGCTTGCACTTTGCTATTGAGCGCGGCGGCCCGAAACATTTTCCACGCCAGCCAGAGTACATAGAGCGAACCAGCCACCCGGATCGTCGGGAAAAACTGCGGGAACTGACTCATTGTTGCGGCAAACCCCAATCCGACCGCGGCGGTTACAATCCATGTTGCCAGGTGATAGCCCAGACTGGCTGGGATCGTGGCGGCAAAGCCAAACCGCGCGCCATTAATAGCAAAAAACATATTTCCCGGGCCGGGGCTGTAGGCCAGTGGGAACAAAAACACAATCAGGGCGAGAAGGGTTTGCAGCATCAAAGGGGCTCCGTTGTGAAGGACCGCCCAAACCGCATTGGGTGTGGTTGGGCAGGCATTGTTCCCCCCGACAAAAGCGGATTTCACGGCCCCACTCGACCCGTTTCTTGCGCAAAACAAATCATCAGCACAGCAAAAAGGCCCGGCTGTTTCCAACCGGGCCTTTCAAATTCTGTATCAAAGCAAAACTAGTCTTCGTCTTTTTCGACTTCTTTACCAGTTTCCTGATCAACCATCTTCATGGCCAACCGCACCTTGCCGCGATCGTCAAAGCCCAGCAGCTTGACCCAGACTTCCTGACCTTCTTTCAGAACGTCCGAAGGATGATTCAGGCGGCGGTTTTCGATCTGCGACACATGCACCAGACCATCGCGCTTGCCAAAGAAATTCACAAACGCACCGAAATCGACGATCTTCACCACCTTGCCACGGTAAATCATCCCAGCTTCAGGTTCGGCGACGATGGCGTTGATCATTTCATAGGCTTTGGCAATTGCATCCGCATTGGCCGAGGCGATCTTGATCACACCTTCATCATTGATGTCGACCTTGGCGCCGGACACTTCAACGATCTCGCGGATCACCTTGCCGCCCGAACCGATCACTTCGCGGATCTTGTCGGTGGCAATCTGCATGGTTTCAATGCGCGGAGCGTGCATCGAGAATTCCGCCGCTTCGGTCAGGGCGTTGCTCATTTCACCAAGGATGTGCAAACGCGCATCTTTGGCCTGATCCAGCGCCTTTTCCATGATCTCAGGGGTGATCCCCGCCACTTTGATATCCATCTGCAAAGAGGTGATCCCGGCTTCGGTCCCGGCCACTTTGAAATCCATATCGCCCAAGTGATCTTCGTCGCCCAGAATGTCGGTCAGAATGGCGTAATCGCCGCTGTCTTCCAGGATCAGACCCATGGCCACACCGGCCACCGGCGCTTTCAGCGGCACACCGGCATCCATCATCGACAAAGAGCCGCCGCAGACCGAAGCCATGGACGAAGAGCCGTTGGATTCGGTGATTTCTGAAACCACCCGCACCGTGTAAGGGAAATCGGTTGCCGCAGGCAGCACCGCTTGCAGAGCGCGCCAGGCCAGCTTGCCGTGGCCGATTTCGCGGCGGCCGACAAAGCCGAAACGGCCCACTTCGCCCACCGAATAGGGCGGGAAGTTGTAATGCAGCATGAAGTTCGACCGATAAGTGCCGGTCAGCGCGTCGATCATTTGCTCGTCATCGCCGGTGCCCAGAGTGGTCACGACCAGCCCCTGAGTCTCGCCCCGGGTGAACAGAGCCGAGCCATGGGTGCGTGGCAGCAAGCCGGTTTCGGCAACGATCTGGCGCACCGTGGTGGTGTCGCGGCCATCAATGCGTTTGCCGGTTTTGACAACGTCGCCGCGCAGGATGTTAGCCTCGAGCTCTTTGATCGCCGAGCCCAGATTTTCATCTTCCAACTGCTCTTCGCTCAGCGCTTCCTTGATCGCTTCGCGGGCAGCAGCCACGGCAGTGGTGCGCTCTTGCTTGTCGGTCAGGGCAAAAGCGGCACGCATTTGCTTTTCGCCAGCCTTGGCAACCGCCTTGGACAGCTCGGAATAATCGGCTGGGGCAAAATCAAACGGCTCCTTGGCGCAATCCTCGGCCAGATCAATGATCAGATCAATCACCGGCTGGATCGCATCATGGGCGAATTTCACAGCGCCCAGCATTTCGGCTTCGGACAGCTCATAAGCCTCGGATTCGACCATCATCACCGCGTCTTTGGTGCCGGCAACCACCAGATCAAGGCGCTGCTCGGGGTTGTTGCGCAGATCATGCATGTCATCGCATTCCGGGTTCAGCACATATTCGCCGTCAACAAAACCAACCCGCGCGGCCCCGATCGGACCCATGAATGGCGCGCCGGAAATCGTCAGCGCAGCCGAAGCGGCGATCATGGCAACGATGTCGGGATCATTGACCAGATCGTGGCTGAGAACGGTGCAGATCACCAGAACTTCGTTTTTGAAACCCGGCACGAACAGCGGGCGGATCGGGCGGTCAATCAGCCGCGAGGTCAGGGTTTCTTTTTCGGTCGGGCGTGCTTCGCGCTTGAAAAAGCCGCCGGGAACCTTACCAGCCGCATAGTATTTTTCACCATAATGCACGGTCAGCGGGAAAAAGTCCTGACCCGGCTTTTGGCTCTTGGCGTAGGTGACAGCGCACATCACGCTGGTCTCGCCCAAAGTGGCGATCACGCAGCCATCTGCCTGACGGGCAATCTTGCCGGTTTCCAGTGTCAGGGTCTCTTCGCCCCACTGCATGGATTTTCTGGTTTCTTTAAACATATCTTTTCCTAAGTTGGCCGCCCGGGCGTATCCCGTGGCGCACCGATTACATACGGGCCGTATGCCCGTGGCCTGCGTTTGCGTTCATGTCTCACCCATAGGCCCGGTGGGGAAACGGCATGGTCTTGAATGTGAAAGGGCGCCCCAAATAAGGAGCGCCCCCTTGTGATGTTTTAGCGACGCAGACCAAGGCGTTTGATCAGATCCTGATAGCGGGCCTCGTCCTTGGCGCGGGTGTAATCCAGCAGCTTGCGACGGGTTGCAACCAGTTTCAGCAGACCACGGCGGGAATGGTTATCCTTTTTGTGGGTCTTGAAATGCTCGGTCAGGGTTGCGATCCGCGACGACAAAACAGCAACCTGTACTTCGGGCGAACCCGTGTCGCCTTCTTTGGTTGCGAATTCTTTCATGATGCGGGCTTTTTCTTCTGGTGTAATCGACATCGGGATCTCCTTGATGAATGATTAAAATGAATGGCACAAGCCGGGATGTCGTCCAGCAGAGCCCATGGAGGTCACTGCCCGTTGAATCAGGCAGATGCGCGCGTATAGGGCGAAATGGGCCAAAAAGCAAAGCCTTTCCGGCCTCAAAGCACGGTTTTTTGCCAAAAAACTATTTGGTCGTGATCATGCTGGCGATTTCCCTGGCCCATTCGCCGACAATCGGGATGAAATCAATGTTTGACAGGGAATAGACCAGCGCAGACACCAAAAACGTCGCCCCGATCACCGAGCCCAGACCAAAGGCCAGCCCCCGCACAAACTGAAACCGGATCAGCCGCCAAGGCGAATTGTGGATGCGCACAAAGCGATGGTTGTTCAGCCGCTGCACCTCTTCTTTCAGGGCTTTCAGATCGGCGTGCAGATCATGGCTGCGGTCGGGTTTTGGCTCGGTCATACTGTCTTGCTACCACAATTCGGGCTGCACGGCATAGGCCGTATAGAGCGGGTGCTTGGGATGGCCGGCTTTGCTCAGCCCCAGATGATAGAGCGGCAGACCGGTGCCACGCATCAGCGCTTCCACCGCCGGGCCACGGTTCAGATGTTCACCATGGGTGCCCCAGGCGCAGATGATCTGGTCGGCCCAGAAACAGCCCTCGGTGATCGCGGCGTCATTTTCCGGCCCCACCGGATCAGCCGCAGCCCGCATTTTGCGCGGATCGGTGTCGCGCCAGGCAAAGATATTGGCCACCCGAAACGCGCCAAAGCCCAACGCCCGCGCCCGCCGCTCGCAGCGCTCAACGGTCGGATCATTCTGCAACTCGGTCGCGGTCGAGGGGTTGAGCATGACGAAAAACGCCTTTTTCCCCTCCGGCTGCCAGATGCGGGTCAGCGAATAGCGGTATTTCTCGCAATCGGAATAAACCGCGGTGGAATGGGCATCGCCCTTTTGATGTGTTCTGGTGATCATGATGTTGCTCTATGCGCCATAGGGGAGCCAGATGTTTTTGACCTCGCAGGCCTGATCCAGAAACGCCCGCCCCTGCCCGGCCGAGCCAAACCAGTCGCGGCTGCGGGCATTGTTGACCCAGCTGCGCTTCAGATTGCTGGCCGAAGCCCGCTCAATCACCCCGGACAAATCGGCCGAAGAAAAGCTCCAGACCGCATCCAGCCCCATATGCCCGGCCATGCTGTCGGCCAGCGCGGCGTGTTCCCCCGTCAGGACGTTGACCACCCCGGCGGGCAGTTCCGAGGCTTGCAGGATTTGGAAAAAATCACAGGCCGCCAGCGGCGCGGACTGGCTGGCCACGAGCACGGTGCTGTTGCCCATCGCCAGCGCCGGAGCCATCACCGATACCATCCCCAGCAAAGGGGCCTCATCCGGGCAAAACGCGCCAATCACGCCCACCGGCTGTTTCACTGCCAAAGCCATTCCCCGGATCGGCACCGCATGAATCTGGCCATCATATTTGTCAGCCCAGGCCGAATAGGTAAACAGGCGCTCAACACAGGCCCGGACCTCGGCCTTACCGCGCTTTTTGCCGCTGATCCGGTTTAGACGGCGGGCGATCTCATCCCCGCGTTGGGAAAGGGTTGCGCCGATCTCAAACAGCACCCGCCCCCGCGGCAGGCCCGGCGCATCGCCCCAACCCTTGACCGCATTCGCCGCCGCAATCGCGGCACACAGATCGGCTTCAGTGGCGCAACCGACATGACCCATCAGCTTGCCCTTTACCGAGAAAACGGCGCGGGTCTTATCACTGCCGGGGCGCGTCTGTTGGCCCCCGATGTAGAATTTCGCATCATGGCCGATAGACCGATCCGGGCGCGCATCTTCATCCTCGACAGGCAGAACAACCGGGGTCAGCGGTTCCGTGTCATGTTGGGGCTTAGTATAGGTCGAGGCCCCCTCCCAACCGCCATGCCGGCCAAACCCGCTTTCCCGCACCCCGCCAACCCCGGCGGCGGCGTCAGACAGATGGCTGGCATTGACCCAAACCACCCCGGCCATCACCTTTTGGGCCACCTCCAGCGCCAGATTTATATTCTCGCTCCAGATACTGGCGGCCAGCGCATCGCGGCTGTTATTGGCCAGCGTAATGGCCTCGGCCGAACTGCGGAATGTATTGGCGCACAGCACCGGCCCCTCCAGATCCCTGGGCCGCAAAGACGCCACGGATCGCAGATCGGTGATCAGAGTGGCCGGCAAAAAGCCGCCGGTTTCCGGGCAGTTGGACGGAGCCTGATACACCCCGCTTTCAGCCGATGTCCAGCGGATTGCCCACACGCAGGCGATCCATCTGGCGGCGCAGTTTGCCATAAAACGGCTCAGCAATGCTTTCCTGCACCAACAAGCGCGCCCCGGCGCAACCGATTTGCCCCTGATTGGGCCAGATCGCCTCGACCAGCCCAGCCACGGCGCTGTCAAGATCGGCATCCTCGAACACCAGATAGGCCGAAGGGCCACTCAGCTCCAGGCTCAGCCCTTTGCCCGATCCGGCGCTAATCTGGCACAGCTGACGCCCAACCGTTGCATCTCCGCCAAAAGAAAGGTGATCAACGCCCGGATGCGCCGCGAGCATCTCGTCGACCGTGTGATCTCCGGTCACGATGTTCAGCACCCCTTTGGGCAGCCCGGCCTGATCGCAAATCTCAGCAAACAGCAGCGCGGTTAACGACGTCTGCCCGGCGGGTTTCACAACACAAGCATTGCCCATGGCAATCGCCGGAGCCACTCTGGACGCCAGCATCAGCAGCGGAAACGTCCATGCGATGATCTGGCCGCACACCCCCAGCGGCTGAACCTCGGGCCATTGTGCGCCTTTCAGCTGTGCCAGCCCGGCGTGATATTCAAATTGCCGCACCGCCTGAGGGATGTCACACTCCCGGCTCTCGCGGATCGGTTTGCCATTGTCCAAGGTTTCGAGCAGGGCAAACAGCCGGGCGTTTTTCTGCATCAGCCGGGCGATGGCATAGAGGATGCGGGCGCGTTGGTGATCGGGCATTTCGGCCCATTCGGGCTGCGCCCCAGCGGCGGCGGTCACCGCCTGATCGACATCCCCGCCGCTGGCCTGCGTGATCAGCGCCAGAACCTCGCCATTGGCCGGGTTGGTGGTGGCGAAACCATCATGGTGATCGGTGAAGGCTCCGGCAATATACTGGCCCATCTGGCTGCCCTGATCGACGATCCAGGCCAAGGCGTCGCTGGCATCTTCGATTGACGTTCCGTAATCCATGCGGTCAAAATTATTATTTGTTGTCATCGTGTTATCCTATTGCATGGCGGTATGGTGCGGAAGGGTAGCCGCTGATGTGATGCTCTAACTGGCGCTCAAGATCACCCAGCAACGAGGATGCGCCAAAGCGGAACAGATCCGGGGTCAGCCAGTCATCGCCCAACTCTTCCTTGATCAGCATCAGATAGGTCAGCGCCTCTTTGGCCTTGGAAATGCCGCCCGCCGGTTTATAGCCCACCTTGAAGCCGGTCTTGTCGTGATAATCGGCAATGGCGCGGATCATCACCAGACTGACCGGCAGGGTGGCGTTGACGGATTCCTTGCCCGTCGAGGTCTTGATAAAGTCGGCCCCGGCCATCATGCACACCAGACTGGCCCGGGCGACATTGCGCAGGCTGCCCAGCTCGCCAGTGGCCAGAATGGTTTTCAGATGCGCTGCGCCACAGGCGGCGCGGAACTGGCTGACCTCGTCGTAAAGCGCGGCCCAGTCGCCCGTCAGAACATGGCGGCGCGAGATCACCACGTCAATTTCGCGCGCCCCGGCCTGAACGCTGTCGTGGATTTCCTGAACCCTGAGGTGGAACGGAGACAGCCCGGCCGGGAAGCCCGTGGACACCGCCGCAACCGGAATACCGCTGCCCTCCAGCGCTTCAACGGCGGTTTCGATCATCTCGTGATAAACGCAAACCGCGCCGGTGTGCAGCGCCCCTTGCCCCAGAGCGGCCAGAAGATCGGCCCGCAGGGGCTGTTGTGCCTTGGCGCAGAGCCGGCGCACCCGGTTTTCGGTGTCATCGCCGGCCAGAGTGGTCAAGTCAATCATGCTGATTGCTTTCAGCATCCAGACCGCCTGCTGTTGTTTGGCCAGCACCCGGCGCTTGGGCAGGTCGGCAACGTAACGCTCAATCGCCGAGCGGTTGGCCCGGGCCCGCCGCACCCAGCCCATATCCAGCGCCATGCCCGCATTGCGCGGCAGATGCAGCTGAGGCAGGCTGGTCGGGGTTGACGGGGGGACCGTGGGCGTCTGGCTTTGGGTTCTGCACACAGATGCAGCTCCTTTTATAAAGGGTCGGGTTTGTGGGGAGTATTTGCAGAATTGAACAAATGGTCAAGCCGCCAAGGGCAAAGCCGGGTCAGTTGCGTCATAACCACGGAAACCGACTGGATTCGCGGATTACAAAGCTATTCCCACAGCCTTTGCCAGCCATGTTACAAATTCGACCGCATCAGCTCTGCACCAGAAAATAAGGATCATATTCCTGCCAGTATTTCAGCAGATCACCCGCCTTACTGCCAAATTTGCCAGTCGCCACCATGCCGTATAAATCCGCGGAGATCAGCGCCGCCAACCGGTAGGCTTGTATAACCCGCAAAGACGCCGGGCTATCCATGTTAAAATTTTCCTCAATCGCATTGGCCGCGGCCACCAGCGCGAAACACAGCTCAAGCCCCTCAACATCCGGCCAGCGCTGCACCATCTGGTGCGGCACTGTGCGCCAGCCGCCCTCGCCCTCAAACAAAGCAGCGATGGCGTATTGGATCATCTGGTCTATCGGTTCGGTTTCCATAACCCAGTCAGAAATAGTTTAATTCACCTAAGAGGGCACTAATCAGCATTTTTTCTTTGCCGATAAATACCTAAAATTGAACAAGTCTGGGTTTTATTTTGGAACCTGCGCAGGTTTTGGGCGGATTTGTGACTATTTGTTAACAGCCCAACATATCGGCAAAAGCCGCAATCCTGACTGTGTCATCCGGCTGTAACCCTTTAACATGTAAGCGAACGCTTTGTGGATTTTGACCCCGCCCGAGCGCTTGCCCACGAAAAACCCCCGCGGCCAAACCGCGGGGGCGTTGATCTTTTCGCCATTTTCGAAAAAACTTACCAGTCTTCCCGAACAATGGTGCGGGTTTTAACCGGCAATTTCATCGCCGCCAGCCGCAGAGCCTCGCGGGCCACGGCATCGGTTACCCCGTCAATTTCAAACATGACGCGACCCGGCTTGACCTTGGCCGCCCAGAAATCGACAGAACCCTTACCTTTACCCATCCGAACTTCGGTTGGCTTGCTGGTGACAGGCACATCGGGGAAAATCCGAATCCACACCCGGCCCTGACGTTTCATATGGCGAGTCATCGCACGACGCGCGGCCTCGATCTGACGCGAAGTGATGCGCTCGGGCTCAACTGCCTTCAGGCCGTAAGTGCCAAAGTTCAGCGTGGTGCCGCCCTTGGCCTGGCCATGAATCCGGCCTTTGTGCATCTTGCGGAATTTTGTACGCTTTGGTTGTAGCATTTCTCAATCCCTCCTTAGCGCCGGCCGCCAGCGCCACGAGGGGCTGGGCCTTGCTGGAGTTGCTCTATTCTACGCTCACGCGCCTGAGGGTCATGCTCCATGATCTCGCCTTTGAAGATCCAGACCTTGATGCCGATGATCCCATAAGCGGTCAGCGCCTCAGCGTGTGCATAGTCGATATCCGCACGCAATGTGTGCAGCGGCACCCGACCCTCGCGATACCATTCGGTGCGGGCGATTTCAGCCCCGCCCAGACGACCGGCGACATTCACACGGATGCCAAGAGCCCCCATGCGCATGGTGTTTTGCACGGTGCGTTTCATGGCGCGGCGGAACGATACCCGGCGCTCAAGCTGCTGCGCGATGTTTTCGGCAACCAGGGCCGCGTCCATCTCGGGCTTGCGCACTTCGACGATGTTCAGGTGCAATTCGCTGTCGGTCATCGCGGCCAGCTTTTTGCGCAGGGTTTCGATGTCTGCGCCTTTCTTGCCGATGATCACGCCAGGACGGGCGGTGTGAACGGTAACGCGGCACTTTTTGTGCGGACGCTCGATGATCACACGGCTGACGCCGGCTTGCTTGCACTCTTCTTTGATGAATTCGCGCATCTTGATATCTTCCAGCAGAAGATTACCAAAATCCTTGGATTCCGCATACCAGCGGCTGTCCCAAGTGCGGTTGACCTGTAGGCGCATGCCAATTGGATTAATCTTTTGACCCATTACGCTTGCTCCTCAACTTGACGAACCAAAATGGTCAGCTCGGAAAATGGTTTGATGATCTTGCCAAACCGGCCACGGGCACGTGGACGACCGCGTTTCATGGTCAGGTTTTTACCAACCCAAGCCTCGGCCACGATCAATTCGTCAACATCCAGATTGTGGTTGTTTTCCGCATTGGCAATCGCCGATTCCAGACATTTCTTCACATCATCAGCGATGCGTTTTTTGGAAAATGTCAGGTCGGTCAGCGCCTTGTCCACTTTCTTGCCGCGAATCATCGCTGCAACCAGGTTCAGTTTCTGCGGGCTGGTGCGAAGCATCCGCACTTTGGCCATTGCTTCGTTATCTGCCACGCGGCGTGCGTTTTTTTGCTTACCCATGACTATTTCCGCTTCGCTTTTTTGTCCGCTGCGTGACCATAATAGGTGCGGGTCGGTGCATATTCACCAAACTTCTGACCAATCATGTCTTCTGTCACATTAACGGGGATGTGTTTACGGCCGTTATAAACGCCAAACGTCAAGCCCACGAACTGGGGCAGGATTGTCGAGCGACGCGACCAGATTTTGATAACTTCGTTGCGGCCGGATTCTTGTGCAGCAGCTGCTTTTTTCAGCACATAAGAATCGACAAATGGGCCTTTCCATACAGAACGTGCCATATTTTAACGCCCCTTCTTCTTGGCGTGACGCGACCGGATAATCAGGCGGCTCGACGCTTTTTTCGGATTGCGGGTGCGGGCACCTTTGGTTGGCTTGCCCCAAGGCGACACCGGATGACGACCACCCGAGGTGCGGCCCTCACCACCACCATGGGGGTGATCAACCGGGTTCATCACGACACCACGCACCGATGGGCGGATGCCCTTGTGACGGTTGCGGCCCGCTTTACCAAAGTTCTGGTTCGAGTTATCAGGGTTCGACACAGCACCCACGGTGCACATGCATTCCTGACGCACCATGCGCAATTCGCCCGAAGACAGACGGATTTGAGCATAGCCCCCGTCACGCCCGACAAACTGAGCATAAGTCCCGGCGGCGCGGGCAATCTGCCCCCCCTTGCCGGGCTTCAATTCGATGTTGTGCACGATCGTCCCGATCGGCAGACCGGAGAACGGCATCGCATTGCCCGGCTTCACGTCAGCCTTGGCTGCGGCAACAACCTTGTCACCCACGGCAAGACGCTGTGGCGCGATGATATAGGCCTGCTCGCCATCTTCATATTTGATCAGCGCAATAAACGCGGTCCGGTTCGGGTCGTATTCGATCCGCTCAACCGTGGCCGGGATGTCCAGCTTGTTGCGCTTGAAATCAACGATACGGTAAAGGCGTTTTGCGCCCCCACCCTTGCGACGCATCGTAATCCGTCCGGTGTTGTTCCGGCCGCCATTTTTCGTCAAACCTTCGGTCAAAGATTTAACGGGGCGTCCTTTCCAAAGCTCCGAACGGTCGATCAGAACCAACCCGCGTTGGCCCGGCGTCGTCGGCTTGTACGACTTTAATGCCATGCTTTTCTGTCTTCCGTTAGCTTTGAGGCCCACAACAGGCGCAGACCTCGGTTGAAATAACCTCAGCCCCGAAAACATCCGGGGCTGAGAGATTAGATTCGTTGCTTACTATCAGAGGCCGGTCGAGACGTCGATAGTATTTCCTTCTTCCAGGGTCACATAGGCTTTTTTCACGTCTTTGCGTGTGCCCAGCTGGCCGCGGAACCGCTTGACCTTACCCTTGGTGATGGTGGTGTTCACCGCTTTGACCTTAACACCAAACAGGCTTTCAACCGCCTCTTTGATCTGAGGCTTGTTGGCGTCAATGGCAACTTCGAAAACAACGGCGTTGTTCTCAGAAGCCAGAGTAGCCTTTTCGGTGATCACCGGCTTGCGGATCACATCGTAATGTTCTGCTTTTGCGCTCATTTCAGTCGAGCCTCCAGTGCTTCGACACCCGCTTTGGTCAACACCAGAGTGTCGCGTTTCAGGATGTCATAAACATTCGCGCCCATCGACGGCAGAATATCCAGACCTTCGATATTACGCGCGGCCTTGGCAAAGGATTCACTCACCGTTGCCCCGTCAATCACCAGCGCACGCTTCCAGCCCAGATCCTTGACCGCTTTGGCCAGGGTCGAGGTCTTGGCGTCTTCCAGATCAGCCGTGTCGATCACAACCAACGCGCCCGCGCCAGCCTTGGCGGACAGGGCGTGTTTCAGGCCCAGCTTGCGGAACTTTTTGGTCAGATCATGGCCGTGGCTGCGAGGGGTCGGACCCTTATAGATACCACCACCGCGGAAGATCGGCGCGTTACGGTCACCGTGGCGGGCGCCGCCGGTGCCTTTTTGGCGATAGATCTTTTTGGTGGAATAGCTGGTTTCCGACCGGGTTTTGACCTTATGCGTGCCGGCTTGCGCATTGTTGCGCTGCCAGCGAACCACACGATGCAGAATATCGGCGCGGGGTTCCAGCGCGTAAATCTCATCGCCCAGATCAACAGAACCGGATTTCGTGCCGTCAAGTTTGATTACATCAAGTTTCATTCTTCAGCACTCCCCTCGGCTTGCTCTTTGGCCTCTTTGGCAGGTGCCGCAGCAGCTTCAGATGTCTTCAGCGCCGCTGGGAAAGGCACGCCCTCGGGCAGTTGCTTTTTCACAGCGTCCTTGATCGTGACCCAGCCGCCTTTGGAGCCAGGAACAGCCCCTTTGACCATGATCAGACCACGGTCAGCATCGGTGCGCACAACCTCAAGATTTTGAGTCGTGATACGCGCCGCGCCCATATGGCCCGCCATTTTCTTGCCTTTAAAGACTTTACCAGGATCCTGACACTGACCGGTCGAACCGTGGCTACGGTGGCTGATCGACACACCATGCGAGGCCCGCAGACCACCAAAGTTGTGACGTTTCATGGCACCGGCAAAACCTTTACCAATCGAGGTGCCGGAAATGTCGACTTTCTGACCTTCAATATAGTGGTCGGCAGAGATTTCTGCACCCACATCAATCAGGTTTTCAGCCGAAACGCGGAACTCGGCAAGTTTCCGTTTCGGGGCAACCTTGGCCGCAGCAAAATGGCCGCGCATCGCTTTGGATGTGCGTTTTGCCTTGGCGGTGCCGGCGCCCAGCTGAACAGCGGTATAGCCGTCTTTTTCAGCGGTGCGGTTTGCAACAACCTGCAGGTTATCCAGAAGAAGAACAGTCACAGGAATCTGCTTGCCGTCCTCCATGAAAAGACGGGTCATGCCCATCTTTTTAGCGATTACTCCAGAGCGCATCTGTGTTGCCCTCCCTAAACCTTGATTTCGACGTCAACACCGGCCGCCAGATCAAGCTTCATCAGCGCATCAACGGTTTGAGGTGTCGGGTCGACGATATCCAGCAGGCGCTTATGCGTGCGGATTTCGAATTGTTCACGAGATTTCTTGTTCACGTGCGGGCCACGCAGAACGGTGAATTTCTCAATTTTGTTAGGCATCGGAATCGGGCCGCGCACAGTTGCGCCAGTCCGTTTAGCAGTGCTGACAATCTCCTGGGTGCTGGAATCCAGAACCCGATAGTCAAACGCTTTTAGCCGAATGCGAATCGTTTGGCTTTGCATTTTATTTGCCTTTCGCGGCATTAAAGTTGATAGGAGGACCAGCGGCTCATCCGCTGGCCCTCATCGAACTCTTACTCAGAGATTATTCGATAATTTTCGACACCACGCCGGCACCCACGGTGCGGCCGCCTTCACGGATCGCAAACCGCAGACCGTCTTCCATGGCGATTGGCGCAATC
>PDWJ01006537.1_pt1 | contig 14097 bp, 11 predicted proteins | sample 1430881 | NCBI WGS metagenome assembly PDWJ01 (sample SAMN01162460, study PRJNA174530) | Oral metagenome, whole genome shotgun sequencing project. | biome: Marine environment; feature: Marine mammal; material: Swab sample of the gingival sulcus; isolation source: swab sample of gingival sulcus... | reverse complement strand
CGACGGCGAGGACGCCGGGCCGCTGCCCGACGGCGAGGACGCCGGGCCGCTGCCCGACGGCGAGGACGCCGGGCCGCTGCCCGACGGCGAGGACGCCGGCGCGCCCACCGAGGTCTTCGTCGGCGAGCACACGGCCCTGGTCGATCCCAGCGACGACGCGCTCACGCTCCAGGGCGAGCAGGGGGCGGCCGCGCAGCTCTTCGTCCCCGCGGCCGGTCAGCCGACGGTCCTGGAGGTGCTCGCCGTCGACCCCTTGGGGGTGCAGGGGTGCGGGCGCTATCGGCCGGCCCTGTGGCGGCCCGACGCCGCTGCGGGCGGGGCCATCGCCAGCGAGCCCGCCTGGCAGGGCGCCGCCGTCGAGGTCGCCGGCCAAGCGCTCCCCCAGCGGGTCCCTCTCGACGGGGCCCCCGCGCTGCCGGTCGGCTTCGTTCGAGCCGGGCTCATCTACGAGGGCGTCTGCGCCGGTTCGGTCCGCCAGCCCCTCATCGCCACCGACGCCTCAGGGATCGTCGACCAGACCTGGGTCTGGATCGGTCTGGGCGCGGCGGCCACCTGGGTCGACGCCGCGACCCTGAGGCTGTCCGGCCGCTGGGCCCTCCGGCTGGGCGTCACGATCTCGGCGCGTTGAGCGGGCGCCGCACCGGCCCGCGGGCCCGCGGCGAGCAGCGCGATGGCGAGCAAGACCAACATCGGCGCGGGTTCTACAGCACCTCGAGGGGGCTGAGGAGGTTTGACACGGCCCCGCGAGAGCGGATATTTGAGCGTCGCGTCCGGAAGTGTCTCGGCGCGGGGCCCGTTGGGCCTCTGAGGGTTCACGTCGTCTTCTCCGCAGGTGCGCGGATGCGCTCGACGCACACAGTAGCCTGGCTCCTGCTGACGGCGATCGCCGCCGCGCCGCACGCCTGCGCCGCCGGCGATCTCGACGCGGGGCCCTCCGGCGTCGAAGCGCTCCAGCGCGAGCGCTTCGCCCTCATCACCCTCGTGGACGCTGACAGCGGCCACCCCGGCGGGGACCGCGAGCTCGTCGCCCAGGCCTGGTTCGTCGAGCACGAGGGCGCCGACCGCGCCGAGGTGCTCCGCCTGCTGGGCGTGCCCGAGGGCGCCTTCGTCGATCCCGCCGTCCCCACCGACGCCTGCGTCGTCGACACCCGCGACCTGCTCGCCGGCTCCCGCGGCCCCGACGACGTGCGGCTCCTGGACGCCGGCGAGCTCCTGCTCGAGTGGGGAGGCGCCGCCGAGATGCTCGACAGCCACTACATCCCCGACGTCTACCGGGGCGTCGGCGGCCTCGCCTATGACGGCGTCTTCCCCGGCAGCCGCGCCTTCGAGGCCGCGCTCCCCCTGACGATCCGCGCCGACGGCAGCGACGAGGTCGCGGAGCTGGCCGTGAGCGTCACGCCGCCGCCGGCGGTCCGGGTGCACGCCGTCATAGGCGAGCCCATCGCCGAGCATCAGGCCGTCCTCCCCGAGGGCGCCCTCGATGAGCCTCTGCGCGTCACCTGGGGCCGCGCCGACCCCGGCGCCTCGGACCTGTCCGTCGTGCTCCTCGAGCGCCGTGGCTTCGACCGCGTCGCCACCGTGAGCTGCGTCGTCGAGGACGACGGCGAGTTCACGATCCCCCAGGCCGCCCTCCAGCGTCTGCCCCTCGACCTCGGTCCCGACCAGACCGACCGCCTCCTCGTCCAGCGCCTGCGGGCCGTGAGCTTCACGGCGCCCGGGCTGCCCGACGGGATGGCGTTCGCGATCGCCCGCGACTGGGTCCACCTCGAGTAGCCGGTGGCGCCCCGCCGCGTCCGGCCCGCGGCCCTCGCGGTCGCCCTCGCCCTCGGCGCCGCGGCGGCCTGCGAGGGCGAGCCCGCGCCGAGCCACGGCGGCGCGCTCTTCCCCGCCCTCACCCTCACCTCGGTCGCGCCGGCGCTCGTCGTCCCGGGCTCCCGGCTGCGGGTCCGCGGCGGCGGCTTCTTGCCCGCGGCCGTCGCCAGCCACGAGATAGCCCTCGTCGGCGCCGTCGCAGGCGCCCCCATCGACCTGGCCCTGCCGGCCTCGTTCATCGACGAGCAAACCCTCGAGGTGGCCGTCGGCGACGGGCTGCTGGCGGAGCTGACCGGCGCCAGCGGCGCCTTCGTCGGCCGCCTCGACGCCCGGCGCCAGGTCGGCGGCCGCGTCGACGTCGCGAGCCTCGCGGTCGACCTCGGCGTCACCACCGAGCTCGCGCCCTCGTTCACGGGCCTGTCGCACAGCGACCTGTACCCGGGGGATCGGGTGGTGGTCACCGGCGCAGGCTTGCTGCTGCCCACCGAGGGCCTGAGCTTGCTGCGCCTGGACGGGCGCTTCACCGCCGAGGCCACCGGCGCCGAGACCGTCGTCAGCGGCCTCCTCGTGCCCCTGACGCCCAGCCCCGACGCCCTGCGCGGCGAGGCCACCCTCACCCTCACCCCCGACCTGTTCGGCGTGGTCCCGGGGACCTTCGAGGGCAGCGCCCGGATCGTCAATGTGGGCCTCGACGGGGTCGAGCGCGCCTCGGCCGCCAAGGCCCTGCCTGCCCTGCGGCTGCGGGCTCCCGTCATCACCCACGTGACCCCCGAGCGCGCCTGCCGCGGCCAGCGCGTCCACTTCCACGGGCGGGGGCTGCTGCCCCCCGACGGCCCGCTGCAGGTCGCGACGGTGCTCGTCCTCGAGGGCGTCTTCACCCCGCGCCGCGGCGTCCCCATCGCCTACCAGGGCGTCGACGCCTTGACGCTCTACCCCGACACCCACCTCGGTAACGTCGAGCTCAGCGTCACCCTGCGGGTGGTCCTCGGTGAGGACGGCGGCCTTGAAGGGCTCGGCGCCACGGCCGGTGTCTTCGAGGGACGCGTCACGCCCCTGATCCTCGCGGGCCCCGACGCCGTCGAGGGCGCGCCCCTGCCCGTGACCCTGGCCATCGCCAACCCGCGCCAGATCGTCCACATCCGCTACCTGCCGTCCTTTGCCGAGGCGACGGCGGAGTTCGGGCTCATGGCTGAGCGCGAGGCGATCAAGGCGCGCATCATGGCCGTGTGCGAGCGTGACTTCGAGGGCGTCAACATCAGCTTCACCGCCGCCGAGCCCGCCGACTTCGCCGAGTTCGCCGTGGTCGAGGTAGGCGGCCACGACCCCAACGGCAGCGGGCTCTTCGGCCTGGACAACACCGCGGGAAAGGACGTCGGCAACCTCCGCTTCGACGACGTCATCGGCGGGTTCAACGCCGAGACGCGCGCTCGGAGCTTCGCAGCCTACGGCGGCATCTTCACCGCCGAGCTCCTGAGCCTGTCTCCGACCCTGTCCGACGCGGCCCTCGCCTCGCCTCGCTTCGACGACGTCTTCGCCCCCGTCGCGCCCGCCCTCGGCGGCACCCCCGCCCTCGCAGGCGAGGCCGACGGCGACGACGCTCGCGGGGCCGCCATCCGTGAGGCCGTCCGCGTCCTCGGCAACCTCGTCGGCACGACGATCACCCACGAGGTCGGTCACACCCTCGGGCTCACCGCCATCGACGGGCGGGTCCACAACGAAGGCGACAACGTCGGCTGGATCATGGACGCTGGCATCTTCCGCCCCTTCGAAGAGCGGGCCGAGCTCGATGGCGCGGGGCCGGCGGTGTTCTCGCCCTTCAACCGCGCCTACCTCACGCAGACCTTGCCGCTCGACCCCGAGGGGACCCTCGAATGACCCCGACGAAGACCCCGACGAAGACCCCCTCAGCGGCCCTCGGGGTGGCGCTGGCGCTCCTGACCGGCTGCGCCGCCGTCGCGCCCGCCGCCCACGCGGCCGCGGGGGACAGCCCCTCTGAGATCTGCGTGGTCTTCGAGACCGAAGGCGGAGACGTCCCAGTGTGGGCCGAGGTCGCCGCCACCCCGGCGCGCCGTCAGATAGGCTATATGTACCGTCTGTATGTGCCGCCCGGCACCGGCATGGTCTTCCCGATGCCCGACGAGCGCGTCCAGTCCTTCTGGATGCGCAACACCCTCGTCCCCCTCGACATGCTCTTCGTCGACCGCGAGCTCAAGGTCGTGGGCATCGTGCACCGCGCCACGCCTCTGACCCTCGAGTCGCGTTCCGTGCCCAAAAAGAGCGTCGTCGTCATCGAGCTCCAGGGTGGCTGGGCCAACAGCGCCGGCGTCGCCCCCGGCGACAAGGTCCGCTACGAGCCAGTGCAGCGCTGAGCGCGCCTGAGCGCGGCGGCCTCCGTCTTTTTTGACGGCCCGTCGGGGTGGCGGAATACTCGCCGGCCGATAGCGGAGGGCGGGACAACGATGAGCGCGTCGCACGAGATCACGCTGATGGGGCGAGGCTTCCGGATCCGGAGCGAGGACGACCCGCGGCACGTGCAGGCCATCGCCGACTACGTCAACGGCAAGCTCGAGGAGCTGTCCGACGGCCAGCCCGGCGTCGGCAACCAGCAGGTGCTCCTGATGACCTCGCTCAACCTCGCCGACGAGCTGTTCAAGCTCCGCGCCGAGCACGTCGCCCTCAAGGAGCGGATCCGCGCCACCTCGCGCTCGCTCCTCGCTCGCCTGGTCAATTGACCGTCGCCAAGCGGGGCCTGAGGCGCCGCGGCCGCCGAGCGCGTCGTGCCCTGCCGCAGGCGGTCCGTCGCACCGCGGACGCCGCCATCTGCGCACACCTCGAGGCGCTGGCCGCCTCGGTCGGCGCCGAGGTCGTTGCCGCCTACGCGCCCGTCGCCGGCGAGGCCGACCCGACGGCCTTCGCTCGGTCGGTCCTCGCGCGCGGGGGGCGCGTGGCCTACCCGCGGGTGGTCGGCCCCGGCGCCATGGTCTTCGCGGCCGTGGCCGATCTCGCCACGCTGACGCCGGCCTTCAAGGGGATCCCCGAGCCCGCCGCCGCCGCGCCCCCGCTGCCCCTGACAGACCTGGACCTCATCGTCGTCCCCGGGGTCGCCTTCGACGCCGTGGGTCGCCGCCTGGGGCAGGGGATGGGCTACTATGACCGCCTGCTGCCGGGAAACCGTTGTGTGTCGGGCCTCACGGTGCTACAAGCCCGGCTCCTCATCCCGACAGGAGGCGGATCATGAGCTTCCCCACCGTCGAAGAGCAGCTCTGCCTCATCCTGCGCGGCGTGGTGGATGCGCCGGCCGAGCAGGAGCTGCGCGCGAAGCTCGAAAAGAGCCGCGAGACCAACACGCCTCTGCGCGTGAAGGCGGGCTTCGATCCAACCGCTCCCGACCTCCACCTCGGTCACACGGTGCTGCTCACGAAGCTGCGCCAGCTCCAGGACCTCGGCCACCAGATCGTCTTTCTCATCGGCGACTTCACCGCGATGATCGGCGACCCGACCGGGCGCAGCGCCACCCGCAAGGCGCTGACCCGCGACCAGGTCATGGCCAACGCCGAGACCTACAAGGCGCAGGTCTTCAAGGTCCTCGACGCCGAGCGCACCGAGGTCCGCTTCAACTCCTCGTGGCTCGACGAGCTGGGGACCGTCGGTGTCATCCAGCTCGCCGCCCGCTACACCGTGGCCCGAATGATGGAGCGCGAGGACTTCCGGACGCGCTTCCACAGGGGCCAGTCCATCAGCGTCCACGAGTTCCTCTACCCGCTGATGCAGGGCTACGACTCCGTGGCGCTCGAGGCCGACATCGAGCTCGGGGGCTCCGACCAGCTCTTCAACCTGCTGGTCGGCCGCCACCTGATGAAGGAGTACGGCCTGCGCCCGCAGTCGGTGCTGACCATGCCGCTGCTCGAGGGCCTCGACGCCAAGCTCGTCGGCGGCGAGATCGTCGGCAAGAAGATGTCGAAGTCCTATGGCAACTATGTCGGCATCGACGAGCCCCCGCTGGAGATGTTCGGCAAGGTCATGTCGGTGACCGACGACGTGATGTGGCGCTACGCCGAGCTGCTGTCGACGGCGCCCTCGCAGCTCCTCGCCGCGCGCAAGGCCAAGGTGGCCGCGGGCGGCAACCCGCGGGACGCCAAGATCGCCCTCGGCACCGAGATCGTCGCGCGCTACCACGGCGACGCCGCCGCCGCGACGGCCGCGGCCGAGTGGCGGCGCATCTTCAGCCGGCGCGAGGTCCCCGCCGAGATGCCCCAAATCGAGCTGCCCGCCGTCGACGGCGAGCTGCCCATCCTCGACGCCCTGCGCGGCGCCGCGCTGGTCAAGTCCGGCGGCGAGGCGCGCCGCATGCTCAAGCAAGGCGCGGTCAGCGTCGACGGCGACAAGGTCGCCGACCTCGCGGCGACGCTGGCGGCCGGCGGCTCTTACGTCATCAAGGTCGGAAAGCGCCGCTTCGCCCGGGTCACCGTCAGCTCCTGACCCGCGCTCGCAGGATCGTCCCCTCCCGTCACCCGCGCCCGGAACTCCCTCCATGAACGCCACTGTCAACCCCTCGCCGCCGGGGTTCGGTCTCGACCTCGAGCTCGAGACCCTCATCAGCCAGCAGCTCGTCGGCCGCGGCATCGAGGACCAGCGCGTCCTGGCCGCCTTCCGGAGGGTGCCGCGGGCGGCCTTCGTGCCCGACTACTTCCACCACAAGATGTACCTCGACGACTACCTGCCCATCGGGCTCGGCGAGTCCATCGCCCCAGCCTATGTCACCGCGCGCATGCTCCAGGAGCTGCGCCTGGTCGAGGGCGCCCGCGTCCTCGAGATCGGTACGGGCACGGGGTTCCAGACGGCGCTCCTGGCCAAGCTCGCCGCCGAGGTCCACACCGTCGAGATGAAGCCCGAGCTGTCCGCGCGGGCCCGCAAGCTCCTCTTGAGCGACCTCGGGATCACCAACGTCCACTTCCACGTCAGCGACGGCTTCCACGGCTGGAGCGAGGCCGCCCCCTTCGACGGCATCGTGGTCGGCTGCGCCGTCGACGATCCGCCGTGGCCGCTGGTCGGCCAGCTGCGCCAGGGCGCCAAGCTCGTGATCCCCGTGGGCGACAAGCGCCAGGTCCTCCGCGTCGTCACCCGGACGGGCTTCGGCGCCGAGGCCGAGACTGTGGCCGAAGACGTCTTCCAGTCGAAGCTGTCGCGGATGCAGGGCGAGATCGACGAGCTCTGACCTGGGCCCCGCCCTTGACCCCTCGCGGCCCGCGCCTAATAAGCTCAGCCGGCGGCGCCTCGAGCGCCCGCGCACCCCTTGGAGGACAACCCATGGTCCAGCTGACCAACGCTTCCGGCACCCTCTCGCTCGACAAGGGCGGCGCCCCGATCTCGCTGACCGACGCGGCGGCGTCCAAGATCCACGCGATGGCCGAAGAGCACGGCGTCCAGCACCACGGCGTGCGCGTCATGGTCGTCGGCGGCGGCTGCTCGGGTCTGACCTACGACATGGACTTCGAGACCGAGGAGCGCGAAGGCGATCTCGTGGTCGAGCACGACGGCGTCACCGTCTACGTCGACCCCATGAGCCTGGCCTACCTCGAGGGCACCAAGATCGACTTCGTCCAGACCTTCAGCTTCTCGGGCTTCCACTTCGACAACCCCAACGCGCAGAAGAGCTGCGGCTGCGGAAGCTCCTTTACCGTCTAGGCCGCGAGATCTCCATCAAGCCCAAGCTCTTCCGCGATCCGGTCCACGACACCATCGCGCTGCCCCGCGCCGCCGACTCGGGGTGGTTGCTGCTGAGCCTCGTCGACACCCCGCAGGTGCAGCGCCTGCGCCGCATTCGCCAGCTGGGCATGGCCTACCTGGTCTACCCGGGCGCCGAGCACTCGCGTTTCGCCCACTCGATGGGCGTGATGTGGCTTGGCTACCGGATGCTTGAGCGCCTCGGCCGCCTCACCGAGATCCCCGAGGACGAGCAGATGGTGACCCTCGCCGCCTGCCTCCTCCACGACGTCGGCCACGGCCCCTTCAGCCACGCCCTCGAGGCCGTCACCGGCGTCCACCACGAGGCGTACTCCCGCGACATCATCCTGTCGCCGGACACCGCCGTGGGGCGCGCGCTGCGCGAGGTCGACCCGACGCTGCCTGAGCGCGTCGCCGCGCGGGTCGAGGGCCGCGGCGACGGCCCACCGTTTTTGCGCGAGATCGTCTCGAGCCAGCTCGACGCCGACCGCCTCGACTACATCCTGCGCGACGGGCACGCCACCGGCGTCAAGATAGGCGCCTACGATCTGCTGAGGATCCTCGCCCTGCTCGAGCTCGACGGCGACGGCCACATCGCCGCCCATGTCGGCGCCCAGGAGGCCGTCGAAGGCTACCTCTTGGCCCGCTTCCACATGTACAAGCAGGTGTACCTCCATAAGACCAGCCGCGCCGCCGAGCGCGTGCTCGAGGCGACGCTGCGCCGCGCGGGCCAGCTGCGCCGGGACGGCGCGGGGCCGGCCTACTGGCCCGCCGGGCCCCTGGGGCGCCTCATCGCGGGCCGCACCCTCGATCCCGTGGATTTTGCGGCCATCGACGACGTCGACGTCTGGGTCGCGCTCAAGGCTTGGGGCGGCGATCCCGACCGGGTCCTCGCCGATCTCGCCGGCGGCCTCGTCCTGCGCCGCTTGTGGAAGCCGCTGCCCTTGCCCCTGGCCGATCTGCCTCGCGCCCAGGAGCTCGTCAGCGCCGCCCGCTCGCTGGCGCGCGTCCACGGCTTCGACCCCGCCTATGCCGTCCTGGTCGACGAGTGCGAGGACCCCGTCTATCGCCCCTTCACCGGCGTCGGCCCCCACCGAAAGGCCATCCGCCTCGTCGAGACCGGCGGCCGCGCCGGCTACATCGAGGACCGCTCCGAGGTGGTCAAGATGCTCGGGCAGCTCACGTTGCGCCAGCGCCTGCTGTGCGTCCACCCGCGCCTGCGCGATCGGGTCCACAAGCTGGTGACGCGGCGCTGACGCGCGCGGGGCTGCGCGGCGCGCACCGGGCGGGGCTCGCTGGCCACCCGGGCGGGACCCCAGGCGTGGCTGGAGATGGTCCCGCTTCCCCGGCGCCGACCCTTTCGAAGCAGGCGGATCCAGGCTAGAAGCCGACCATGGACAACACGACCAGGCGGGCCGATCCCGCCGACGCCCTCAGGTGGGCCGGGGTGGGGCTGGCCGTCGCCGCAGTCGGCGCGCTGCTCCTGACCTGGGCCGGGACCGGCAGCCTCTTCGGTGGCCGCGGCTGGGGCGACGCCTACGCCCTATCGTTCGTGCCCCTGGCGATGATCGCGGTCATCATCGCGGCCCAGCGCTTGGGGCTGCTGACCGGCATCGTCGCCGGCCTCGCCCTGGCGTTCACCGCGATCGTCTTGTTCGGGGGCGAGATGGGCAGCTACAAGTGGCTGGGGACCTTCTTCCTCCACTGCCTCAAGATGATCATCGTGCCGCTCATCGTCTTCGCGATGATCACGGGGGTGGCGGCCCTTGGCGACGTCCGCAAGCTCGGGCGCCTCGGCGGGCGCACGATGCTGTACTACGTGGTCACCACGACCGTCGCCGTCGTCATCGGCGCCCTGCTCGTCAACATCATCCAGCCCGGCGAGGGGGTGCCGCTGACCCTGCACGAGCAGACCGCCGACAAGGTCGCCGCCGCCAGCGACGCGGGCGTGGGCGCCATCATCCTCAGCTTCGTGTCCGACAACATCCTCGCCTCGATGGCCGAGCTCCAGATGCTGCCCATCATCGTCTTCAGCCTGCTGTTCGGGGCGGTCGTCACGACCCTGGGCGAGGTGGGGGCGCCCGTCATCGCCCTTTGCCGCGGCGCCAACGAGGCGATGATGAAGATCGTCCATTTGGTGATGCTGATCGCGCCCGTGGGGGTGTTCGGCCTCATCGCCGGCGACCTCGGTGAGCGCCTCGCCGAGGCGGGCCCCGACGCGCTGCTGACCCAGCTCGAGAGCCTCGCGAGCTACGCGGCGACGGTGGTCGGGGGCCTGGCGATCCACGCGCTCGTCGTGATCCCCGTCCTGCTGTGGCTGACGACGGGGCGCTCGCCCCTGACCTACGCCCGCGGCATGGCGGGCGCGCTGCTCACGGCGTTCTCGACGGCCTCCAGCGCCGCGACCATGCCGATGACCATCGAGCAGGTCAGGGACGAAAACGGCGTCGACGACCGCGCGGCCCAGTTCGTCATCCCCCTCGGCGCCACCGTCAACATGGACGGGACGGCGCTCTATGAGGCCGTCGCCGCCATCTTCATCGCCCAGGCCTACGGCATCGAGCTAGGCCTCGGCGCCCAGGTCCTCATCATCATCACCGCGACCCTGGCCGCCGTCGGCGCCGCCGGGATCCCCCAGGCGGGGCTGGTGACCCTCGTGATGGTGCTCCAGGCGGTGGGCCTGCCGACCGAGGGCGTGGGCCTCATCCTGGCTGTCGACTGGCTGCTCGACCGCTTCCGCACCACCGTCAACGTGTGGGGTGACGCCGTCGGCGCCGCCGTCATGGAGCGCCACGGGCTGCCCGACGAGGGCGCCTCGGCGCCGCTCGAGCCGCGCTGACTGAGGAGCGGCCGCGCAGGCGCGCTGACGGCGGGGCGCGGGCGCGTCGCCGAGGCTGCCCCCGCGGCGGCGGCGAGCTCTGCCCCGTGGGGCCCGGATGCCACCGGTGCGGCGAAGCGGCCGGCCGCCTTTGAGTGTCAATAGAAGGCGACGTTGCCCTTGCCGATGAGGCGCTCGACGCGGCTGATGACGTCGTCCTCGACGCGCATCCGGTAGTCGGGGCTGAGCTGGACGCCCACCTTGCCCCGGTCGCGAAAGCGGACGACCACGTCGACGGGGACGCCCTGGCCCTCGCGCGCCTCGAGCATGTCGCGGAGCGCCGCCAGGTGAGGCGCCTTGACGCGCTCGGCGGGCAGGGTGAGGCGCGCCCGCGCGGTGCGCTGCTCGCGGACCAGGCGCAGGCGCTCGGCCTGCTGGCCGCGCAGGCGCAGGGTCTTGGCCTCGCCATCGCCCTCGCGGTTGATCCGGGCGGTGACCAGGATCGGCTCGTCGGCGGTGAGGGCGGCCTCGAAGGCGTCGTAGCTCTTCGGGAAGACGATCATCTCGACCTGGCCCGTGAGGTCCTCGAGCATGATGAAGGCCATGCGGCCGTCGCCGCGCTTGGTCAGGCGCTCACGGACCTCGGTGAAGACCACCGCCAGCCGGACCTCCTGGCGATCCGCGATGTCGTCCAGCCGCGCGATGGGGGTGCAGCCGAGGCGCGCGATGTCGTGGGCGTAGCGGTCGAGGGGGTGGCCGCAGACGTAGAAGCCCAGGCTCTCCTTCTCGTAGGCGAGGCAGAGGCGATCGGGCCACTCCTCGGCCAGCTCGCTGTATTCGACGCGCTTTGCGCGCGCGGCCTGGTTGGGCTGTTCGAGGGCGCCGAAGAGGTTGAACTGCCCCGCGGCCTTGTCACGCTGGGTGGTCTGGCCGCGCTCGATGGCGCGCTCGAGCTCCTCGTAGAGCCCCTTGCGCGTCCGGGCGAAGTCGTCGAAGGCGCCGCATTTGACGAGCGCCTCCATGACCCGGCGGTTGACGCGCTTGAGGTCGACGCGCTCGCAGAAGTCGTAGAGATCCTCGAAGGGGCCGCCCGCGCCGCGCGCCTCGATGATCGACTCGACCGCCCCCGCGCCCACGCCCTTGACGGCGCCGAGGCCGAAGCGCAGGGCGTTGTCCCCCGGCGTGAAGTCCCGGTCGGAGTGGTTGACCGAGGGCGGCAGGACCGTGATGCCCATCGACCTGGTCTCGGCGATGAGGCGCACGACCTTGTCGGTGTTGTCGCCGTCGGAGGTGAGCAGCGCCGCCATGAATTCGACGGGGTAGTGCGTCTTGAGCCAGGCGGTCTGGTAGGTGATGAAGCCATAGGCGGCCGAGTGGCTCTTGTTGAAGCCGTAGCCGGCGAACTTCTCGATCTTGTCGAAGATGTCGGCGGCCTGGCCCTGGTCGACGCCGCGCGCCGTGCAGCCGTCGACGAAGACGGCGCGCTGCTTGGCCATGGCCTCGAGCTTTTTCTTGCCCATGGCGCGGCGGAGGATGTCCGCCTGACCCAAGCTGAAGCCGGCCAACACGCTTGCGGCGCGCATGATCTGCTCCTGGTAGACCATGACGCCGTAGGTCTCTTTGAGGGTCTCCTCGAGCTTGGGGTGCATGAAGTCGACCTCGGCGCGCCCGTGCTTTCGGTCGACGTACAGGTCCACCATGCCGGCCTGCATGGGGCCGGGGCGGTACAGGGCCACCGCGGCGATGATGTCCTCGAAGCGGTTGGGCTTGAGGCGGCGGAGCAGCTCCTTGAAGCCTGAGGACTCGAGCTGGAAGACGCCGGTCGTATCGCCACGGCAGATGAGGTCGAAGACCCGCTTGTCGTCGAGGGGCACGGCCCCGACGTCCAGCGGTCCCTGGCCCTGGCGCTCGCGGCGGGCGTCGATCCAGCGCACGGCGTCGTCGATGACCGTCAGGGTCTTGAGCCCGAGGAAGTCGAACTTTACAAGACCCGCCTCCTCGACCTCGTTCTTGGCGAACTGAGTGATGCGCGTCAGCGAGCCGTCCTCATTGTGGACGGCGTACAGCGGCACATACTCCCACAAGGGGCGCTCGCCGATGACGACGCCGGCGGCGTGCATGCCCGGCTGCCGGTTGAGCCCCTCGAGGGTGCGGGCGACCTCGAAGAGGCGGGCGTAGCGCGGGTCCTCGGCGCACAGCTCGTCGAGGCGTTTTTCGGCCGCGAAGGCCTTGTCCAAGGTCATCCCCAGGTCGTCGGGGATGAGCTTGGCGGCGCGGTCGGCCTCGGCGAAGGTCAGGCCCAGCACCCGCGCGACGTCGCGCACGACCGCCTTGGCCTTCATCGTGCCGTAGGTGATGATCTGACCGACGTTGTCCTCGCCGTACTTGTGCGTGACGTACTGGATGACCCGGTCGCGCTTGTTCATGCAGAAGTCGATGTCGAAGTCCGGCATCGACACGCGCTCGGGGTTGAGGAAGCGCTCGAACAGCAGGTCGTAGCGGATCGGGTCGATGTCGGTGATCCCGAGGCTATAGGCGACGAGCGACCCCGCGCCCGAGCCGCGCCCGGGGCCGACGGGCACGCCGTCATTCTTTGCCCAGTTGATGAAGTCCCAGACGATGAGGAAGTACCCCGGGAACCCCATCTGGTTGATGATCCCGATCTCCATCTCGAGGCGGTCGCGGTAGACCGCCTCGTCGATCTCGAGGCCCTGGGCGCGGCTGGTGTCGCAGCGCTCTACCAGCCCCTGCTCGGCGAGGTGGCGCAGGTAGCTGCCGGAGTCGAAGCCCGCGGGGACCTGGTAGTCGGGCAGGTAGGTCGTGCCCAGCCCGATCTCGACGTCGCAGGCCGCGGCGATGCGCTCGGTGTTGGCGATGGCGTCGGGGAGATCCGCGAAGCGCTCGGCCATCTCGGCGGCCGGCGCCAGGTAGAGCTCGTCCGTGATGCGCGCCTTGTCGTCGATGCCGACGCTCTTGCCGAGCTGCACGCACATCAGGATCTCGTGGGCGCCGGCGTCGTCGCGCTTGGCATAGTGGGCGTCGGCCGCCGCCACGAGCGGGATCTCCAGCTCCTCGGACAGGCGGACCAGCCCCTCGTTGACGCGCTCCTGCTCCTTGATGCCGTTGCGCTGGATCTCCAGGTAGAAGCCGTCGCGCTCGAACAGCGCCTGGTAGGTGCGGGCGAGGGCGGCGGCCTCATCGTAGCTGCCGCGCAGCAGGGCCTGGGGGATCTCCCCCGACAGGCTCCCCGACAAGCCGATGAGCCCGGCGGCGCGCTCGCTGAGCAGCGCCCGATCGATGCGGGGTCCCGGCGCCTTGGGCGGCGCGTCCATGTAGGCGCGGCTGAGCAGGAAGCACAGGCTCTTGTAGCCCTCGAGCGTCCGGCACAGCAGCACGAGGGTGAAGGTCTTGCGGATGGTGTCGTCGCCCCGATCGCCCGCGGTCAGGTTGACCTCGGCCCCGAGGATGGGCTTGACGCCCGCCTGCTTGGCCGCCTTGAAGAACTCGATCGCGCCGAACATATTGTTGTGGTCGGTCATGGCGACCGCCCCGGAGCCGTCGTCCACCGCGCGCCCGACGAGGTCGGCGATGCGGATGGTCGAGTCCAGCATGCTGAACTGGGTGTGGGCGTGCAGGTGAACGAAGCTCACTGGTGTACCTCCCTTGTCTGTGGCGTCACCGATCGCGTCGTGCGAGATGTGACGACACGCTCTCGGTGCCCCCACGGGGAGGGCCTGCGTTGC
>PDWJ01003786.1_pt1 | contig 14097 bp, 23 predicted proteins | sample 1430881 | NCBI WGS metagenome assembly PDWJ01 (sample SAMN01162460, study PRJNA174530) | Oral metagenome, whole genome shotgun sequencing project. | biome: Marine environment; feature: Marine mammal; material: Swab sample of the gingival sulcus; isolation source: swab sample of gingival sulcus... | reverse complement strand
CCTCTTATGTTAGTAATTTTGCGTAACGCCAATATACAACCGTTGGGATATTCCTGCATGCTATTACCATAATGACGAATAGCAGCAGTAACATCGGTAAACCAATCGCCTGCATCAATATATTCTGTGGCTTTCGATACGCCTTGCACATCGGCAACTATTTCTGTTCCACCAATAGTCGCAACGTCATCATATAAAGGAATAAGATTTTTTGACGATTTTTCGGGTAAAATATCTTGCTTTAACATTTCGCCATTTCCTGTTAGTAGCCATTCAGGATTAATATCTAAACAATTGTCTATTATTTTATTTAAAACATCCTCCCCTAAATTACCTTTTCTTTTATACTGTGTTCCAAAATAACCATTAGAAAACCCAAAGTCCTTTTCAAATCTTGTTGGCTTAATTCCTTTATTATCAAAGTATTTATATAGTCTATCTATTGCTTTCATAAAAAAATAGAAAAAAGTTGATAAAATATTTGCACGATATAAACTATTGTCTATATCTTTGTGGCGTAGTTAAAGTTTAAACGACAGACAAAAATAAGAAAATGGAAGACAAAAACAAATTAGCACGAATTTATGTGCCATACGGAGTAGGCAGAAAACTAACAAAAGTTTTTGGCTGTACACTTCAAATGGTAAGTGTTGCCTTAGCGGGTAAAAGAAATACAGAGTTGGCAAAAAAGATCCGCCACACTGCATTAACACAATACGGAGGTACAGAAATAAAAAAGGATTAAACAACATGGCAATGAAAATTTATGCAACCGCAATGAGTATTTTCTTTGAAAATAAAGAAACACTCGAAATTTTTAAAAAGATAGGAGTAAAACAATATATCGCTCCTGTTTCTAATGGAGAACATCTTTTTTTAATTGAAGAAGAGGAAATAGAGGAACTTAGAGAAATTATAGAAGGATATATGTTTAACAATGAAGTTGTAAATGACGAAATAAGGGAGCTTCATCTGTTTTTACAGAAACATTCTTTTTAATTTATAATTCAGTAGAGTAAATGTATAACGAAGAGCTTACATATAAATATATTAACGACGTATTATCGATACCGGCTAAACTGCTATATGATAGTTGGGACGTGATAAGTTATAGCTATTATAAGCTATTGTGTCATAGGGGCAAACTTATTCGTACCAAACAAGGCAGAGGCAAAGGTAATACAGCGTGGCTTTCGTATTACGATTTACCCGATTACATTAAAGATATATGTATAGCGAAATTGGGAAACCCTAAAGAAGTAAAACTAAGAAACGATTTGGAGCAATATATTTTACCCGATCCAAAAGCATCACAATTCTTTGCATCACATAGAACACCTTCCGGAGATAAGTTAAGCACAAAAAAACAGCGTGAAAAAGTTGGCAGCTGCATGGTTTTAAACGCTATTAAAACGGTGTTTGAAGATAAGAATGTAGCCGCTAAAACTTTTGGCAGACGCAAAACCAAAATATGGCAAAACATTTCGGAGGCGGTTAATAGTTTAGATACCGAACGCTATCTATTTAAACTGCCCGGAGCATGGCGACGATTAAAAGCAAAATACGAAGAGTATTTAAAAGTCGGCTATCCTTTATTTATTCATAAAGGCGAAGGAAATATTAATAAGCTATTAATAACAGGTGAAATAGCCGATTTTATTTTAGCTCAATACTGTTTACCCAATAAACCAAGAATACCCGAAGTGTGGGCAGAATACGAATTAGAAAGAGAACTGCACGAGAATTGGGGCGTTGTTACCGAAGAGGCTATAAAGAATTGGTTAAACAAACCCGAACAACGCCGAATTTGGGTATTGGCACGCCACGGCAAAGAAGAATGGGAAAAAGAGTTTAAACATACACTTAAACGCAAAAAAATTAATTGGTTTCCTAACTGTTACTGGGCGATTGACGGCACAAAGCTCGACTGGATACATCTATGGGACAACAGTAGTAATAAATTGGGGGCTCAACTAAAAATAGATGTAATGTTTGATGTTTATAGTGAAAAGATTTTAGGTTATAGCCTTTCATTTTCAGAGGCACACACCGACCACTTTATTGCCATAAAACAAGCGATACAAACAGCAGAGTGCCGACCTTATTTGTTAACCTACGACCAGCAAAGCGGTCATAAATCTAAACGAATGCAAGAATTTTATAGCAGTTTAGTTGCTGCTGATGGTGGTACGCACTATATGCACCGAAGCCGGGCTCACAACTCTCCAGCAGAACAGTTATTTAACCGTTTACAGCAACAGGTAATTAACCGTTTTTGGTTTTCCGACGGTCAAAGTATTACAGTACGCCGTTCCGATAATAAGCATAATCAAGATTTTATTGATGATAACAAGCACCTAATTAAAACAACCGAAGAGTTAGAGCGAGCCTGGGCAGTTGCAGTTAAGCTATGGAACGAAAGCAAACACCCACATCAGAACAAAACACGCAACGAGGTTTACAAAGAGCAAATGCCAAAATCAGAGCCATTAAGCATGTTGGATATTGCTGAAAAGATGTGGATTAATCAAACCAAACCAATAACCTATCGTGCTCACGGCTTAGATATGTGGGTGGGCGATAAAAAATATCAATTTGAAGTTTACAATGCCGACGGCTCGATTGATTTAGAGTTTAGACGCAAATATATAGGTAGAAAATTCATTGTTCGTTACGATCCCGAATTTTTAAATGAGTTTGTTGAACTGCTTACAATGGATTACGATGCTGAACTGGTACACGTTGCCACCGCTCAGCCAAAACGAGAACACGAGGTAGTTCCTTCATTGATGCAACCGGGCGATAAAGAGCAATGGCAGGAAGATTACAAAGTAAGAGATATTGAATACGAGCGTGATTTGAATGATTACAAAGCATTGTTGCAACGCACCGGTATTACTCCCGAAAAGATGATAGAGGACCAAGAGTATTTAATTAAAACAGCACACCGCCGCCCTAAAGAGGAACGCAGTAAAATTGAAAGCACAGAAAACGCATTAGCAAGATTATAACAACTAAAATAAACGCTATGATAACCGACCAACAAAAACAGATGATAGTAACTGAATTACGTTTACTGTCAGAAAAAGAAAGCCAAAGTAAAATAGCTAAAAAGGCTAAAGTGAGCACAGCCACAATATCGCAAATGATAAACAATAATTGGGATTTAATACGTCCCGAAATGTGGCGAAAAGTAAAAATAAACCTGCGTATTGAGTGGGGGTGGCAAACTGCCGAAACTACTAATCTAAAAATATTAAACCAGTTGCTTACAGCTGCACAACAACGCAGTATGAGTATTTGTATATCGCACAACGCAGGGGCAGGTAAAAGCCATACCTATAAGCTATATGAAAGAACCTACGCCAACGTGTTTTACATTGAATGTAAAAATTATTGGACAAAGAAAAGCTATATAAAACACTTGCTAACTGCCTGCGGATTGGATAATGCCGGAACAGTAGAAGAGTTAATAGACCGCTTTGTTAATCATATAAAAGATAACGAAAAGCCACTAATTATAATTGACCAATTCGACAAACTAAAAGACGGTTCTATGGACTTATTTATGGATTTCTATAACGATTTAGACGGTCATTGTGGTTTTGTATTAAGCGGAGTTCCTGCACTAAAAAAACGAATTGAAAGAGGTTGCCAGCACGATAAAATCGGCTATCGTGAATTAAAATCGAGAATTGGACGCAAATACATACACTTAGATGATATAAGCGAACAAGATGTTGCCGCTATTTGCAACGCCAATGGCGTAACCGACGAACAAGTAATTAACGAAATATACAACACCTGCGAGGGCGATTTAAGACGAGTAAGACGAAGCATTGACCAGTATTTTCTAATAAATAAAACCGCTTAAAACGATGATAGAAAAGGCTTATAGTATTAAAGATTTGCAAAAACAACGCTTTAAAACCTTTGATTTTCGCCATGAGTTTTTAGAGAGTTTCGGCAAACCGGAAACAAACGGATGCTGGCTAATTTGGGGCAAATCGGGAAACGGTAAAACACGAATGGCATTGCAGCTTGCAAAGTACTTGGCACAAACCACAAAGGTTTATTACAACACTCGAGAAGAGGGTACACGATTAAGTTTTTTAAAGGCACTCGAAGCAAACAATATGGAAGCAGTAGGCAGTAATTTCCAATTTCAAAATGAGGACTACGACTCAATGGTTGCCCGATTAAGCAGAAAACGTTCGGCAAAAGTAGCGTTTATCGACAGCTTGCAATACTTACGCATCAATTTCGCAAAATATATGAATTTAAGGCAGAAATTCCCCGAAAAACTATTCGTGTTCATTAGCCATGCTAAAAACGATATGCCCAAAGGAGCTTTAGCCGATGAAATAATGTACGATGCCGATGTTAAAGTATTTGTAAAAGACTTTGTGGGAAACATACACTCCCGATTTGGTGGCAATAAACCCTTTGTAATTTGGGAGCAAGGAATGAGAAATCAAAGTGTAAAATTAGTATAACAAATAATAAAGTTATGGGTAATAGAAAATTAAAAAGAGTTACAGTAAAAACACAAGGAGCTAATAGCTACCCGGCTAAAACAAGAATTTTTGAAGTTATAGAACGAAATGTTGAAATGGTTGTAATTCAGCGATTGGTTTTAGCCGATTTAAAAGACAAATATCATTTCAATAATTATGATACAATCAAAACATTTAAGAATAAAAAACTACTAAAACAATAGATTGTCTTTTACAGAGAAGTTTTTGAATCATTAATCAGCACATTTATATATAACTAACAATGAAATCAGAAAAAATACTACTACAACAAATTTTACGGTTGGATAGCATTTATAAACTACTAACCTCAACCGAACGCTACAACGTTCGTGGTAAGCTATTAGACTGGTATTGGGCTAAACTTACCGAGCCGGTGCAGAACCTTATGCGGTTCCTACAAGATAACGAGGTAGAAATACCGATGCTACGAGTTGGTCAAGATAGATTGACTTATGTGGTTAAACCCGATGAATTAATTCCGCTCGATGTTTACCGTCAAGAAAATAAAGAGTTAAAGAAAATATTAAACCAAATTGTGAGATCATGAATAGAGTAATAAGTGAAGATAAAGAAACTCAAACAATCAGTTTTGAGGGTGCTAAAAGAAATTATCGAAAGATATATGCCTTGTTAAATAAGAGGGCAGGAAATAAATTATTGGCACAAGAATTAAAAGTTAAACTTGTGAGTTCCATTAGTTACAATAGAACTAAATCTTTAAAAGAGCTTGATAATAAAGAGTTTTTATATCTGAAAGATTTTCTTGAAACTGATTCATATTGGAAGAACTCTCAGGTAGAAATGGACAAACTTCGTAAAAGAGTAATAGCCTCTATTTTCGGTTTCTTTAAAATAGTAAACAAGCAGGTAAATATAGGTTATGTAAAAGCCATTGCAGTACGTGCAAGCGGTAAAGGTATCGACGATTTAATAAGATACCTCGATACAAATTACAGGCTATCTATAATATGTTTTTAAACTATCAAAAAGTAGCAAAAAAACTAAGCCGGGAGGAGGCAATATTACAGTTAGATGCAAGAATACTTGCACTTGCAGGAATTGAAGTAAAAGTAAAGGAAACGAAAGGAGATTGTTAAAATGGAAAAGACAAAAATAGAAGTAACTAATATGTTACAATCAGAGATGAAAGAATCCATAGAAGCCTGCGATGCCAATGGTATCGAATGGACTCTGAAAAAAGACAAAGATGGGAAATGGTGGTTTACCATGTACCCAAACGAAAGCATCTTATGCTCCCAAACTAATAAACACAAAGAGGTTCTAAAATTGGATAAAAACTTTCATGTTTATATCCATGGAGATAGAAGTAAAATACGAGAGGGGGCAGATAATACTGGAAAATATATAAAACTTTACTATAAGGAGGCACAGTAATGAGAATAACAGGAGTAGAAGTTAGTGCCAGCGACCAAGAAATTATAAACTATTTTAAAGGTTATGGCTACAACGTTTTTGAAAATACTTACGAATACGAAGAGTCTTGTTATCACAACAACACAAGAACGGTAACTCGTAAAGAGTGGGTGATAGAACACCCAACAACCAAGAAATTATTACCGATGCGAAAAACATTCAATAAAATAGTAAATAAACACTTAAATATTGAATTATTATCGGGACTTAATAAAGAATTTGTAGCATTATTTTTTAACGAATAAACAATTGATATCATGTTGACAGAAGAACAAAGAAAACAGTTAGAAGAGTTAAAGCGTCTTGAACAGGAAGAGCTTGATAAAAAAAGAGAGGATAGACAAACGCTTAAAGAGGTAACCTCAGAGGCAGTAGTAAAAGCTTACAGTGTTTTAGAACAGCTATCGAAAGCTATAGCTGCAGCAAAAACAGAGGTGTATAGTATTTTCGCCGATATTATTGCTTTAAAGAAGGATATTTACGAAACATCAGATGAGCAGTATTCCCATACATTTACTACCGATGATAGTAAATTGCGTATTATTTTAGGCTTTCACGTAATTGATTCCTTTGACGATAGCCATACTGCAGGTGTTGACGGTGTAAATAAGTTCTTAGACTCTTTAGGAGTAGATAAAGACAGTAAAATGTTAGTTGCAATGGCAAAGAAACTTTTAAGCCGTGATGCTAAGGGAACCCTTAACGCTCGCAAAGTAATGCAGTTAATGAAACTGGCACAAGAAAGCGGACATAAAGACTTTATTGATAATGTACAGATTATTATTGATGCTTATAAGCCAATTAAAAGTAAGATGTATATTATTGCGAAGTATCGTGATGATAATAACGAGTGGCATACATTGCCATTGGGTATAACCGAAGCAAAAATAGCTGCTTAGATGCCACGCCAACGCCTAACCGAAATAATTGCCCATCTACCAAAGGGTGGGCAATTAAAAATAGCACGGCGGTGCAACTGTGCCAACTCTACGGTTTCAGCCATATTAAACGGTTACCAAACCCAAAGCACCGACTTAGCTAAAAAAGTTATAAGATGTGCCGAAAGACTAATAATTGAAAGCAATAGAATAAGTTAAAAATTATGGAAAGATATTTATATAAAGTAACATGCAAAAACTTTAGTGAAAATCATAGTATGTTCATTTTTGCTTGCGATGAAAGAGAAGCTTTAACTATTTTCCTTAAAGAATATACTTTCGGTATTGATAAGTTAGAAGTGAAATATATTGTCAGTGAAAATGATATAAAAAAGAGCTTATGAAAACACACGATTTTAAAATAGCACCTCAATACTTTATTGATGTATGTAATCTTCGTAAGCGTTTTGAGATTCGCCGTAATGATAGAAACTTTCAAATAGGCGACTTGTTGAAATTAAAGGAATTTACCAATAGTGGTTATACAGGTCGGGCTATAATTGTAAGAGTAACTTATATCCTTAAAGATTATAACGGTTTAGAACCGAATTATATAATAATGGGAATAGAGAGAATAAAGGCAATTGATTGAAACTAATAAATAGAAATGGAAGTAAAATTCACAACAACAGCAAAAAAGGTTGAATTAGCCAATTATCTTATTGCTTTAGCAGTTGATGCGGCAAAAAGTAATGAGAAATTTAGAGACGTAAATGGTGTATCATTGAAAGATATCGCTTTGGTTGATTCGTTTAGAAAACAATTATTAAAAGCTTATTTTAAATTAAAAAAATAATATCATGCAATTTTTTGAAGTAAAGATCCGCTACACGTCGGTCGATAGTAATAGCGGTAAAGAAGTAATAAAAAGAGAAACCTACCTTGTATGGGCTGTTAGTTTTACTGACGCTGAAACGATAATAACCAAGGAGGCAGAGCAATTCGTTAAAGGCGAAATGCAAGTATTAACCATTAAGCGAAGTAATATCGCTAAAATCATCGGCGATGAAGATGCCGAACGTTATTATAAAGCCAAGTTAATTATTATAAGTATCGCAGACAGCGGACATAAAATAACCACCTCCGAATATATACTTGTTAAAACTGATAACATTGGCGATGTTAAAGAGTGTATTCAGTCTTATATGAAAGACGTAATTACAGAATGGGAAGTAAATAATATTTCGGAAAGCCCAATTATTGACGTTTTTCTGCCTGATGAATATTTTGAAACCATTAAAAACAAATAGTGATGAACCAATTAACCAATAACCGAAGCCCAACCATTGATTTTGGTTGCAAGAAAAATTAAATAAATATGAGGTTATCTAAAAGCCCTGCTAATTTCGGTGGGGCTTTTTATTTTGTAAACTTTTGTTAATTTTACACCATTGTTTAACTAAATAAAAAAAATATATATGGAAGATTATAGTATTGTATTTGTGGTAATAGGTATTTTATCTATTGTTATGGTAATATGCACGTTTGTAATGTTTCGCAATATTGCCCGAATAAGAAAATGTGTGTGCAGTGATAAAGATTATTTTAAATTATTTTGGCTACATAAAAATTTAGGAGACTACGACAAAGCCTATGAATATTTGAGGCTGCACTATTTGCTAAAGCAATATGAGGCTCATTATTATTTAGAGGAAGATCCTACGGAAGATTATCAAAATTACATTGCCAGTCTATGTAAAGAAATTGACCGTCCGGCACCTGATTTTAAGACTTTCGGCGTTAAAAAATAACAAAAACCCGGCTTGTTTAAAAGCCGGGTTTTTTATTATTTTGCATTATGGCAAAGGGAAGACTAAATAGCTGTATAAAGGCACGAAACCGCCGATTAGCGGCACGTGCTTATTTTTACGAAACCTTGTGTGGGTTGCGTTACAGGGTTTATATTGCCTATTTAGCACAAGAGTTTGATTTATCCGAGGCACGTACTTCCGACCTATTGTATGAAAACAGTATGACCGTATCGGCATTACAGCGATTACAAGTTACCGCTAATCAATTATCTAATTATTACCCTTTTATGAACTGGCGGTACGATCATAAAAAGAGGTTGCAAACTGCACCTCAATTATCTTTAGCCCTTGTTTAGAATTATCGCTGCGTACCGATTTTCTGCTAAATTTATAAAATTGCTTATCTCCGGCACCTTGTAGTTTTTTATATACCAAATCAACAGTATCGAAATAAAGCAAAGCCAATTGTTGCTGTGATAAAGGTGTTTTATTGTTGGTTTTACCAACAGCTTTAAAAGCCAATGTTATGGTAAAGTCGGCGGCAACCTGCTGTATATTTGCTCCTATATCTTTGCAAACAGGTAAGTCTATGTCGATTAATGCACAAGGGAAATCAACAGGCGGCTGTTGTTCGTTTAATTGCCCTGTGTTAAAGTCAATCCATCGTATTTTATTGATGGTTTTTAATTGCTCTGATAAGTAGTTGTATAATTCTTTCATAATAGTAATTGTTTTTTTAATTCTCGAACCAGTTTAGCCCGAATCTTTTTATTTAATACATCTGATTGCCCCATAAATGGGCGTGCTTTCATTGTAAATTGTTTTTTGCCATATATATATGCTTTACCTCCGAACTGGTGTACGCGTGCATATTTTTTACTATTTAGCACTACTACGCCCTTTCGGGTTCTTCTGTAAGTGTTAGCTTCTCGAAGCTCGTTGGTTTCGCCTTTTAATATTTTGTTTGTTGCAGCAGCGTTGCTAAATCCTTTCTTTTTGCTACTGTGTCCATACCAAACTGATAAAGGGTCTCTACGCTTAACATTATCCCATTTTTTTACATTCTTGTCTTCAAACCCTTCGTTATCGAATGAGCTTTTAAAGTGATTAACCGCTTCAACACCTAAAATATCTTTAATATCATCACTTTTTAATATCTTTTTTATTTTGTTTAGGTGTTCTTCAAATCGACCTTTAATTGTTGTCATTTTGTTAATTCAAAATATTTGTTGTATATTTGCAGTACAGAGCGAGTACAGAAATGTGCCGCACTGTGCTGCTAGTCGCTCTTTATGGGCGACTTTCTATTTTATAGAAATAAGGTTTGTCCTCAACAATATATATTATCTCTTTAAATTGATATTTACTAATGCCATAAAACTTGGCTATTCCGGTATTTAAAAGCTCTTCACTAAAAAAACTTTTTTCCTTGAAATATAGTATTGCTACTTCTGCACCTTTTTTTTCTGTGTGATGTAGAGCTCTTTTTATTGCATTTTTTCCAGCACCTTTTATTGTACTAATATCCATCATATAGCCGTTAAACGTACCGTCGGGTATTTTTATACCATCTATAATTTTTTCGTTCTTGGCTGGCAGTTCTTTATCTAATATTACAGAATTACCTTCCTTGTGTAGAATATCCTGCACTTTTAATTCCTCTCTTGCTGTATCGTGATTAAAATTATGCAATAAGTGTGATGCTTTAACTCCTCCTGATGTTTTATCTAAACAAACATTGATATAATCTTTATCTTTTTTTAATTCCTCATATATTTTTTTGTTTTCTTCTAATTGCTGGAAGAATCTTGTTGTTTCGTTCTCAATATATGTTCTTAACTCTTTATCTGTATGTTTGAAAAAAGAAGTTTCATTTATCACAACAAACTCGGCAGTTTCGCCCGGATTATTAGCAAACACCGGATTAACCAATTCTTCACCAGGAACATTGGTTGCTTTTTTATCGGTTGGACGTACGCCACAGTTACAATTCCAGTCTCCGGGAGGCATATGCGTTTTCCACCATTCGTGGCGAATGGGTAATATTGTACCTACATATTCCAAATGTGAGTGGCGTTTGTTTGCACTGCTGCTTTCCAAATACTCTAAGTTTGGGTAAAGATGTTCTGTTTTTAAATAATTACGAAAATTTACCGCCGCACGAGCCGATTTTATAACCGTATTTTGTTCAGTCCTTAACCAATCGGTATGATAGCATTCAGTTATTTCTTGTGCTGCCTTTTTATAGTCCTTAAAAGAGCGTGGATTTCCGTTTTTATCGATAAGTTGCTGTATTATTTCGCCACCTTGGCAATGGGCTTTAAAGCCTGCAAATACAGCAACTTTCTGTCGAAACTTTTCTTCAAAGCGGTTATTTTCGCTTACCCATTCTTCTCCTGCTTCGTCCCATGCAACAGTAACAGCATTTTGTAGGCTGTCGTTATGTAGCTTAAACAGAAATTTATTAACTAAATCTTTATTGCCATCGAATATGTCCTCAAGGGCTTTAATAAACAGATCGTTTTCACTAATGCCGTCCGTAATATTGCCGTTCAATTTCGCTTTGTAGTTCGCCCCCAACGTTGTGGGGGCTTTTACGAAAAAATTTAAAAAGCGTTTAAATAGGGATATATCACTGTTTAAATCCTCTTTTTTACCTTTTTCCTCTGTTGGTTTTGGCTCTTCTTTGGGTTCTTTCTTTTTTTTCTTTTTTCCTTTAGGAATACCAAAATTATCGAACCAATAGTCTTCGTCCACATTATCGGTGATGTGGTGTACTGTTTTGGCAATAGCCAATTGCTGTGTTTTGCTTAATGCTTCTCCTTTTTCAACAAAAGAGAAAGAACCACCAGCAACATTATAACCTCTTTTCTCCATTCGAGGTAATAACTCACTGTTGAGTATTCTTTGCACAAAACGACGGTCGGCTTTGTTTATATCGTCTTCTGTTTCGCCGTGTGTTTTGCTTTGCGAATAGCTGCTGCCATTTTTAGTGGTCATTGTCTGCCCTAATAAAGCAATTAGTATTGCTTCGTCGCAACGCTCTAAAAAACGATCGTGAATATCTACCGTTCCGCTACTTTTAGTGCCAATGGTTTTTATATCTCCGTTTTTACTCATGGTAATAGAACCGGCACTACCTCGCTGACGAAATGCTTCTTCCATTTCTTTGCGACCGTTTTCATCTTCCGGGTCATACAAACCTACCAAAGTATCTATACCGAATAACTCAACATACTGAGCGAAGTCTCCCCAACCATTACGTTTAAAGATAGCATAAGGAGCTGTTTTTAACATTAAACCAAGGTCGTTATCATCGCCAATGTTTAGCAGGAAATCATCATCTACATAGGAAACACCTGATTGGTCGCTAAGCTGAATTAATATCTCTTTACGTTCAGTATTTAGATGTTGCCTTTTGATATTGTTGATTTTCAGCTTTGGCGTAAATTCTAATTCTCCAACAGTTTTACCATAGAACTTTGACCACATAATTTGCTGAAGTATATGTTCAAATTCAATGGTATCAATTAGATTAACCATTTCTTCTACAACTTCACCATTACGTGTGAATGTAATTTCGCTGTTGGTAATTGCCATTATACGCTTTTCAATAGCACTACTTAGAGTTGTATCAATTAACAGATCGTCGTATATGTCATACAGAGCTGCACGTCGTCCACGGTCGGCAGCTTGTGTAGCTGAACGGTATTTTTGTATATCAATGGGCGAACGATGTGGCGGACGTACCACCATAACGTTACTGATGTGAATCGGTTTTTGCTGTTTCTTTTTCATTGTTAAAAATGTGTATTTCTGCGTTTGTTAGAATGAAAGCTAAATGAACTGCCGGTACTGGTGTCGTTGTCGGTTTCTATATCTGTTTTAGGCAGGTTGGCAGGCATACCCTTATATACAGCAGTCAGCCAATCTACCGCCTGTTCGTACCGATATTTTTTATCTTCGTAATCGATACCCGGATTGGCTAAGCCGATTAGATTCCATATTGCTATATCCTTAATAATATTAAGCAATAGAGGATTACGATTGTTACCGGTTTGGCTGAATATGGCATCGGTATCGTATGTTTTCATTAGCTTGCTTTTAGCCAGCTCTATTGCCATATCAATACAGGCATAACCTATGGTGTTGTCGCTACGAATGATTGTTGTGATTTCTTCTTCGTAAGCGTGTGTTTCTAATTCGTTTAAATTTAAATACATAATTACATTCTTTTATTGTTAATTGGAGGTATCCATACTTTTGGCGTTGAAGTGTCCTGTCGAAGTTTGTGTTGCAGCTTCCATACACCGCCCTCTAACATGTCGGGACCGTCCATTTTCTTTTGTTTGGGATTTACAGCAAGCATTTGCCCCTCCATACGTTTCATGTTTGGATTGTTTTTTTCTTTTTCGTTGAAAATGAGATTTCCCAGTCTATTTAAAGGTTCAAGCGTTCCATCTATTCGAGTGTATTTATCTTTCTTATCTCGTTTATCAGGAGTAATGGGAAGATTTACGCCTGTTTTTCTTCCTTTTTGCTTGATTTTAGGCAATAATACTTGTTGATAAAAAGGATCTTGTAAACTGTTGTTTTCAATGTACACCTTTAATGTGTCCACTTTCTTTTCTATACAGATATTGTAAGCCTCAAAAAGGGCATCTATAAATTTGCTGTTATTCATTGTATCTAACCAGCATTTATATAGATAATAGGTTGATTTTTTTCGGGCAATAATGCCAACGCTTTTATCAGAACCGCTACTTATATCTTTATTGGAAGTTGCCGGATCCGAATAAACGATTACTGCATCACAGCGATTAAGCGGAGGACATTTACCGTAGGTTATTTCTTTAAATGTACTACCCTCAATAACAGGATTGTTAAAATATTCTCCTTGTGCTGCATTATAACTGATTTTACTTAACACCCTATCGATGTCGGTTTCGCTATTTTTTTCAACCCAAGTGCTCTTCCCATATTTGTCGCGAATATTAACTATATCGTGTTTATCGGCTTTTTTAGCCATTTCTGTAACACAACAATATGTTGCAATAATATTTCCACAAACCAGTACCAGTGTAGGATCAGAAGTAGAACGAGTAGGTAATAATGCCTTATCTATCCACTTCATGCTTTCCTTTATTCGCTCTGTATTTCTGCACTCTTCGTCTGTATCAATATCGTCGATAAGGATAACATCGGGACGAACGGCATCATTACGAGTACCACGAGGACTTTGCCCTTTTCCTAAAGCCCGGAAAGAAACACCTTTCTTTGTTGTAAACTCTCCGCTTTCCCAGTTCCCTAATTTTACCTGTTCTCCGTAATCATTAATAATACGTTTATTGTTTTCTAATTCGTTTTTATAGGGAGCCAATAAACGCACAGCGTTGTCGTAAGAATTTGAAACGAGTAAAACATTAAACTTTCTGC
>PDWJ01003785.1_pt1 | contig 14099 bp, 13 predicted proteins | sample 1430881 | NCBI WGS metagenome assembly PDWJ01 (sample SAMN01162460, study PRJNA174530) | Oral metagenome, whole genome shotgun sequencing project. | biome: Marine environment; feature: Marine mammal; material: Swab sample of the gingival sulcus; isolation source: swab sample of gingival sulcus... | reverse complement strand
TTCAGGCCTGGTTGCTGGGTTTGGTGATCTGCATTATGGGTTTTTTAGGCGGCCTAGTGATGTCGGCGATCAAACGCGATCAAGGCATCAAGGACTGGGGAAATATGATACAAGGACACGGCGGCATGCTCGATCGCATGGACTCCATTTGTTTTGCCGCCCCAATATTTTTCCATATTGTACGTTATTTTTGGCGCGGCTAAATTACCACCGCCAGTGTTAATTTGCCACTGAAACCAACACTAACATCGCTAGCCAGAAGCGCTTAATAAATCAAATATCTGGAATAAACAATAGTGCTTTTTTAATCTCGCTATAACTATATGCACCGTTTAACCCGTCATATAGCGGTTTAAGCTGCAATGGGTGTCGTTTCTTTTGTAAGGCAATTAAAGGCTTGAGCTTTTCTATTAGTACTTTATCTTGGTTAAGATATTTGGATAGTTCAATATCTGGATCAGATTTCAACTCAACCAGATGATTGATAATTGTTTCAACTTTTAGTCCTCTTTTTTCAGCAACTATTTCCAGAGAATTGCCCTCTAACAGTAATGTTTTGGTAATTAGCTGCGTGGGGAGCTTCTTCTTTTTCATATTGATGATAGCGAGTTTCTCCGGATCGACTTCACCACCACAACGCTGAATAAAATCTCTCCATTGACGTTGAAGTGCATTTTGTGAATACAATTTATCAAATTTATCAGACAAATCACGAAAGCGCTTATCTGCCTTAATGGTTAATGGCTCAAGACTAAGTGCCATATTGTTAATTCCTAATAAGCGCAAACCATCTATTGTTCTGAGACGAGATAAAGCAACATAGCCCTGTCCCCGCTCAAAAGTATGACTGAGATCCACCGTCGCTTCATCAAGCGTCATCCCTTGACTCTTATGAACGGTAATTGCCCAAGCAAGACGAAGCGGAACTTGTTCAACGCTGGCCAATACTTTGCCTTGCTCATCTTCAACTTGCCAAACTTCTGTCTCAACATATACCTCTCGGCCATCAAACAAACGAACTTTTGCCGTACCATCATCAGCAAACCCGATTACTTCACCAAGTGTACCGTTATAGATCTCTTTTTCCGGATTATTTTTGACAAACATTACCTTTGCCCCACTTTTTAAACTTAACTCTTCGGGAGCAAGAATATTTCGCACCAAAGTTTCGCCAAGCTGACGATTACCTTTTTTAATGGCAAGGTATGTATATGTCTTACCTGGAATTTTTGATAATTCGCGTCTATTGATTGCATCAACATCAGCATTATGTGGGTAAAGATGTGGAAAGCGCTCGGATTCTAATCGACTATTCTCAATCTTTTCAGCCAGTAAGCGTTGAGATGACGCAGAAATTTTTTGTTGGCGAATATCATTGAGCAACATTTCCAGTGTACTATCTTCACTGCGATACTGTTCATCCAAATAGCATATACAAAAATTTGCTGCCAGCCACGCCGGCGACATAAAAGAAAATTTATCCTTAGCAGTTTCGCTTTGTTTACCCACAGGTGGTAGTTGAAAAAAGTCGCCAGATAAAACCAGCTGCACGCCACCAAATGGCAATTCATTTCCTTTAAAATGCCTAAGAACCTTGTCAACCAACTCGAATTGTCGTTTATGAAGCATTGATATTTCATCAATAATCAATACCTTGACGCTATCCATTTTCTTGCGCATATACTGACGATTAGCCAGGCTTTTCAGCATCTTGGTATCTATCTCATCACGTATTCCAATGCCGCTCCAAGCGTGAATGGTCATCCCATTAAGATGGGTTGCCGCAATACCTGTACTTGCGGTTATAGCAACTGCAATTTGATGGGTGTGTAAATAATGTATGTACTGATTAAGACAGTAAGTTTTACCACTACCAGCAAAACCGGTCAGAAAAACATTCTGACCGGATTTTAAAATAGCTAATGCTTTTTCTTGTTGCAACGGCAATCCTAACCCAAACTTTGCTGACTGCAGTTAGCGCAGGCTGGCTTTGCCAAATATTACTTCTTGCGTTTAAAAAGCTTACCTACAAATGCCAATATTCCCGCGCCAAGTAATAAAAATAACTTGGCAAATTTTGCAATAAATACACCAATAACGGAAAATAAACCTAACTTCTTCGCAATAAGTCCACCACCAATTAAAGCGGCAATACCATATTCTGCAACTTTATCAGTAACAGGATTAAAATCACTATAGCGCTTGCCTTCATTATAGGTAATATTACCTAACATTGCTTGAGCAATACTGCGCTCCTTATCAATCATATCAACATCAGTCACCAGTGTCAGATTAATATAACCTTCACGCCCTAATGCGTACATATTATAGTTCACTCCGGCTACTTCATCATCTTCCTGCGGGATTTTGTCATGCACATCTATTGACCAGATCAGTAGATGTTTTGTTTCATCATAAGTAGGTTTTTCTATCCAGCCATCTGTAGCTAACTCTGACAGATTCATTTCAAGACGTTTTTTATTTTGCTCAACAAGCCCTTCCTTAAGCCCTTCTAACATCCCTTCAATATCCCATTTCTTGGCATCATCATCTTTGATATAACCAGAAGGATTATACGTCAAGTCCATCCACCAATAACTATCTTCATCAGCGGGGAAAATAATGCCATAACGATTATCATCAGGAGAATTACCACCACTTTGAATAAAAATATTCGCCTGCTCTTTTGGCAGAAAACCCATATTAGCCGGTAAGTTTAATTTGGCCTGATTGCCCAATGGAATCTCAGCCGGCCCTTCAATTATATGGCTAAATAGCTCTTCATAATCAATTTTTTGCTGAGCAATGGCACTAGTAGTTGTGAGAAATGCCATCGATACTATCAGAGATAGATAACGAAAAAACGCCATAGACTTCATAAATACTCCATTAATTAATAGTCATTTTAAAAGTCCTACATACTATAATAACTATTTATGAATTGCCAACCAAGTTATTTGGCCAAATATTATTTTGATACCTTTGCAATAAAAGTAAAAGTGATAAATAATGACTTGAATCTTGTCTGTTTTCAACAAGTTTTGCGCAAGTTGTAGTCTTTTTCCCGTTTCAGGAAGCGATTTATCAGCCTTTAACTTGCTTTAAGCGCCTCGGATGTTTTTGTGTAAAAGTCTCATATTATGAAAAAGCTCAAATTGAAAATCATCATCCCCGCCATTTTGTTGCTGGTTATTCTTCCGTTGCTGCTGGTGGGTAAGGCCAATGAGATGGGTTACTGCGTAGCGGAATTTCGTAAACTCAGTGATGATGAGCTTTATGAGCGAGGAATGCGAAACTATATGAATTATTTGGTTGGTCCACAAAATCTAGGACTGAAAAATAATTTACCATTATCAGAAAAAGACCCAGATACAGCAATTTATCCAGATACTGGTGGAAGCAAGGGCTTTAATTACCCATTATGGATTTTAGATGGAAAGATTACTGCCGAAGAGTACGGTGCAAAAATTCATGAATACGGTAAGACAGATGTTGATGAGCAAGACTGGCATAGATTTGATAAAACCATTCGTTTTTTGAAGGCTAGGACGGTGCTTGATGGTTTAAGTCCAACATTACAGGTGGCTCAACGTAATAATAATTTTGGTTTCTTATATATTGACTACTCGACATTATCATTTATGGCATATGATTGCTGTTACGTTGCTGACAGCAATGAATTAAAAAAATATACAAATTTTTACAAAGGTAATATTTATGAGTATTACCAAAATGAACCAACGCTAAGAAAACCATTCTGGAAAAAATATACAGGATGGAGAGAAGTTTTCCTCATCTTGGACGAACATATTGCCGATTCGGTAAGAAACATTAATGGAAGACAAAAATATGCAATGGCTACAAATATAAATAACATATTATTTGTGCCCATTTCTAATTGTGGGCTTATAGATAGAACCTATATGTTATTTAATATTAATCATAGATTGGAGAACAACGATGACAACCACCAATAAAAACATTTACTTATCGCTTAACAAGGTAAATATATAGCGGTGCCGGAAGAGATCGCCCAACTACCGAATCTTAAAGGTTATGGAAATTTGTATTCATTGCATCAGGCAATGCTTAGAGATGACAGTGGCGAGTTGAAAGCTTTGGTCAGGCAATTCGTCAAAGAAGCAAATGTAGGGGCTCGCCATGAGCTCACCGAGAAAATATTATTAACCTGGACAAAACAGAATAATGTTCAGCCTGACAGCCGAGGCTATCAAAACGATGCCCGTCATCTTGGTGTGTTGGAAGCATTTTGGGGAACATCTACCGAGATGAGAAATCCCTTCCGGAGGTTATGCCTTACGGTTAAAAGGGACTTATAAGAAATTATTCAATAACATTTATCGCCAATTAACAACCTAAACTCATTTTAAAAAATATTATGAGAGTTCACGCATGTAGCGTGAATATCATCAATGGCGAGGTGACCTTACTGATACCAGCAAGATTCTGCTTGACGATTTACACAACGGGGAAATTGATGTAGATGCTATTAAAGACTTTATTTATTCCATAGATAGTATCGGGGGCAACAATTCACTTGGCTCAATATTGAAGTTTAACATTACCAAGTCAGTACACAATTCAGATCCTTCTTTCAGAGATAATTTGCTTTCCTTTATTTTGAATAGTGATGATACCATCTCCGGAAATGAAGAAGATGATACGCTCTGGGGTTATGCTGGTGATGATAAGCTTGATGGCGGTGAAGGCAATGACCATCTAAGCGGAGGCAAAGGTTCAGATACTTATGTCTTTGGCCGCGGTTTTGGGCGGGATACGATTCATAATCAAGATTCTTCCTTAAACAGGAAAGATGTCATCAGCTTTATCGATGGTTTAAAACAAGAAGACTTCACTTATCGTCGTTCAGATAATGATTTAATCATTAAGGCGAAAAATAATTATGACCAAATTACTGTTCAGAACTACTTCAATAAAAGATATCAGATTGATTTAATCACTTTTGCCGATGGCAAACAATTAACGTTTGAAGACGTTAAAGTTTTGGTGCGAAAAAATAATAACCAAATGCAAGAGTTAAGAGGGAATAACGCTAGTCTTTTACACCTAAATGATATGAATACAATCAATAATACCAACAAAATGATCGAGGCTATGAGCACTTTTAGTGGTGGTCAACATCTGGATAATCTACAGACACCAGACTTATCGAAACCAAATGCTCTGTTATCAATATCAGGTGCTAACCAACCATTACATAGTTAAAGGTTCTAAATAACTTTAGATGTAAAAGTTCAGACTCAATCTGACAGTCACCCACTTTTTCAAGGTTGACTGTCAGGTTCAGTTTAACCTAAATTTCTTCGAGCAATATAGCATATAAATTATCACTCTGGGGTGATTAAGGGATTCTGGAACAATCTCTGCATGAGACCTTTGCACAAAAAGGTCTAAATTACTTAGAATAAGATTAAGGTTGATAAATCAGATCCCAAAATAGAAAAAAGACTGCAACCCTCCAAGCTGAATTTAGCTTGACTCAAAGTAAAATATGCTAAAAATAAATAAGATAAGGTTATTGTCTGTGGTGAAATTACTTTGCAAATAATCATCATCTGATAATGCATTTTAAGAAGTAGTTTATTGATACTGACTTTACGAATAGTGAAAACGGTGGGGTTTTCCAGATGGGTAAAGAGACGGATAATCTCTCTGAATTTGCCTATGCAATATATAAGCAACTATAATACTTATAATCTTTTGTCATAAATTAAAACTTATCACTATTTTGAAATGATAAAGCTATCTAAAGACTCTAATATGTATTTCAATGGCCTACTGTCAAAATTGACAGTATAAAATGTTACATACATTTGAATAAAAAGAGATAAAAATATGACTGATAAAAAAAGCAAGCTTGAACAAGCCAATAAAACCAAAGCTAACCCAGATGATAACAAATCAGTAAACACCAAAAAATCAAAGATTGGTCAATTCTTTGAGGAGTATAGTAAGCGCAGGCGCTGTCAATACAGAACGAAAAAAAGCACCAATAATAATGATAACTAAAATTTAGTTTTTTTAGATTTTAAAAGGTCTGCACCAACTAACTTCTGCGCCCAGTATGACCGCTACCGTTGCTTCCTTCCGGACCTGGCGGGGTTTACGACTAACTATCGCGAAGCGCCAATGCAGACCAGCGTTAAATTATATCGGCTTCTTTGCCCAATTACAAACAGTCTTGTTTAAATCTTATTTGCATAACATACTGACCACAATACCCGTACGGCTAACCACCGCCTCGCATTGTTTATTTTCACCAGCAGGATAATAAGGTTCGCACCAAGAGGAATCAATAGCTTGCCCCCCGATAAGGCACTGTGACAATTGTCCATTTTCGCGTCTAAATGTTAATCTGCCTGATAATTGATTAAAGGCGCCAACTCCCGGGGTTAATTTTTTATCTGAGCCTGTATTGGCGATTGGTTGTCCGACCTGTACATCTTGGCTAATGGCAACGGCCTGTCCTGAACGGGCTGCTTTAAACGCCTCCCGGGCTTTGGCCTTGGCTTTAGCCGCTGCTTGTTGAGCTGCCAAAGCCTCTGCTTTGGCTTGTGCTTCGGCTTTTCTGGCGGCTTCTGCTCGTCTGGCAGCCAGCTGCTCGACAAGACGTCTTTCTTCCGCTGCACGTTTAGCCTGTGCCTCTGCCTGAGCAATACGCGCCTGCTCGGCCTTTTGAGCGGCTTTACGCTGAGCCTCAACTTCCGCCGCTTTTCTAGCGGCTATTTTGGCTTCTTCTGCTCTTTGTGCTTCAATAGCCGCCATTTTGGCTTGCAGTGCTTGTTTTTCTTGTGCTGTTTTAGCACTTTGCGCCCGAAGTCGCTGTTCTTCTGCCTTACGTTTGGCTTCTGCTTCCGCCTGTGCCTGATTCAATAATGCTAACTCCTGAGCACTTTTTTGTTGCGCTTGTGTTGCTTCCGTTTGGCGCAACTGAGCAATACGTGCTTGCTCTTCCTGTAATGCTTTCTCATTTGCCAAGCGCTGAGCTTCTGCCTCTTTAGCTCTGGCTTCTGCCTGTCGACGGGCCTGCTCGGCTTTTTTTCTGGCAATAGCACGTTGTCTGGCGATCTCTTGTTGCTGGGCTGCTTGTTGGGCAACCAATCTAGCCGCCCTTTCTGCTTCACGTCTGGCAATAGCCTTTTTAGTAGCTTCATTTTCCGCCATCATGATTTGATAAAGCAGCTGATCATCAATATAGGCATAATCGACTTTTGGCATACTGCGCTCTTGCCGAAATGCCTGCATAGCAGTCCGAGTGTTAGGACCAATAATGCCATCCGCTCCTCCTGCCGAAAAGCCTAAATTACCCAAAACAGACTGTGTCTTTTTAACCAGCTGACGATCAAAAATTCTTAACCAATCCGGGGTAATCACGCCTGTTTGTTTTAATTTATTGGCTTTTTGATAATCGCTAATCCCCTCCTGAGTAGCGGCATTCATCTTGCCGTCAATAACTCCGGCATCATAATTAAGAAAGCGCAGCCCGGTCTGGATAAGTTTTAACAGTGCCTCAGAATATTCACCTTCTTTAGCGTAACCTTTATCAACTAACCAAGCCATCATCTCCTTATCACCATTGAGTGCGGCCAAATCATACAAACTAAATCCGCGCTCATCTTCGGCAGGTAGTGAGCATTTTGCCTGTACATGCGCCTCAACAGTCGCCTGCCGTCCACTTCTAATGGCTTCTATTACATTGGCTGCTTCAAGCTGACAATCATAAACGCCTTTGCTTTCTTGTGCGTAACTGCTTGTCATTAAACTAACTCCGGATAACATTACTGCCATTGCCAATCCATGCTTGAATAATCTATTAAGTTGAATAAAACGCATAATGTCTCTCATAAATAATTTATCGCTACTGATTAAGTATTTCAGGGCACCGTTTTTGTAAAATAAATGATTGAACGGCCAAAATCATTGTCGCATTATCTATTTCACCCTGCACAAGTCTTCGAAAAACTTCATCATAAGGTACCCGATGAACCAGAATATCTTCACCTTCACTAAGTAGCCCTGTGTGCTGTACTACTTTGGTTGCATCTATTTGCGCAAAAAATAAATGCGCTCTGGCAGCACTACCTCCCGGAGAACCGAAATAGGTATTTACTTTTTCCAATACTTTTGCCGAAGTTCCTATCTCTTCTAACAATTCACGTTGCACACACTCTTCCGGACTTTCGCCTGGCTTGTCCATAAAGCCGGCAACAACTTCTTGCCGCCATGGCGCCTCTCCTGCAACCATTGCACCAATCCGAAACTGCTCGACCAAAACAAACTCTTGTAAAACCGGGTCATAAGGCAACGCCACAACCGAATAATTTGCCGCGGTCGAACACTCACGTACTACCGTATCACTAAATCCTCCCCGAAATAATTCAAAATTAAGTTCATAACGCTTAATTTTGAAAAAGCCCCGGTATACTTCTTGTTCATTAAGAACGCGAAACTGGTATTGCAATGATATTCCTTTTTCCTAAAAACCTACTTAAAAACGCGGGGTAGTACCAATATAGCCATATGGGTTAACCGGTTTGCCCTGTTTACGTGTTTCAAAATGCAAGGCGGCAATATTTTGCGGACTAATGCCCATCTTAGCAATTTGTTGTCCTCTTTTCACCCGCTGTCCCTCTTGTACCCCGGTTTCAGCCAAGTAACCATAAGCAGACAAAACATTGCTATCATGACGCAAAATAACCATGCGCCCATAGCCTGATAAACCGGTACCACTATAAACCACCTCACCATCACGTGCCGCCATGATTGCCTGACCACGCTGCCCGGCAATTTTCAGCCCTTGCCGTCCTGGAGTATTGGCATCATAATTGGTTACGACTTTTCCTTGCGCCGGCCAACTCCATCCTGCTTGTCCCTGCGACGTGACCGAAGGCGCTTCTACCAATATCCGTGCCACACCAGTTGGCGGTTTCATTCTTATGCGACTGCCCGCTAAAATATGATTAGGATCGGTGATATTGTTCCAGCTGGCCAGCTCTTGCATATCTAGACCATAGCGCCAAGAAATACCAAAAAGTGTATCACCTTTTTGAATAACATAATAATTCCCGGGGGTTAATGCGCCGCGCGCCCCATGAAGCTGTTCTGCGGTAGGCATTCTGTGAGTGCCACAACCGCTTAGTAAAGTGCTACCACCCAATCCAAGCGCCAGCAACCATAACCAAATGAATTGTTTAACGCGCATTAAAACTCCTTTATCCATTCTTTGATGTCATCAACCTGAGCATAATGGCTCAAATCAAATTGCAACGGGGTAATCGAAACATACCCATCATTTACAGCATGAAAATCAGTTTCTTGCCCTGATTCTTCTGCCGAACCTGCCGGACCTATCCAATACAATATTTCTCCGCGAGGATTCTTTGCTTCGATAAGCGGTCCTGAACGTGAGCGCCTCCCTAATACTGTCGTCTTTATTCCTTTGATCTTTTCATATGGACAATCTGGAATATTAACATTTAACAGTGTATTAGCAGAGAGGGGATAGCGTTGTAAATAATGAAATAAATCACAAACAATACGTACCGAACTATCTAAATGCTTTGGAGCATGAGCAATATTTGACACAGCAATGGCAGGTAGTCCTAAATGACGTCCTTCAAATGCGGCTGCCACTGTCCCTGAATACATCACATCATCACCAAGATTAGCCCCGCAATTAATTCCAGATATCACCATATCGGGCGATTGAACAAAATAGCCAGTCAAGGCAATATTAACGCAATCAGATGGTGTGCCATCGACACTATAGATATCGTCACCATGATGATGAACATTGAGTGGCCGGGTTAAGGTTAAAGAGTGGCTCGCACCACTGCAATCACGATCAGGCGCCATCACTGCCAAGCGAAGGACTTCTTTTTTCAACCTGGCGGCCATTAATCGCAATCCTTGTGATAAATAACCATCATCATTAGACAATAATAAAAACATGAATATCCTAATCAAGCCAATAAATTTAAAAAATTGTGTTACATTCTAACGCAAGAGAAAAATAATTGTATGCTAAATTCCAACTCATTTCTTTCATTAGTAAAAAAGAACATTTTTATGAAGAATTTTGTTATCCTATTATTTTTAATCCTTTAACTTGAATATAACACGATGAAACCTATTGTTCTTATGACTGTTACTAATCTTGGCGTCATGGCGGTACTTACCGTCATCCTAAGGTTCTTTGGTCTTGACCAGATATTAGCTGAAAACGGTATAAATGGTAATAGTTTTTTAATATTTGCCTGTCTCTACGGTTTTGCCGGTTCTTTTATTTCGTTAATATTGTCTAAAAGTATGGCCAAACGTCAAATGGGTGTTCATCTGATTGAACAACCCCAAAACGCTACTGAACAGTGGCTGATAGACACTGTCGCCCAGCAAGCCGAACGTGTGGGTATTGCAAGGCCGGAAGTCGGTATCTTTAAAAACCCTGCTCCAAACGCTTTTGCCACCGGCGCCAATAAAAACGCTGCATTAGTTGCTGTTAGTACAGGATTATTAGAGCTTATGAGTAAAAATGAGGTAGAGGCGGTTTTAGGCCATGAAATGACCCATGTGACCAATGGAGACATGGTTACCTCTGCTCTTATCCAAGGAGTCGTCAATGCTTTTGTTTTAGTATTCGCCAGGGCAATCAGTGTATTGCTGACCAGAGGAAATAATCGTAATAGTCGTGGTAATTTTTTTCTTATTTATATGGTTATGCAAATTGTATTAGGGGCTTTGGGCTCTATGGTGGTTATGTGGCATTCACGCCAGCGGGAATTTAAAGCCGATGAAGGTGGCGCTTTTCATGCTGGTAGGCAAAATATGATCGCGGCGCTGAAAAAACTGCAATGGATGCAACAACAAGGTGTGCAAGGTGCGCTCGCTAAAAACTTTCAAGCGTTTGGCATTGTACCCATAGCTGGATTGTTTGCCACTCATCCCCCACTTGAAAAACGCATAGCCGCCCTGCATAGCCTTAACAAAACCATCAGTTAGTTTTTAGTCACCTAATGTTAGAACTTTGTGATATTACTTTATCGCGCGGCACACAAACTTTAATCCAGGATGCCAATGCGCGTGTTCATACTGGTCAGCGCGTCGGATTGACCGGAAAAAATGGCTGTGGTAAATCAACTTTACTGGCCTTAATCCGTGGTGATATTGACGCTGATCAAGGTGAATTGCTTATGCCTGAATCCTGGCATATCGCTAGTGTTAAACAAGAAACTCCAGCATTAGCAATTAGTGCGCTAGATTATGTCTTAGCAGGACATCAGCCATTCATCCAGGCACAACAAATGATGAGCAAATCACAGGCGCAGGATGACGGAATGCTGATCGCCCGTGCCCATGAGGCATTTGCCGCTGCTGACGGCTATGCTTTACCGGCACGAGCGGCTTCTTTGCTAAGCGGTTTAGGTTTTCGTCAAGAACAGCATCAACAAGCCGTTAGCCAATTCTCCGGTGGCTGGCGTATGCGCTTAAATCTTGCCCAAGCCCTACTCGCACCAGCCGATATTTTATTACTTGATGAACCAACCAATCATCTAGATTTGGATGCGCTTATCTGGTTACAAGATTTTCTTAGACAACATCAAGTTACGCAAATTATCATTGCTCATGACCGTGATTTTCTAGACGCATTGTGCCAGCAAATTTGGCACATAGAGCATCATTCATTGCAAATATATCGCGGTAATTACAGTCAATTTGAACGCCAACATCATGAAAGAATTATGCAAGCCGATGCGCAATATCAAAAAGAAGCTGCCAGACGTGCCCATCTGCAAAGTTATATCGATCGTTTTCGCGCTAAAGCCACTAAAGCCAAACAAGCGCAAAGCCGCCTTAAAGCACTGGAAAAGCTCAATAGCGCGCCACCTCCGCCTCCTGAATATCAATATCGCCTACAATTCTCAACCGCTGAAAACCTGCCTAACCCGCTGCTTAGGCTTGAGCACGTTGATGTAGGCTATGACAAGCAAATCATCCTGAAAAATATTCACCTGACATTTACCAACGATATCCGTATAGGGCTTCTCGGGCGCAATGGTGCTGGAAAATCGACATTGATGAAATTACTTGCCAATGCCCTGCCCCCATTAGCAGGTGAATATCAACGCCATCCGCACACCAGTATCGGTTATTTTACCCAACATCAATTAGACGCGCTTATTCAAGAAGATAGCGCTTTACAACATCTTGGTACTCTTAAACCAGGCATGAGCGAGCAGGCTCAACGTAATTATTTAGGTGGGTATGGTTTTAGAGGGGAAGATGCCGAACAGCCGGTGAAGTATTTTTCTGGGGGCGAAAAAGCCCGTTTAGCCCTTGCACTAATTATCGCACAAAAACCAAACTTGCTACTTCTTGATGAGCCCACAAATCATCTGGATATTGGTATGCGTGATGCGCTTACCGAAGCGCTGCAAGCCTTTAATGGCGGCATGGTTATCATCTCCCATGATCGCTCCTTACTTCGCGCCACTTGTAATGAATTCTATCTGGTTGATAAAGGAAAGGTCACCTTGTTTACTGGTGATTTAGAAGACTACCATCAATACTTGTTGACCCAACATAAAAATAAGCTTGCATCAGAGCATAATCGGCAATCTGACCCCTCTTTTCCACCATCACGCCAACAACAAAAGCGAGAAGCCGCTGAAAAACGCCGTACTTTACAGCCGTTTAAAAAAGCACTCAATCAGGCGGAAAAAGAAATGTCGTCTTTGCAAGAAAAATTAGCACAAATTGAACATGCCTTAGCCGACTCAAGCCTCTACGAAGAGGCTGCAAAAACACAATTATTAACCTTACTTTCCAAACAAGCAAAACTGAAAAAACTACTGCAACAGGCTGAGCAAAACTGGCTGACCGCTGCCGAGGCCTTAGAATTGGCAGAACAAAAGCAATAAGCCGTACGATAACATTTACCAATTGGTAAAAATATGCCGATACGCTGAAAATATCCACGCATTTATTAAGGGAACACCCCATAGGGTAAATAGCAACACAAAAACCAGGAAGATAAATGAATGAATAATTGAGCCAATGAAACTTATCATGACCATCAGCGTCAACAGAGTAAATACAATCAGCAGGGTTAAATACAGCAGAGGCTTTATATTACGCACAGTTCCAGTAAAATTGCGTTTGAAAGACCTGACAAAGCTTTCTGCGGAAAATTCAGTCATTATCGGTAATACTGCCCATGTTAATACTGATATTATAGACCAATAAACAGTACTCAAAAGCATAAATTTCTCCATTTGTTCCTGGTTAAAAATAAGTTTGCCAGTACTATCTAAATAAACGATATCACCTATCCACTGACTCCTAAGCCACTGAAAAACAAGATTTGATAAACTCACAACAACAATAAAAAACCAAAACTGTTGATTTTTTAGTTGGCTAAAAATCCAGAATAAATCATTATTATCTATTTTGTTGCCATTAATAATTCCGGCCATTGAACAATACATACCGGACTGCAAGGCCAGAGCTGCCCAGGAGCTGAACACTGCTATAATCAATGCTCCGACATATGTTAATCCCGGCAACGCTTCAATGACTGAAGCAACCAAAAAATTAATCAACAGTAAAACCGCAAACACAAAACATAAACCAATCGCCATATAGCTCGCCCAAGCACCCATTTGCTTTCTGATGAGCTGCCATCCATCTTTGTACCAAATCAAGGCTTCATGAACATCACGTTTATCTGGCGTATTCAATAATACAGGTGTTTGTTTCATTTTTTATCCCGGTATAATGTGTTTGTTATCAAAGTTCATCGGATATAAATAATATCCTAACTAAGCTTGATTTTAAAAGAAGTTACTCGCCGATTTAGCCATCATTAATCTCTGCTAAGTTTATTTTGAATGATTTAGTTAAAAAAGTAATGTTTCGATGTACTTTTTTGCTTAGCGAAAAACAGCCGAAAAAGGTTTTTATCCCAACTGATTAACACGTACCGGCGTATGTAAACGAATGGCTGATTGCGCGAATAAATCGACTTGCCAACCCCGACTTAAATAGCCTTTGTCTCCGTC
>PDWJ01003783.1_pt1 | contig 14114 bp, 14 predicted proteins | sample 1430881 | NCBI WGS metagenome assembly PDWJ01 (sample SAMN01162460, study PRJNA174530) | Oral metagenome, whole genome shotgun sequencing project. | biome: Marine environment; feature: Marine mammal; material: Swab sample of the gingival sulcus; isolation source: swab sample of gingival sulcus... | reverse complement strand
CTTGTTTGTCGATGCATGGGTTCATGCAGTTGTTCGTGAAGAAGGGGCACCCGCTGTGACAGAGAAAATGAAAGAAGCATTGAAAAGTGTTTCATATGTGTAACCATTTAAAAAAAATAAAATAAAATGCAGAATTCATTAATGGTAGGGTTGAACGAACAGGATATGGCTGCCGTAATTCATACTTACGATCTTAAACCATATTATTATCCGACCTTGTTCCCCTTGAAGGAAACGAACTTCCTGACATGGAAAATGCTGGAAGCTCAAGCGGGACTTAAAATAGCCGCGGACTTGGTTTCGCGTGGTGCAACTATCCCGAAAAAAACACGAGAGGCTATCTCGCGTATCCAAGGCGACATCCCGAAGATTTCGATCTCACGGGAGAAACTGGAAGATGAACTTACAGAGTACGATATTATGATTGCAATGTCGTCTGGCAGAACAGACGTAAGGGCAATCGTTGAGTTCTGGGCGGAAGACACGAAATTTTGCTGGGACGGGGTTGCCGCACGTGCTGAATGGGTTGCTTTGCAGCAGATTTCACTTGGCAAGGTGACTTTTACAAATTCTAACAATGCGGCGATCGTGACGGAATATGATGTAGACTATCAGATGGCATCAGAGCAGAAGGTTGGTGTTGCAACTCCTTATACAGGTGGCACAAGCGGAAAGCCATTCACAAGCGATATTCCTTCCGTGTTAAAGACCGGGAAGAAGCTTTTTGGAGCTACGTATAAATACGCATTTATGAACGTGGATACATTTGGAAAAATTGCGTCCCAAGATGAAGTAGTAAAGCGTACGTCTACATTGGTGCAGAGCTTGACAGATATAAAAGATTCGCCAGGATTAAAAACGGTGAACGCTTATCTGGCTAAACAGAGCGAGAAGTTTAAAGGATTGCAGTTTGTTGTAATAGATCAGGATATTACTTTGGAGCTTGCCAATGGAGATCGTAAAACAAAAAATCCGTTTGAGGATGATGTTGTATTATTTTCAGAGAGCAAAGTGTTGGGTAATACATTCTGGAAAACACCTATTGATGCTAAAGCTATGCCCGGAAGCGTGGCGCAGAAGGTGATGCACGGACATACACTTGTTAAGAAGTATTCTGACGAGTCTCCGGTTCGTGAGGTCACTGAAGGAATAGCTAACCTTTTCCCTGCATGGAATCTTGCAGGTCGTTCGCTGTTGATGGATGTAAGCAGCACATCATGGAGTAAGTAATGATTAAGGGGGGGCGACTCCCTTAATCACTTTCAAAAAGAAAAATGACAAACAAAGAATATATAACGAAATTGCTGCATGGGTTAGATGTGTCGGAAGAAGATGTTGACATTATATTGATTAAAGGGGATCTTTTACCTGATGCAAAAGCCTCTGTTTCTAACTGTGATAATGCGGTGTACAACCGCATGTCGGTGGTGTTGAAGTCTGTTCTACGGAATGTATCTGAGGGAGGATACTCTATTTCGTGGAATATGGAAGCGGTTAAGTTATTCTATAATTCTTTATGTAACGAACTTGGAAAGCCTAATGTTTTGGTAGGACGTCCAAAGGTGAGAAACCGTTCTAATTATTGGTAAAATGACGCATATAAAACAATATCCTCATTTTTTATTTGTGGCTTCGAGCGAGGAATCACATCAGGACGAACATGGAAATTGGGTGTCGGTATCATCAGGAGCACGAATGAAATGCAGATGCAGGGAGGATACGGACGGTCGAGGGTCTGAAATACAGGTCGCCGGAGGCACTTTTCACAAATACACATCTTTGATTCAGATGCCGAAGGGTATAAAGATTGAAGAAGGTACAAGTGTTTTTGTATCCAATGATGAAAGCGGTGTTGATGTTCGAATAAAAGGTCGGGTTTTGAAATTTGACAATGGTCAACTTCATTCAAGGTTATGGCTGTAACTACATCTTTTACAATAGGTTCAATACGAAAAAGGTTTGAAGCTTTTCTTGCAGAAATTGAAAAGAAAAAGATTTCACGTTTGCAGATGCTTGGAGAAATGTGTGTTAGTCATGCTCGAAGTGTCCCAAAGGGACAGGGGTTCGAAGATCAGACCGGAGCTCTTCGCTCTTCGATTGGATATATGATATTCAAAGATGGTGTAGCCATTCGTGGAGAATATGAGGTTGTTACCGGCGTAAACAAAGAGGGGAAACCTATGACCGGAGGTGCAGATGGAGCAAAAGCAGGTGAAGCGCTGGCGAGAAGAGTTGGAGAACGGACGAAGGGATTGGCGCTTGTTGTAACAGCAGGGATGAATTACGCCACACATGTGGAGTCAAGAGGTCGAGATGTTATTACTTCTGCAGAACAACTATGCGAAAGAGAGCTTCCTCGAATGATTGACGAATTGAAGGACTCGATCAAAAAGGCGACAGAATGAAAACAACATTTGATACAGATTCTATTTTGTACAAAATTTTACGAAACTCTACGCTGAAAAATGCTATCAGTGGCGGGTTTTATGTCGGTGATGACAGACCTGACGATTCTGATGAGGAAGACGTAGTGATAAACAGTATTACTCTTGCTCAAGATTATCTCCCTCAAATCGGGAGTTCTAACATTAATATTTATGCGCCAGATAAAAAAGTTAGAATAAAGGGGAGAGAACAGATTGTTTCTGATCGTGAAAGGTTAAAGGTTTTGTTGGGAAAGACAATAAAAATTTTAAAGGATGCGAAGATATCAGGGCTTGCATTTACGCTCGAAAGTCAAACTATTTTACCGGAACCGAGCGTGAAGCAACATTTTGTTAATATTCGTATTTCATGGAATATACAAACTAATTAAAAAAAAATATTATGATTACTATTGGATTAGCAGAAATTAAAGTTGGTGCCGCAGCGCCTGACGGCAGCATGCCGGGCTCACTTACCAAAATTGGTAAAGTTTACAAAGACACCTGCAAAATGGGGCAGGATGCCTCAGAAGTGACGGAGCACTTTGAGGAAGGACATGCTGCTCCGGAATATAGAAAAAAAACGAAGAAAATTCCTAAAATAACATTTTCTCTAATGGATGTTGACGCCGTTGCTATGGCAAAATATATAGGTGGAACAGAATCCAGCGGTGAATGGGGGTATGATGGGAATGAAGTGGTCTCTAATGTGTCTATGCAGATTATACCGGAGCAGGGACTTGTTTTTGACATCCCCAATGCAGACATAGAAGCTGTTATAAATTCGGACATGTCTGCCAAGGGAATCTTTCTTGTAGACTTTACCGTTACTCCTATGGCTGTAACGTCAGGGAAAGCAATTCGGGCAAAACCGAAATAAAAAAAGACTTTTTTGTTTCATTGTTTGTAATGCGTTGTGAAAGCCCCTTGAAGTGCAATGCTCCAAGGGGCTTGTTGATTAAACAGATATTATATGGAAGATAAAAATGACATAAAACAGCTTGAGCGTGAACGTGCTGAGTTAAATGCGTTAATAAATGCAGGTTATGAGTTTGAAGTGGAGGATTACGAGGTGAAAAGCAGACCGTTTTTTTTTGGATTAATTAAGAAAAAGACTCCGGTGAAAATCACTCGTTCTTTTAAGATAAAAGAGCCTACTCTCGGCACATTAGACAGGTTGTCTCGTGAGTGGATAGAGTTGGAAATAGATGAAAAGCGATTGAAAGACGAAGATCCAATGAAGCAGGCGAGGACGATTGCCGAAAAACACAGCAAAAGATGTGCAAAGGTTCTTGCTCTTGCAGTTCTCGGTTCTGAATATCTTGCACCAAGCGTTCATTTGGGCAGTATTGTTTATCATGAGAACAAAAAGGGACTGGACGAACTGACGGCTTTATTTGAAAGAACCATTCGTCCTTCAAGGTTATACCGGCTTATTACACTAATCAATGCAATGTGTAACCTTGGGGATTTTATGCACTCTATTCGATTGATGTCCGTAAATCGGACAACAGCTCCGATTCGGATAGAGGGAAACAACGTGGATTGAATAGTCCACACGGTAGACGAGGAGCTATATGTGCACATATGGGGTGGACATGGCACTATTTGCATGAAGGGATATCTTGGGGACTTGTACAAAGGTTTCTGATAGACTCACCCAGTTATGATTCAAATGGTGATGATAATAATGTAGTGCTTACGGAAGATAATGCAGACAATATATTGAGACTTGTAAATAATATGACATGATATGGAAATAAGCAATGGGGGTCTCTACTTTGAGGCTGATTTCGACAATAGCAAACTGAAAGCGGGTGTTGATGAGACTATACGTCGAATACAAGGATTATCAGATGCGTCAGTTAAAGGTGGAGAAAACATGGATGAAGCCTTTAACAAGGTCGCATCTGATATAAATTCGGCTTTTGAAAAGATCGACATGATTGTTGGGGAGCACAAAAACTCAATAAAAGCTCTCGAAGAAGAATACCGAAAAATAGGTCTTGCCGCTGGAACCTCTCTGGAAGTTGGATCCGGTGGGTATTTGACAGAGCGGCAGCAGTCCATATACGCCGAAATAAAGATGCGCAGGGAGTTAATTAAAGAGTCTGAGTCTGCCGCAGACAGCCTGCAAAAAGAAGAGATTGCTTTTGAAAAACTGCGCAAAAAGGTTACAGATAATGCTAATGCTCATCAGACTCTTCGGACGAGGATTAGAGATTTGGAAAATGAGATGGCCGTGCTGGTATCTAATGGAATAGATCAGCAGTCAGAGGCTTATCGCTCACTGTCGGCAGAATTGGGCAGGTTGCGAGATATACAAGGGGATATCTCGACGCAGGGTAAAATTTTAGCAAATGATGAAGCTCGTTTTCAAGGCGTCATTGCGGGTCTTTCCGGTTTAGCGGGAGGTTTTTCTGCAGCTACAGGGGCGATGTCTTTGTTTGCTGGTGAAAATGAAAACTTGCAAGCTGTTATGACAAAAGTACAGTCTGTAATGGCTATCACGATAGGAATGCAGCAGGTGAGTCAGGCTCTTAACAAAGACTCAGCTTTTAAGCTGGTAACACTTGCAAGGGCAAAAGACATGGTTGCAGCTTCGTCGTTACGTCTTGGCAAAGCTTTTATGCGAATGGGGATGTCAGCATCATCCGCTAAATTAGCTATTGGAGCATTGTATGCCACAGCGACATTGGGAATATCGTTGGCAATAACAGGGGCTATTCGCCTATGGAACAAATATTCAGAAGCTCAGAAAAGAGCAGCAGAAGAAACAAAGAAGGCGATTGAAATACAGAAAGATGCAAGAACAAAAGCTTTTGAAGCTCGTATAGAGATTGGTCTGGTGAAAAAAGAGTTGGAGTCTTTTGTCGGAACGAGAGACCAAGAGCGGAAAAAAGTAGAAGAGTTAAACCGAAAGTATGGAGAATCTTTCGGTTATTATAAGACCTTGACGGAATGGTATGATGCTCTACTGGGGAAAGGAGAAGACTATATACAAATGCTTTTCTTGCAAGCTAAAGCGCAGGCACTTGTAAAGAAAGCTGCAGAAGCAGACAATAGAATACCGGATGTGGAAAGTGCTCCGGATAAAGAATATTCAAAATGGTATGATCCGGCTGTAGATGCTTATCGTCAGGGAATGTGGAACCTGACGAAAGATGAAAAATATAATCCATATAAAAACTCTGCATCAGCATCTGCAAAGAACAGAAAAAAGAAAGAAATTGATGCCATAAAAAAAGAGCGAGATGACTATCTCAACTCCCTTGAAGAAATAAGTGATAAAATTTCAAATCTTCGTAAAAAAAACCTGAAAGAATTCAAAGAAGATTCGAAGGTGGAATCGGGGAAAGAACCTTTTGCATCTATGCTTGAAGATAGAAAGAAGAAGTATAATGAATATTTTAAATGGTTGGATTCCGGATATGAAAAAGAGGCTCAAATTCATTTTGCGGGGCTTCTTAAAGAAGGGAAGACCTATAAGGATTTTCTTCAAGGGTTAATAGATTCGGGTAATCTAACGAAAAAACAATTGTATCAGGTTACGAATGAACTTGCGGACGACACCGATACATCGTTAACGGATATCTTCAAGAAAAGTCTTGAAGAACAAATGAAAAATGCCGGTAGCGTGGTAGAGCAGTTGAAGCTGGTGCAACAAATCCGCGACAATCTTACGCTGTCAGAAGATTCTTTGAAAGAGAAGAAGGAGGCGATTTTAAAAGAAGCGGAAAATCAATTACGAGAAAGTCGCAAAGAAGAAATACAAGAAGTTCTTAAAAACAATGTTAGCCTGTATGATGCTAAAATAGAACTTCATCAAAAATATCTTGCGGATATTGACATACTGGAAAGCGAGAGAGGAAAGTCTTTTCTTGCAAGCGACCAACAGCGTATCGACAGGTCAATAGCTTACAGAAAAAAGAAATACGATGAAGACAAAGCGAATCTTTTAAAAGCGACAGCGGAGGCCAAAATAGGGATGATTGAGCTGATGCGAGATGCTAAAACTCTTGATATCTCGAAGAAAACTTATGCGTGGGAAGCTGACCGTAAAAAAGCCTTGCTCGATGTTGAGAAAAAGGCGGCTGAAGAAATATTGTCTGTGTATAAAAAGTTGCAGGAAGAGGCTCCTTCTGATGAAATAGCACAGATTATAGCTCGAATAACCTTGGAAATTGAGCAAATGAATGCAGAGCTGGATAAAATGCCGAAAGATAAATTCCAAGAGGTTTTATCCGGACTTCAAAAAATATCAAGCGCGCTTGGAGGTCTCGATGGCGAAATAGGCGAAATTTTCTCCAGCCTCAGCGGGGAGATCGATACTATAAAGGTGGCATTCAGCGATACAGCAAATGCCACAGACATGGTTAGTGCCGGTATCTCCAGTATCGTCAATGTAATCAACATGGTTACGGCGGCGAGTGCAAAAAGAGATCGTATCGAAAAGGAATTCTACAAAAATAAAATAGCGCTTGCGCATGAATATGCTCTTGCGCTTAATGATACGCTACGCACACAATCGGAGATGTCTGAATCCGGATTCGTAAAGGATTATTCGGGTCGGATCAACGATGGATTTAAGGCTTTGTCCGAGTCGACGGAAAAATATAACGAAGCTATTGCCAAGTTGTCGGAAGGTCGTGCTAAAACGAGTTTGAAAAGCGTGGTGAATTGGGGCAACGTTGGGAAAGGTGCTTTGTCCGGCGCCGCGGCCGGAGCTGCTATTGGGTCTGTTGTTCCTCTTGTTGGTACTGCAATAGGTGCCGCGGCCGGAGCGATTATTGGGGGACTTGCAGGCCTGTTTGGCGGCAAAAAGAAAAAAAATGAATACGGCGCTCTTACGGAAGTCTTTCCAGAATTAGTTGATGGTGCAGGCAAGCTGAATAAAGAGCTTGCAAAATCAATTATTAATACAGATCAGGTAAATGACAAAACCAAGCAGCTAATTCAGAACGCTCTGGATTGGGCAGAAGCGACAGAAAAAGCCAACCAGCAAATAAAAGAAGTTGTTGTGGATCTTGCCGGCGATTTGGGCAATGGGATTAAGAATGCTCTTGTAGAATCATTTAGAGCCGGAGAAGATGCGAGTAAGCGAATGTTTGACGCAGCGGGTAAGTCATTAGAGCAGTTTGTTGAGAATTTGGTTTTTTCTGCACTTTTTTCAGACGCTTTTAAAACTTTTGAAAAAGAAGTAACAGAATCTCTTGGCTTAAATGGAGATAAAGATGTGGTAGACGATTACGATCGTCTTATGAGTGTATTGAAAGGTAGAGAAAATATATTCAATGAATCCTTACGTGCTATCAAAGGGCGCGCAAACTCACAAGGTTTTGATTTGTGGGGTAAGGGAGATGATAAAGGAACAGGCTCGTCATTGACAGGTGCAATAAAAGGAGTAACAGAAGAGACAGCATCTATGATTGGCGGACAAATGAATGCAATACGTATCAATCAGCTGGAGGCGACACAGGCGCTCCGAAAACAGTTGTTTCATCTTGCCAATATAGACAGAAATACAGGTTCGATAGATAAAAACACAAAATACATTAAATCAATCTATGACAAGATGAATACCGGAGATTCTTTACGCTCAAAAGGATTACAATAATCAGATTTGTTTATATATTTGCAGCATTATTTACATATTAAACCAAATAACTATGAAAAAAAATTTGTTTGCCATCGCAATTGTTGCGATGATGTTATTAATCGGATGTAAGAAAGAAGATGATGTTAAAGAATTGTCTTTAAATGGAACTAAGTGGGTTTCCGAACAGATATGGGATGGTATCAAGGGTACTGAAACATTAATGTTTGGAGACAAAACTGTTACTATTGAAGCAAAATCGAAAGATGGAGCAATAAGTAACAAGATAGTGGGGACATATACATATAATCACCCGGCAATAGTCATACTTGTAACATCTGAAAAAGGATCTATGTCATTGCAAATGACTGTGAATGGAGACAATATTGAGTTTTCGAAAGAGGGAGAATCTTATATATATAAGAAGCAGTGATAATGTCGTGTTAAATAAAATAGCAAGAAAACATAAACATGAGCCTGGCGATTGCAGATGATCGAGAACGAGAAGGCGAGTTATCGGTCAGACCTGATGCTTGTGTTTGAAAAGAATAGGCCTCATTAATAACATATTGAGGCCTATTTACCTCTGTATTATTTTGCACAACATCTCTTCCTCTGTGTGATGAGAATGTTTGGTTATAAACTTGTATCTTCACAAAAACCAAATTCTCTTTTATCTTTTCTTGTAATAGTAGTACTAAATGTGATTTTATGATGTATCTCTCTTAGCAGCTCATCTGTTACATTGCCAACCACAATTTTAGGGTTGTTTACAATAGCATTATATATTTCATCAAAAGTTTTTTTATGTAAATTGGCGCAGTCAACATAACTATCATATTTCAGAAATGGGTGACCAATCTTCGATATGGGTATATGCAAAGACTTGATATACTCATTATAAGCCACATTTTTATTTATTTCAGTATTAATTACCACTCCGGCAACTTTTGCTCTTGTAAAGGCTACTATTATCCAGTACTTTGAATATGATAGATTAAATTGAGGTACCTTTATCAGAAGGGTTTTGCCTATATCTATACTTCTATTAGCAAAATCCTTTTTTATATTTTCCGGAAAAGCATCTGCCAAACTCATATAGAAAAACTAATCCTTTCATTTAACTCATTGATGCGAATATATTCCAACATATCCTTATCGTCTGTGGCTGCTTCCGCTATATCCATATAATTTAATTGCCAACTTGCATTAATCCACGCCTTATCGTGCGATTTGTTTGTCAATTCATTGAAAGGAATATTTCTATTTTCTTCAATAGACTCTCTAAGACATTCTATATCAGAATCTGACAAATCTTCTATTTCGACAGGGTATGAACTCTCTATAAAATGATTGTTTTTTCGTTGTATAAGACCTTCATGTTGCTTACTTTCTGTGACGTCCCTAATGTATGAAGGAACGGGACCGTATTTCATTTTCACATAAACGTCACCGGTGATAGGACGCCCGTATCTAACCAAATGCTTTTGATCGGCAAAATACAGTATTTTAAAAACTTTGTGGCAATCAGATTTGTCTACCCCTAATTCATGTATCACAAATAACAGGCTATTGATTGCTTTGCTTTTATTTATATTAAACATAACACTATATTTACACTACAAAAGTAATACATTTTTATTGATAAAAGCTATTTTTCCTTCTTTTTCTTTTGGCAAATTAAAATAAATGCTTATATTTGCAATGTTGAAACATTCGGAGAGCGATGTATAAATGCTCTCAAATTTTGAGGGCTATTTTTATATAGTCGCATCAGTAAATAAATTAGATATTGGTATCCGTACCCCTGTGTGTTAGCTGTAATGGCGCACAAAATAACTCTCTGAGTGTTTCAACAGCAGGAAAGGCGGATACCTCTTATTTTTTAAGTTATGTTGAAAACTCAGATTCAAGTCCTAAAACAAACAGAATTGCTTGGACAGCGATTCTCGGTTTATGGCACACCGCAAGAGCCATTGTTTAAAGCTCAAGATGTTGCAACAATCATCGAGCATACTAACATTACAAAAATGTTGAATATGGTAGATGATGACGAAAAAGGGGTTAACCAATTGTTAACCCCCGGTGGGAATCAGGAAGTTTGGTTTTTGACCGAGAATGGTTTATACGAAGTCCTCATGCAAAGCCGCAAACCTGTTGCGAAACAATTCAAAAAAGGGGTAAAAGCCATCCTTAAAGAGGTTCGTCAAACCGGCGGTTATCTTTCCACCACACAGGACGACACACCTGAACTTATCATGGCTCGCGCCTTGCAGGTCGCACAAAAGACAATAGAGAGCCATAAACAGCGCGTACAGATGCTTGAAGGGGAGAATGAATATCTTCTGAACGAAAACAAACATCTTGCTCCCAAAGCACAATACACGGATGAGGTGCTACAATCGACAAGCACGTACACGATGACGCAGGTTGCCAAAGAGTTCGGTTATTCGGCAAATACTTTTGCGCAGAAGCTGCGTACTCGCGGCATTATGTTCCTTCAAAGCGGGCAATGGATGCTTACAGCCAAGTATCAGGGGAAAGGGTATACGAAAGTTCGCACGCACACATCCAAAATTCAATCCGGAAAGGAGGCGACATTATGAAAACGGCAAAAGAAATACAATCTATGCCTATCAGCGAATCAACAGCGAAATGTCTGGAAGCCGTCTCGTTACTTGACGATGTTTGGGGATGTATAACTGATTCGCTCGGGGTTATGTACGGAGAATCATCGGTCGATGAAATAATGGATAAAGATTTTGTTCCACAGGCTAAGGCACTGCGAAAAACACTTGACAGGATTCTCTTAGATTCCATCTCGCAAAATTTCGGTTGTATAGTTCCAACAGAAATATAACGAGAAAAAGGTGCAAAGACCTTTTTGTCTTTTATAAGAAGGGTATTGCATATAATGAACTTTAGAAGCCTTCGGCGCGTGAAGCGTCGGGGGCTTTTTTAGTGTTTATCGTCTTTTTGTCATCCTATTGATAACTATATAATATCTTTTAGAGATTAGCTTGTGGTAAAATAAAACGCATCGTTATATTTGCCGATATAGTATTAATCTATGAAAGTGGTATATACATATAATGGTGCAGATTTAAAAAGTTTCGGTGTTTGCGTGTCGAAAGGCGAGGGTTTTTTAACTGTTCCGGCGCGAAAGAAACCAAACATCTACGAATATCCGGACAGCAATGGATATTTGCCTGATCTTGCAGTGCCCGTATTCGAAGCCAGAACGATTACGCTCGACTGTTTTATCGTGGCAGATAATGCTTCTGACCTCGTGTCAAAGCTTAACTCTTTTTCGAAGGCGATGCTTTGCGTAACCTCTCTGGTACCGTTTTCCGTTTCGATAGATGGGTCACATGTGTTTTCAGGAAATGTTTATGCAACCGATATCTCGGATCCAGAGAAGACGTTTGTTGACGGCAAAAATGTCGCCACTTTCAAAGTGACTATTGTAGAACCAGAACCAAACGTATCGTAAAAATGGAATTTATCATACATCGAGCATCGGGTGGGACTATTAACCTGCTGAACAAGTCGCCGAATGCGCTTTCTACCGTTACGCAAGGCTCGCAGAAGATCTCACTATTGGCAGAAGACATCGTACTTCTTACAGTAGAAAGCTCGGTAAAGATTCCGTTCGAAATTGGCGATAGAATGAATGTGTTCGGTCGAGTGTACAAGATGAACCGGCTTCCTCGTATGCAGAAAAACGGGAATCGGTTGTTTTCGTATGATATTGAAATGGAAGGCATACAGTATGATCTGATGCGGGCTTCTTACGACCTAACGATTGATACAACGAACAATCAGCTGCAAGATGTACAGGCGGATTCGCTGACCGGAAATCTGCACAGGTTCTTGAGCGTGCTTATATCAAACGCGAATCGTGTATTTCCGGATAAATGGGTGTTAGGAGAGTGCCCTGATACGGGTGATAAAACGCTTGCTTTTGGAGAGTCTGATAACTGCTTGGCTGTATTACAGCGTCTGTGTCAAGAGTTTGATACGGAGTTTGAAATAGGGCAGTCCGGAGGTGTAAATACGATTATCCTTAAAAAGGTAGGACAAATATTTCCGTATACTTTCCGATATGGAAAGGGAAATGGACTTTATTCGTTGGAGAGACAAAACGTATCTTCCGCAAATATTATAACGAGACTGAAGGTGTATGGTGCAAGCAAAAACATTACGCACAAATACCGTGCGCATCGCCTGTGTCTTCCGGGAAAAAACAAGGGAGATTCTTACATCGAAAAACCCGAAGCGGTTGGACAATTTGGCGTGTGGGAGGCTACAAAATATTTTGATGATGAATTTCCGAAACAGAAAGGAACCGTTACCGGTGTTTTTACGGATTCTGTGCTAAAGTTTACTGACTTGGCTATGTCGTTTGACCTTAACGAAAAAGAAGCAGATGGCAAAACAACTAAATATTTAATCGCAGGCACTCCGGCAAAGGTGCATTTCAACTCCGGAAATCTTTCCGGATATGAATTTGAAGTGAGTGAATATGACCATGCATCGAAGACGTTTACGCTAAGGGAGTATAAAGACGATCGGGGAGAAATATTCCCCAGCCAAACGAGTGCGGCTTTTCAGTTTTCTGTCGGAGATGAATATAAGCTGCTCGACATTGCGATGCCTCAATCAATCATTGATGCAGCAGAATCAAGGCTTGCAGAAGCCGGAGATAAGTATTATATGCAAAACAGTCAACCGAAGGTTCAGTATTCGCTCGCAATTGCGGAAGAGTTCCTAAAATCGCTGTCAGGGCTTGGTTCTATCGGCAATCTTGTGATGGTTGGCGATTATGTGCCGGTACAGGACGCTGATATTGGTGTAGATAAGTCGGTTCGTGTGCAAGCGTTCAGTCGCGACCTTCTTCACCCGTATAGATATGCGCTAACTATTTCGGATACAGTTACAACGTCTATTACGAACAGAATTATTTCCGAGTTGATCGATGTAGAAAAAATCATATCAATCAACAACCTGAAAGATCCTCGACGTGCGAGAGCAAGTTGGCGTTCGTCTCGCGAGATATTAAGCATGATTTTCGATCCGGAAGGGAATTATTACACGGATAAAATCAAGCCGCAATCTATTGATACGATAGCGCTTTCCGTCGGTGCAAAGTCTATGCAGTTCGGACTTACCAACACAGTGTTTATGCCAAATTATGGTGGCAATAAGAACGTGATAAAGGTGAAAGGCGGTGTGCTTACACATTACACAATAGATCCGGCAAAAGCGCGTTCGTGGACGCTTGCAGACAATACGACAACATTTGATAGTGATTCGCAAGCTTATTACATTTATGCGAAGTGTCAACGCTCCGGTACAGGCGGTTCTATTATATTTTCAAAAGCTCAAATAAAGGTAGATCAGTATCCATCCTATTATCACTTTTGGGTCGGAATTGTAAACTCCGTCGACTTGGAACTGAATGCGAGAACTTTGGCTCTTATGTACGGCTTCACGATGATTAACGGACGGTTTATCAGCACAGGGCGGATACAATCTGCAGACGGTGACACTTATTTTGATTTAGATGAGGGTGTTATAAATGGAAATATACGTATTCAGGCGGGGTCATCGGGATATAACAACCTGTCTGACAAGCCTAATCTATCTATTTACAAAACAAAAGCAGAGTTTAACGTTTTTGCCAACCAGATAAGCGGACAAGTGTCGCAAATTAATACGCGTCTTGGTGGTACGGAAGCAGGACTTCAAAATCTCAATACCTGGACGCAGCAACAAATAAATGCAGTAAATCAAAAAGTTACCCCTTACGCGTTGCAACAAGCGGGGTTTATAACCAAAGCGCAGGGTAATACCTTGTACGCATCTGCCGTAGACATGAACGGCAACAAGCTTGTTTCACTAATTACGCAAACACCAAGTGCTATCAATCTGCTGTCTCGTAACATAAATTTATCCGGAAATGTCACGTTTACAAATTATCAATCTTATGTAAACAATTCTCTTAATCAGAAGCAAGGCAAAAATGACACTTTTGACATGAACAAAGCAAGATTGAATGGTAAAACAATTATAGAAGGAGGGCTTATTAAAGC
>PDWJ01003782.1_pt1 | contig 14115 bp, 14 predicted proteins | sample 1430881 | NCBI WGS metagenome assembly PDWJ01 (sample SAMN01162460, study PRJNA174530) | Oral metagenome, whole genome shotgun sequencing project. | biome: Marine environment; feature: Marine mammal; material: Swab sample of the gingival sulcus; isolation source: swab sample of gingival sulcus... | reverse complement strand
TGACGGACGAACAAAAATATTTTGTAAAAATGTTTTTAAAAAATCGCGGAAGTATTCGTGATATGGAAAAGGAGTTGGGTATTTCATATCCCACTGTAAGAAATAAAATTGACGAGATTAACTTAGCTCTCGGTTTATCGGACGGAAACGAGTCAAAGGTGAATGTTTCGGAAGTTTTGGCAAAAATCAAAAGCGGAGAAATGACTACTGATGATGCCGTTTCTATTTTGAAAGGCGAAGAGAATAATAAACAAAATTAAAAGAGGAGAACTTTTATGGAAGAAAATAAAGAAACAACAATGGAAAAAGAAAAACTTGAAATTTTAAATATGGTGAGTGACGGAAAAATTACACCGGAAGAAGGCTTAAAACTTTTAAATGCAATTCAATTAGAAAATGTAAAATTTATTTCTGACAGCACAAAGCAGGCAAAGACTTCATCAACTAAAATTAAGATAATCACAAATGCAGGCTCAAGCAATAGTGAAACAAAGTTTGAAGATGTGAAAGTGCTTAAGACTATTTTGAACAAGGCTGACTCAAATGGCTATGGAATAAAAATAGATCCTGATAATAATTCAAGCGCTAAGATTCTTTCACTGGAAGAAATTGACGAAATACTGCAACCAATTTTTGAAGATGTACATGCAGAAGTGAAATCGAAGAAAAAAGCTAAAAAGAATTCTATGCCGAAAAAAATTACCATAGAAAAACCCGATAGCTCTATGCAAGTAATCGAGTTATAATTAGAGAGCTTCCTAAACACGCAACTTAGAAAACACTTACTATTCAAAAACAGGTAAATCTGTTATACTCATATCTAGAGGTGTAGTTATGAGTGATATTGAAAGTAGAATGCTTAAACAAGGTCTTATCAAGGTTCCTGTAAAAGAGCCTAGTGAAAAAGAGAAGGAAAGCCCGTATAAACGAGTTGCCAAATTTTTATTCATTATAGGAACAGAACAGGCTGCAGGAGTTTTAAAGCAACTTACAAAGGATCAGGTAGACAAGGTTGTTGCAGAACTTGTTACAATTCGCTCAATTGATAAGGATGAAGCTCTTGAAATTTTAAATGAATTCAACGAGATATACACAAAAAATAAAAATTCACTGGGTGGAGTCGATACGGCAAAGACCATGCTGACAGAAGCCTTTGGAGAAGAAAAGGCTGCTCAAATAATTGACTCTGCAGTTCCTGAAAAAAGACCTATACCTTTTGAATACTTGGAGGGAATGGACAGTGAAGCTCTAACAAAAATTTTAGCAGGAGAATTACCATCAGCCAAGGCAATTATACTTTCACAATTAGAACCCAAACAATCAGCCTCTTACATTAACTCTCTAACAAACGAAGAAGAAAAGAAAGAAATAATTGTAAGGCTTGCAAAAATGGAAAAACTAGACGCCAATATTCTATTCCAAATTAGTGAAGCTCTTAAGAAAAAATTGGTTAGCATCAATTTGGAAAAAACTAATAAGGTTGATGGCGTTTCTGTTTTGGCAGAAATATTGCGCACGATAGACTACCAAAGCGGAAACAATATTTTAGATGCTTTAGAATCAGAAGATGAAAACCTTGCCGAATCCGTCCGCAAAAAACTTGTAAGCATAGACGATGTAAAGACAATGCGACCAAAGCACATCCAATATTTAATTTCTTCCATGACCGATAAAGATATCGCTGTTTTAATTCATGCTAAAGATGAAGAATTCCGCCAAGTAATTCTGGACAATCTTTCAAAGCATAAGGCTCAACTTGTTTTAGATGAAGAAGAATACATCTCGCCAATTCCACGAAAAGAACTCAATGAAGCTACAAGCTACTTTCTTTCTCGTGTTAAAAACGAAGCTATACGAGGTCGCGTAGTTGTAGACAGCCTTAATTTTGGCTCTGTCGAATAAAAAAGTCTAAAAGAAAAACTCACAAACTTAGAAAACTTAGACTAGCAAACATTATAATTTGATTATACTTCAGCTATAATTTAACTATAATTCAGCACCTTCAGAAAGTATATCAACATATTCTGTATAAACGAATTTCTTGTATCGTTTTTTATTTTCAACTAATTGCAAAATACCAAGAGCCCTTAGTGTTTCAAGACGCTTATTTCTAGTTGGCTCAGAAACATCTAAAACCTCTTTTATGCTTTCTCCGATGACAAAGGGATGTTTCAGCAAATAGTCATAAACTAGCAAAAGTTCAGAGACATTCCCTTTTTTTGCACTACTGATTTTTGCTCTATCTCGTTTGTTTAGCTCCAGTATTTTTTGAATAGAATTTATTGAATTCTCAGCTACCTCACAAATCCCTTGAATAAAAAATTTCAGCCAAGGCTCAAATTCGCCTTTTAGTCTCACATTCATAAGCAGGTCATAATATTTATCCCTATTTTGTTTGAAAAAATAACTAAGATAAAGAACCGGATGCTCTATAAGCCCTATCTCTTTCAAAAATAAAATTATAAGGAGTCTCCCTACTCTGCCATTACCGTCTAAAAACGGATGTATGCTTTCAAACTGATAGTGTATCAACGCAATTTTAAGCAAGCCGGAAACTTTGTTATTTTGGCTATCGCTATTGCTATTGCTATCTCTATAATCGTTCATATATTTTTCTAAATCGCTAAGAGCAATTTTCATATATTCAGGAGCAGGTGGAACATAACTGGCTGTCTTTAAATTACAGCCTGCATAAGCAATCCAGTTTTGAGATCTTCTAAACTCACCCGGACTCTTCTCTTTTCCTCTTACACCCGACAGCAAAACAGAGTGAATTTCTTTTATAAGCCTATTGCAAAGAGGAAAGTCTTCAAGTCGTTTGAATGCATATTTCATAGCCTTTATGTAATTAACGATTTCTTCGGTTTCTTGTATTTTTTCAACACATTTATCTTTCTGTAGAACATCTGTGAGAGAAGCCTGTGTGCCTTCAATTTGAGAACTTATTACAGCCTCTTTTTGCACATACATAGAGACAAAAAGGTCTACATCGGGCAAAGTTACGGCAACACCATCAAGCTTACCTAAAAGTAAATAGGCTTTGTACAATAGATGGGTCAGCTCATCATCAAGAACTATTTTAATGTCTTTCAAAGCATGCGGAATAAAGCAATCATATCCTGTTTCCATGCTTTTTAATACGCCGGCTCGGCTGTTTTCAAGCTTCATAATAAATCCTCTAACTTAAATATCCTTTAGTTAGAACTATTATACTACTTCTAACTAAAAAAACAAGCCATTTTTTTAGTTAGAATAGAATTTATGATTTTAAGTAAAAATTTAACCCATTTTTTCTAAATTCTATTGACTAATTAAATTCTTATTATTATCTTACAGAAGTCGGTGGCTATTTTTAGCTTAGTAATCACAATAAAGACCAGATAATCAAAAAAGAATATTGAAGATAATTTTATAAAAATTATCTTTATAAATATATTCAACTATTGACTTGCGTAAAAGTTGATAGCATAGTTAATCTATATACTTACCCCTGAGCCTAGCAATAAATTATGAATTCAATCACTTCTAAATCTATTACACCAGTCTATACATTGTGTACAACGGTACTTGTAATTTTTTCTATGGAAGAATTTGCATAAATAAAAAATCTTAGGAGTAATATAATGAGAGAAACACTACGAAATACAGAAAGTAATGCTACTCTTGAACTAAAGAATAAAAGACGATTTAGTATAAAATTAAAAGTAAATATTTTAATTTTTTAATATTATTTTTAATGTTATTATTGTTCGGTTCTGCAATACTACCAATTGTAATAAAAAACACAAAGAAAACAGCACATGAAGCAGTTAATATTGCTTTGAAGAAAAAGTTATTGGGTGATGCTAATAGCATAGAATCCTATATACAAGCCCTGTATGGAAAAATAGAATTTAAAAATGGTGTTTTTGTGGGAAGTAGATCTAAGATAGATGATGCAATAATCAGTAAATTTTCAAAACGCCTTGGTGTTGAGATAACCTTATTCTCTTTTGAAAAAATTTCAAAAGGTGACTTAACTGCAAGTTCTATAAATCAGATTAATGCGAATATTGAATACGTAAAAGAACAAGTCTTTAGTCAGAGTTCAGGAGTTACAGAAACCTCTGCAACCATGGAAGAAATAATTAGAACAATCAACAGTCTTGATCTTCACATTGCAAACCAGGTTAAAAGCTTAGGCAGTCTTTTAGAAGCATCAAATATAATCCAAAATATTGCCAGTCAAACAAACTTGCTTGCTATGAATGCCGCAATAGAAGCAGCCCATGCCGGAGACGCAGGAAAAGGCTTCGCCGTTGTCGCTGATGAAATTAGAAAACTTGCAGAAGTATCAAGCGCTCAAGCAAAAGGAATTACAGCGTCATTAAAAAATCTTAGTGCTGAAATTCAGAGCATATCTCAAAGTTCAAGTAACATAAGCGAAAGCTTTTCATCAATCTTTGAAAAGGTAAATAAGGTACAAAATCAAAGCAATGATATAATGAGCATCGCAAAAAGACACAAAAAAAGCTGTTCCTCGTGAACAGCTTTTTTATGCCGTCGGACAGGATCGAACTGTCGACACAAGGATTTTCAGTCCTTTGCTCTACCGACTGAGCTACAACGGCAAATACCTGCGTATTCTATCAAAATAGTATATTTTTGTCAAGAGAAAGTTGAAAAAAATTCATAAAATTTAATTGATTTTTCTAGCAAAATAACTCTCAAAGCCGTACAAAACAAGCAATATTATAAGCAAATCTACTATATTTTTAAAAGCTTTTCTGATATAATTTAACTATGAAAAAGATAAAAATTTTATTTGTTTGTATGGGAAATATATGTAGATCACCATTAGCTCATGCTGTTTTTTTAGATTTAATAAAAAAAGCAGGACTGGAAGCTAAATTTGAAGTAGAATCTTGCGGAACAGGAAACTGGCATGTAGGTGCTTTACCCGATAGAAGAATGCGAGAAGAAGCAAAAAAACATGACATAATAATGAACCATCCCGCTAGAACTTGGCAAGAAGAAGACGCTGAATACTTTGATATTATTTTGCCGATGGACAGAACCAACCAGCAAGAACTTCTCGCTCGTTCAGATTCAAATTACCACGAAAAAATACAACTATTTCGCACTTATGATCCTGATGCTACAGAAATGAACGATGAAGTTCCTGACCCTTACTACGGTGGAGCAAAAGGCTTTGCCTTAGTATATGATATAATAGAAAGAACATGTCATAATCTACTCAATGAACTAAACAAAGCATAAAAACAACTTTATTTTAAGAATATGAAAAATTTACAATCCATGCAAATCAAGTATTGAATTATTTGTTATAATGTGCTAATATTGTAATATTTAAAGGATGGGAACTCTAATGATTATTATTTCTAATGTTATAACTTTGCTTATTTGTGTTGCTATTATAATTGCCTTTAGGCAAAGTGACAAAAATAACCGTTCTATTGAAAAAGCAAAAAGATATGGTGATAAAATAAAAAAAGACCTTGATGATTTTATAAATGAAAGAAGAGCAACATTAAGCGATGTTACCAACGACTTAAGCATTCAACAACAAAAAGCTATTGCTACTGTAAAAAAACTTGACGACATCTATGCACAATTCATGAAAAATACAAGTGCCTTAGAAGAAAGAACAGATGCAATCCAGCAGATTGATCAATACATTGAAAAGTCAGATCAAACCGTTCAAAAACTAATGGACATGACAGCTTTAGCTGAAAAGAATTTGACAGAAATCAGTAAAGAATCAAATTTTATTGACTCACTTGCTAAAACCATAAAGCAATCTAAATTGCAATTAAACGAACTTAGCCAAAGCATTCCTCAGATGCAAGAAGAATTTGCAAAAGAAACTAATGCACAATTAGAAGTATATAAACAAGACATTACAGAAGAAATCAACACTTCAATTCAAGAAATTGAATCACGACTAAATACTGCACAAAGAAGCACAAATGAATTACTTGAACTTGCCAGCATAAAACTGCAGGACATCTACAAAAAAGCCTATGAAGAAGCTGCTCATCATGCAGAATCTTTGGAAGATGTAGCATTCTCAAAACTAAAAGAAGAAACAGCTGAAAAAGTTCAAAACTATAGAAAAGAATTTGAAGAAACTTCAAACCAACTTAGAGAAGAAGCAACCCAACAAATAAATACTTACCGGGAAGAATTTTCTGAAACAGCAACAAGACTTGAAGATAAAATAACAAGCCAACTTACAGAAACCAAGCAACTGGCTGATGAATTTAAACTTGAATGGACCAGCCAATCAAAAGATTATCTTGCACAAATGCAAAACGATTGCGAAGAAACTGAACGAACACTAAACGAAAAAATAGAAGAACTTATGCAGAAACTAAACGATGCAGAAAATTCTATAGCTCTTCGTTCAGATTCACTTTCTTCTGACTTAAACCAGACAGAATCAGTTATGAAATCTCAGTTCAATTCTTTGGCAAGCAACTTCCAAGAAAAAATCAACACACTTGCAAAATTCACTGATAAAAAATTACACGAATTCCAAAATCAAACAGAAGCAAGATTTACAAAATTCGAAGATTCTATATCAAGTGTTGACAAACTAAAAGAAGAAATAGAAAAATCTCAAAACATTGTTAAAGATGAACTTCTAAATGATATGAGTTCTTATAAAGCCGACTTAAAAGAAAATCAACAAAAATTTATAAATGAATTCAACAATAATTCTGAAGAAATAAAGCAAAGAATGAAAACAATAGACAAGGGCATAGACGAGCTTAAAGCAAAGGCTTACAGCAATGTTTCCGAAAAGCTCAAAATGTTTGAAGATGAATTCTTTGCAGATCTTGCAAAAAGAAGTGAAGCAATTAACTCCAGCTTTGAAGAATGGAAAAATGATGTTTCAACTAATATGACTCTTCTTGCATCAGAAAACGAATCAGCCAGAAAAGACATTGAAACAGAATACAAGCAAGAACTACGAAATCGAGTTGCTAAAATCGCAGAAGACTACAAAGTTCTATTCTCTAAACTAGACGAAAAAGTAAGCAGTATCGAAGTAGACCTAAATACAAGACTAAGTGGCTTTGACGAAAACATTGAACAATACGCAGAAAAATTCCGCGAAGATATAAGCGAAGCTCAAGCAAAAGCAACACAGTCAATGCAAGGCGAGCTTAATTCCTACAAGCAACAATTAAAAGATGCTATTGAACAACAAAGCAATGAACTAAACAATAATTCAAAGAGCATACAGGAAAGAATTAACAATCTTCGAGGAGATTCAGAACTGCAACTTGAAACTATCAAAAAGGATTTCGACACCTGGAAGAATCAAACAAACCAGCAATTCACTGATGCAAGAGCTTTATTTGATGATAAAATAAACAGCGTTTCAGATTTGACAACAAATGCAATTAATAATCTTGATTCAAAGTATAACACACAGTACAAAGACTTTATTGCAAAAAACGGCGATTTGTACAAAGAACTCCAACTTAGAATTAAGGGTATGGACGACAAGATTAAGTCTGTAAATGATGACTTAAATACAAACGCTGACAAAGTTGTTTCTAAACTAAATGCAGAAGCAAAAAAAATGGATGAAGAAATAGCAAAAAGACTCAAAGATTCCAAGAGTGAAGCAGAAGTTTCAATCCAAAAAATTAGTGATATGATTCTTTCATTGAAGTCTAACCTTGATGACACTCAAGAAAAAGTTAGAGAACAAATTCAGTCAGACTCAGATAGACTCAATTCAGTTATTGAAGAAATCAATAAAAAGCAAAATGACTTTATCCAACAGACCAAGGTATTTGAAAGAGCTGATGAGCTAAAGCTTGGACTGGAAAAAGACATAGAAAACTTAAAAACAGAAGTTACAAGGTTCAATGTTTATCAAAATGCAATCGACGATTTAACTCTTCAATATGAAAAGATGAACCATCTTGAAGAAGAAGCAAAACAAAAAGTTGCTAAATTCCTTGAAGAAAGAAAAAATATTGAACTTATCCAAGGGGAGTTCGTAAAACTAAATGCTTTATCCGAATCTATGGAGAAAAAAATTATTGAACTAACCGGGGTTAATGATGACTTGCAACAATACCAAGTCCAAATTAGAAGACTTGAAGAAGGCATCAGCGATGTAAATACTCGTTATGAAAGACTTGATAAAAAAGGCACAGTCTTAGATCAAACAGTAGAAAGCATTGATTCAGCCTTTGAAGATTTGAAAACATTAGAAGAAGATATTAAAAATTTCAAAGACGATATCACAAATCTTCCAGAAGAAATCGAAAGTATTAAAAATACAATTGAAGCTTTAACAGCAAACCAAGGCAAGGCTGATGAAGTTTGTGAAAAAATTGAAAACTTAGACGAAATACTTGAAGAGCTAAACGAAAAAATGGAAAACTTGAAGAACGCAAGAAGCTGGTTAGCAGCTACCGAAACACGCCTTGAAGATATTTCTAAAAATTCAGAAGCTCAATTAAAACTTATGTCAAGCTTGTTTAAGTCAGAAATGCCTGAAAGAAATTCAGGTGGCGCACCTGCAATAAGTGTTCAAGAAAATGTACTTAAACTTTCAAGACAAGGTTGGAAGATTGAAGAAATAGCAAAGGCTCTAAATCTTTCTCTTGGAGAAGTTGATCTTATTCTTGAATATTCTGACAAGATATAAGTGATGAGGCGAGGACGGCTATAGCTTTTCCTCGCCCTATTATTCCAATTCGTTCTCCGGTTTTTGCTTTTATAAAAATTTGATTTTCGCTGATGTCCAGTACATCAGCTATTTTTTTGATTATTTCCTTTTTGTAGGGTAAGACCTTAGGCTTCTGAATTATAATGACACAGTCTATATTCTCTATCTTCCAGCCGTCGGCTTTCAACTTAGACCAAATAATTCGTAGCAATTCAGATGAATCAGCATTTTTCCATTTTTTATCTTCGGAAGGGAAAAATTCGCCAATATCGCCGGCACCTGTAGCACCTAAAAGAGAATCAATTATAGCATGAAGTAAAACATCTCCGTCAGAATGAGCTTCTTCCCCTTTTTTAAAAGGAATGTGAACACCACCTAAGATTAATTTTCTGCCTCTCTTTAATTTATGCAAATCGTAACCAAGTCCGGTTCTTATCATAATTTTTCCTTATTGTGTTTTATTTTGTGAGATAAAATTTATTCTTTGATTAAGTCTTCTTTGTATGTAATTTTTTTATTTTTAATTTCGCCTTCACAAGTAAAGACTTCTTCTTCTAAGAGTGCATATATTTCACTGTCATCAGTGTATTCTTTATTTGAAGAAACGGCAAGCTTATGAGCTTTGTATAATTTATCAAAGTCAAAACCTTGCGGGGTTTGAACAGCGGCTATATTACTTCTTTTTAAATGCTCAATTATTTTTCCATGCTCATCTACAACTTTCTGAGTGTCTATTGCAGGAGATGCAGGAATTGCAGAACCTTTTTCTGATGTGAGTCGACATACATTTTCTATTAAATCAGTTGATAAAAAGGGTCTTGCTCCATCATGTATAAGAACAAAATCGGTTGTTTTATTTTCATATAGGTTATAATTTTTTAGAGCATCCAAAGCATTAAAAACAGAAGCTTGACGAGTAGATGCACCTGAAGTAAACATTAGCTCTGTTTCACTTTTTTCCATCTCAATGGATAGCCTTTCATCTTTAAAAAGTAAGGCTTGTATTGTGTCCAAATCTTCTTCAGGTACAGTAACAACTATTGATTTGAAAATATTCGTGCTAAGAAATTTAAATAAAGTCTCTGAAAGTATAGTAGAATTATTTGAGCTGTCCGGAAGAGATAAATACTCTTTCTTTTTATCGGATTGCATTCTTTTTGAACTGCCTGCAGCAGTTATAACAGCGGAAAAATTTATCTTACTTAAATTATTATTTTTATTCATCATCAGCGAAGTCATCATCTAGATCATCATCATCCAAGTCTGTATCTATAAAAACTTCATCATCATCAAAATCTATATCATCAATTTCTCTAGTCTCACCTTCACCTAAAGGTTCCAAATGAGAATGAATAAGAGTTTCTACTTCTTGTTTGCTTACTCCTAATGCAGCTGCAAGTTCATCTTGGAAGATTCTGCATGTTGCATCATAAAGTTTTCTTTCTTGGATTGGTAATTCTTTAACCTTGCTTCTATGGTATAAAGAACGAACAACTGTAGCTTCACTCATTAAAGCTCCGCTCTTATAAAGATCAAGACTCATTTGGTAACGAGTCTTCCAGTCACTTGGCATTGCTTCAAAGTCAGCTGACAGAAATTCTAAAGTTTTTTCTGCTTCAGCTTTTGTAACAATTCTTCTGATTCCCATCTTTTCAACACCGGAGATAGGTACAAGAACAGTCATATCTGATTCGCTAAGATAGATTTCAAAGTATTCTATTGTTTCATCACCAATATCTTTTTTGGTAATATCAACAACCTTACCGACACCTTGCCCCGGATAGACAACAATTTCATCTAAAGAAAAAGCATATTTTTTACTCATAAAAGCATTATAACATATATTTCTTTTTTAGTCAATTGTAATAACAGAAGCAACCATACCGTCAGCTGTGTATACAAAATTTCTATTAGTATTATCAGGTATTTGTGTGCTACCCGAGAAGTATGCATAAAACCAAGTTCCCTTAGGAAGACTTAAATTGATTTCATACTGCCCCGGAGCAACTTCTTTTAGGACATACATAAACGGATCCCAATTATTAAATGTTCCGGCTATTTTTATTTTCTTATTGGCTTCACCTTTATAAGTGAATTTAACGGAATTCTTACCTAGCTTGCAAGTTTTAAATTCTTTCTTGAAAGGAACTTGTAAAAAAGAAACATTCATTTCATTTTTATAGTCAAAGAAGGAATTGGGATTGCTTGGATCTGTTGACCACAAGCCATCAATAACTATACGATATCTAAGTTCACTTACATCTTCAGGAACTTCCATTATGTAAAAAAGAACAGGTTCAACTTCTTCCCCATGGAATTCACTTCGCATTAATTTTTTAAAAGAATGAATATACTGATAGTCTTCATATTCAAAAGCAATGCCTGCATGACGATTCCCTTTTGCAGTAAATATAATGCACCCGTCTTTAATCTTTGGCGCTTCTACTCGTGAAATTGTATTTACAAGCCTATTGTATTTTAGTGAATCAATTGCATTTGCGTAAAAAATACTTCCAAAAATTAAAACTATACATATAAACAATTTTTTATTCATTCTTTTATGTCCTTATAAAATACTTATTTCTTTATCTTTAAATTCAAGTCAGGCAATACAGGCTTCTTATCCTTAACAAGAGCTGCCTTATTTTCATTTTGAATTTCCTGATAAACTTCTTCTCTAAAAACTTTTACTGAAGAAGGAGCGTTAATCCCGATTTTAACTTGATCACCTTTAACATCAACTATAGTTATTTCTATATCATCACTTATTAAAATTTTTTGTTTTGGTTTTCGTGAAAGTATAAGCATTAATCCCTCCCGTTAATTTTATTCATCTCAGCAAGAATATCATGCTTGGTATTCCACTTACCGTCATTCATAACTGCTTGCATACCTTTTTTATTCTTTTTATTGATAATTAAAGGCCCCTGCAAATTTGCTGTAATAGGAACTCCAACAGGTGGAATAGTTACAAGAGCAAATACTAAAATATCTGTAGGAGATTCTGCTTCAATTGGTTTTAAAAGATCATCGTCAATATCAAGTTCGTAATCAGGTCTGAACAAGAATGGATCAATAAGAATAAAAGCAAGATTTTCATCTTCCAAAGATTGAAACCATAAAAAAGGTTCTTTTTCAGAATCCATCAAGGCAAATTTATGGAATTCTTCAAATCCATAAAAGCCATCTACTAAATCGATAATCTGTTCTTCATTAATGTCTACAAGACCCATAGTCTTTGTTTTAATTTCCATAATAATTTAACCGTCCTATTCTATCGTAAATAATTTAAAAGTGAATCTTTATAAAGTCTGCCCAAAACACTTAATGAAGCTTGATGGGTGTACTCAAACATTTTCAAGTCGCTGATAGCCTTTGTTATGTCTAAGTCAGCCTCTCTCGAGTCTGCACCCGTAACATTTAGTGTTTCAGCACTTAAACGAGTTAAAATGTTTTCTGCTCTTTCATACTGAGAACCGTTTTCAGCCATTCTGCTAGTAAGATTGTTGATTGCACCATCAATACTACCTAAGATTTTTCCGCCAATAGCTTCTTGATCGCCTGAATACATAGCATCTCGCATTGCAATCACTGCATCAAAAAGAGAACCGCCGGAGACTTTTACAGTATCACCTAAGTTGTATGGAGGGCGTTGATTTGGCTTTACCAAACCAAGCTCAGATAAAACCCCACTCTTGCCGTCTCTAAGCCAAAGCTGTCTAGAATCTGTTGTTTGCAAATTTAGACCGTTGGTAACAGGATCAAGTGTTGCTTTTACCGCAGCTCCGGAATCATTAATTTTTGCCATTAATGAATACACATTATCGCCTTCAACTAAATCAATATTTACCCCGTCAACTTCGATACTTGTATCTTCTCTAACAACAAAATCTGTAGCATTTTTTTCAGAAATCAAAGTTTGTGGCTCTGCCCAGAAAACCTTATTTCCCGAGTGATCAGCTCGCATAAATGAAAGCTCATCAATCTCAACTTCTTTTGAATCAAAAGAGCCGTTGTATCTTACTTGTGTGATAAGAGCTGAACCTGCACCGGGAACATTACCCTCAACAGTTTCAAAAGGCTGAGTAAAGCTCTTTGTTCCGCTGAAAATTCTAACTCCATCGCCGTCAACTGCATTTGCATTTTGAACCAACTCTTGCAAAAGTTCGTCAGCTTCACCTGCCATAAGTTTTAAGTCTTCCGGTGTATAAGTTCCGTTTGCAGCCTTAACCGAAATCTCTCTTAGTCTTTGGACAACCTGCAAAGAGTTATCCATATAGGTTTCAGCCTGCTGATATTGATCACGCAAAGTTTTTGTATTTCTTTCAAATCTTTCCAATCTTGTCAAAAAAGATTTATATCTCACAGAGTGTCCTGCTGATAAAGGATCATCTCTTAAAGATTGAATTCTTCTTTGTGACTGCATTTTATTATTTAAGTTCTGCAACCTAGCCTCTTGCTTTCTAGTTGCAAAATTGCTATCGGTATGTTGCATATTACTACTTATTCTATTCATCATACTTCATTACCGCCCTTTTTAAACTCCAAGTCTATTGATAACAGTATCAATCATTTCGTCAACAACTGAAATAAACCTTGCTGATGCATTATAACCATGTTGGAATTTAATGATATCAGAAAGTTCTTCATCTATATTTACGCCTGAAACAGAGTCGCGCATATCGTGCAGTTCTTTAACAATTGCAGTCTGTGTGTTGAGCATCATTTCGGCCTGTTCGCCTTTTAGTCCGATTTCAGTAACTGTGTCTGCAAAGAACTCATCGAAAGTTTGCATTTTTCCTACCATAACCGGTGTGTTTCTAATTTCTGCAATTGCAACAGCGGCTCTATTATCTCCGGCATTAACAACACCGTCAGGACCTTTAAAGCCTGATGCGATGTTCTGAATGTCTTTTTTCACTATAGGATTTATCTCCATCCAGCCTGACGGATGAGCTATTGGTGAAACAGCATATTGTGCTTCATCTAAAACGGAAACAGCGTTTGCTTGTTGCCAATCGTAAGCTCCTTCTGCTCCACTTTGAGCAAGCACTCCTGAGTAGCCGGCTAAGAATCTTCCTGAGTCTTCAATGTGTCTAATTACAAAGTCAGGGTTTTCTCTATTTTCGGCTGTTGTTGCTTTCATAACTAAGTTGTTGTTGTAATCAAGATAGGCTACAACTTCTGAGCCGGAACGGTTTATTCTTTCGATAACTTCAGAAACCATATCAGTTGAGGTATAAGGAACTTCTACAATTCCATCAGGAGATGAAAGTTTTAATGAACCTTCAAGACCTATTTGCTCGCGTGGATCGAGAGCATTTTTACCTGTAATTCTGAAAATATAGGAAGAATCGTATTCGCCGTCTCCGTTTCTGTCAAAATTACCAACTTTATTATTGATAAAATATTGTTCT
>PDWJ01005902.1_pt1 | contig 14125 bp, 13 predicted proteins | sample 1430881 | NCBI WGS metagenome assembly PDWJ01 (sample SAMN01162460, study PRJNA174530) | Oral metagenome, whole genome shotgun sequencing project. | biome: Marine environment; feature: Marine mammal; material: Swab sample of the gingival sulcus; isolation source: swab sample of gingival sulcus... | reverse complement strand
TGGACCAACTGCGACATCGACGGCGTCACCGCCGACGGCAATCAGACCTACAGCGCTGACCAGGCCGGTGATCTCAACGTCACGGGGGCGGCGGGCACGCTCTTCATCAGCGAGTACGTCGAGGGCGGCGGCCAAAACAAGGCGGTCGAGCTCTACAACGCGAGCGGTGTGGACATTGATCTGGGCGCCCAGGGCTGCGAGATCTGGAACTACAACTCCGACGCCGACAACCACAGCTCAGCACACACCGCGACGGCGCTCACGGGTACGATCGCCGCGGACGGCGTCTACCTCGCCTGCAACGACCAGGCGCCGTTCGCCGACAACTGCCAACTGCGGCACAGCAACCTGGCATGGAACGGTGACGACGTCGTAGAGCTTCGCTGCGGTGACGCGAGCGTCGACTTCGTTGGCCAGAAGGGACATGGCAAAGACAACTTCGCCAAGGATGTGACACTGCGGCGCAAGTGCGCGATCATCGCGGGCAACACCGACGGCGAGGCAGCGTTTGATCCAACCGTCGAGTGGGATAGCTCCCCCAGTGACACCGTCGACGGCCTCGGCTCCCATACGGTCTGCAACTAGTCCTCCCCGCTGACGGACGAAGCGACGCCCGGGGAGCTGCTCCCCGGGCGTCTGTGTCTCCTCTGTCTTGCTTCCTGCCATCGGCCAACCGGCCTTGGGCAGCTCGGTCGCCATCGCTCCACGCCGCTGACATGGCCTGCGCTGGGTGAGTGAGTTCGGGCGTCCGTGGCTTCGGGCCCTCGTGGCCGGAGCTCAGCCGCCGGACGGCGACGCCAGGCGCCCCAGCGCGTGGGCCGCGCGCTGGGCCACGGTCCGCAGGTGGCCTTCGCGCAGCTGAGCCCTACCGGCGACGAGCGCGTCGAGGTCGACCCAGGTCAGCGCTCGGGCGGCGCCGGCGGCCTCATCGGTGACCACGACGGCGTAGGCGTGGACGACCTCGGGCGTGACGCCGGGCGACGGATACCAGGGGCCGCCGAGGGGCACCATCGCCCCGGCGCCGACGCCGTACTCGCGGGCCAGGCGCTCACGGACCCAGGCGACGGCGGCCTTGGCGCCGTCGACCTCCGCGGGCAGCCGCCAGGCGGGCGCCACGAGCAGGTTGGAGTGTCCATCGAAGCACTGGGCCGCGGGCAGGTCGTCGTCGTCGACGCCGAGCCAGATCCGGCCGCCCCAGCGCCGCAGGCACGCCGTGACGACGGTGTCGAGCCGATAGCGCCGGGGCGTGACCACCTCCAGCGGGTTGGAGGCTACGACGACCCCGGCGGCGTCACGCTCGTCGAAGCGCACCCGCGCGAGGGCGAGGAAGCCGCTGGAGTCACGCAGGGGTGCGCTCTGGAAGCGCCGCCGGGGCGGGGCCGCGCGCAGCTCCTCGAGGCGGGCCGTGCGCGGCGGCGCGGGCCCCTCGGGCACCTCCAGCGCCGCGCCGATCCAGGGCCCCACGCGGACGCCGCGCCGCAGCAGGAGGTCGTAGACGTTGAGCTCCAGCCGGGAGTCGGGCAGCCCCCCCACCTGCGCCGCCCGCAGGACCTGGCGCGCCTCGATGGCCCGGAGCTGCCCCGACGAGGAGAAGCCGCTGGACCCGGCGAGCTCCTGGCGCACGTGGACGGGATCGAGGGCGACGAAGACCGAGCGCACCTCCTCCTGCACGCCGCCCGGCGAGGGAAAGTAGCGGGCGCCGGGCTCGAAGCGCCGGAGCGTGACGGCGTCGAGGCCGTAGAGGTGCGCCAGGGCCTGCTGGACGGTCTGGGTCAGGGGCCTGTCGGTCAGGGGGACGTTGAGGGGCTCGGTGACCCAGGTGGCGGGCGTGCTGCCGTCGATGGGGCGGCCGGCGGGGCCGGCGGGCCGCCAGCCGAGGATCGGGCGCGGATAGGCGCGGCGCGCCAGGACGTAGACGGCGCCGCCGCGCTCGAACCAGGGGACGACGTCGACGGTGGGCCCGGGGCGGCGGATCAGGTCGTAGACCACGCCGTCGCCGGCCCGGCGCCAGCAGCTCGACTCGAGGTAGCGCGCCGGCTCGGCGACCGGCGCACCGTCGAACCTGACGCCGCACCCCTCGCGGACCCGCTGGCCTACGATCACGTAGTTGGTGGCGGGCCAGTCGAGCTCGCGCCCGTCCACGGGGTCGCGCAGGACGAAGCGCCCCTCGAAGCGGTTGGCGACGATCCAGGGGTTGCGCAGCGGGGTGGAGGCGAGCACCCGCAGACCCAGACCCGCGAAGGTGGCCTCGAGCTCGGCCTGGGTGGCGAAGGTGTACTCCTCCTGCACCTCGACGGCCCAGCTGTCGCGGTAGTCTTTGCGCAGGACGAACTCGACGGCCGCGGTGCGAGCGACCTCGTAGCGGCGCCAGCCCTGGGGCACAGGCGGCGCGTCGGGGACGGGGGCGAGCCGGCGGTAGGCGAAGCCGCGCGCGGCGGGGTCCTCGCGGAGGCGCCGGAGCTCGCTGGCAAAGCGCTCGAAGAGGGCGGCGGTCGAGCAGTCGCGGGGATCGTCTCCGTCGGCCTCGCCGGTGAAGTCGTCGGCCGGCAGGTCCAGCCAGACCAGGCCCGGCCCCGGGTCGACGAAGTCGCGCAGGATGAGGACGCCGTCGGGGGCGAGCAGCTCGGCTTGCACGGCCAGGGCGCGCGCGGCCAGGGCGCGCTCATAGCCGTTGTAGGAGGTGACGTGGTGCAGGACCGAGGAGTCGAGGATGGCCTCGACGCTCCCCGGCGGCAGGGGGAGCGGGCCCGCGACGTCGCCTACGACGAAGCGTAGGTTGGCACGGCGGTAGGTGGCGCTGGCGCGCGCGACCATCTGTGGGTCGATGTCGACGCCGACGACCTGCAGATCCGGGTAGAGCCCAGCGAGGGCGGCGCTGCCCTTGCCCGATCCCATCCCCATGTCGACCAGATCGCCCTCGCTGAGCAGGTGGGCGGCGGTCAGCGCCACCTTCTGGCGCATCGAGGCGTCCATCCCCGCGAGGTAGCGGTCGTAGGCGCCGTCGTCTCCGCGGTGTTGCGCGGCGTAGTCGGCTGTGGCGTCGCTCTTCACGCGTCGGTCTCTTCGGTCCATCCCATTGGGGTCCGATCGTTATTGATTGCAACGAGATACGCGATGTCGCGATCGTGGCTCTCGCCAGCCTCCCGTCCCTCCCCGGAGCCCTCCGATGGGCACGGCCCGTCCCCGCGTCGTCGCCGTGGCCTCGCTGATCTTCTCCCTCGGCGGCCGCGACACCGGCGACGCCGACGACGGCGGAGCCTCCCGCGAGGCGACGAGCGACACCACCGGCCCCAGCCGGTCGGGCGCGCACGTGTGCGCCTATGCGATGACGTCCTCGATCTCCGGGTCGAGCAGCTCGGCGAGCAGCAGGCAGGCGTCGGTCATCGTCAGGATCCCGGCCAGGTGGTCGTCGCGCATCACCATGACGGCGTCGACGTGCCGCCGCACCATCTCGCGCACGGCCCAGGCCAGGGGCTGGCTGACGTCGACCTCGAAGGGCGGGCGGCTGCAGATGGCCCCCACGTCGAGCACGACGTGGCTGCGCTGCTCGGCAGCGCGCGCCAGGATGACGTCACGCTCCGAGACGACGCCGACGAGCTCCTCGTCACACTTGACCGGTAGGTGATGGAAGCCGTGAGACATCATCTCTGCCGCCTCATCGAGGCTCGCGGAGGCGTCGATGAAATGCGGGAAGGGCGTCATCACCCGGAGGATCGTCGGGGTCTTTCGCATCGTCGGCATCCTAGCCGAGCGGCCCTGGGCCGAAAAGCACAGCCATCACGAAAAGCAGCGCGCGGCGCTCAGAACACCTCGGGGACGAAGGTCTGATCGTCCATCGGCGGGCGAATATAGCCGATCTCACGCGTCCGCGGGGGCAGCTCGATGTTCGGCGGCGGCATCTCGCGGTCGTAGGGAAGCATGCTCAGCAGGTGGGTGATGCAGTTGAGGCGCGCTCGCTTCTTGTTGTCGGAGCGCACGACGTACCAGGGCGCCTGCTTGATGTCCGTGTAGCGGAACATCATGTCCTTGGCCTTGGAGTACTCGACCCAGCGGACCCGGGACTCGAGGTCCATCGGGCTGAGCTTCCAGCGCTTGGTGGGGTCCAGCAGGCGCGCTCGGAAACGCCGCTCCTGCTCCCGCTCGCTGACGGAGAACCAGTACTTGATGAGCCTGATGCCGCTGCGGACGAGCATGCGCTCGAACTCGGGGCAGGAGCGCAGGAACTCCTTGTACTGGTCGTCGGTGCAGAACCCCATGACCCGCTCGACGCCAGCGCGGTTGTACCAGCTCCGGTCGAGCAGGACCATCTCGCCCGCGGCGGGCAAGACGACGACCTTGAGGCCGTCGTTGACGATGGTCCGCTGCAGCTTGACGAGCTCGATGTGCAGCCGACGCAGCTCCTTTTCGTACTTCTCCCTAAGGATCTTGCGCACCTCGCCTGGCTTCTGGTCCTCCTCGAGGGGGGCCACGAGGCTGTGGAGTACCTCCACGTCGGGCTGGCCGGACTTGGACTTCTTGGGCGACCTCGGCTTCTTGGCCGATTTCGGTTTCGCCCTCTTACCGGCCTTGGGCGGCTTCGCCTCCGTCGCCTTCGAGGCGAGCTCCTGATCGTCGAGCTCGTCGACGGGCTCCTGTGTCACATCATCCTGATTCAAGGGTACGCTCCTGCCATAGCTGGTCGCGGAGTCTAACGTCATCCCGTCCGACCGCAAGCTTTTGGCGCCGCGGGAGGCCGCATGGGGCCGCCCTCGCGGAGGGCGGGGTTCGAGCCTCAGCGGGCCTCGTGGCCCCCCGCCCCCCTGCCTGCAGGTGGCGTCGCCGCCCCCGCGAGAGGTGGCTCATAGCGCAGCGCAACGCAAGGCGAAGGGGGCGGGGGGCGGCGGCGCCCGCGTTCCGGTCCGGGAGCAGGCTCGGCGGGACGGCGAGGGCCCGCTCGGGGATCGGCCGGAGCCGCGGATCAGCCCTTGAGGCGGCTCGCGATGGTCTCGAAGAGGTCGTCACCGGTGCGCTGAGCGAGGACGTAGCGCAGCTCGACGGTCGGGATGTCGAGGCCCAGCAGACGGCTCACCCGCGCCGGGCTCCCGTCGACGATGAGCTCGGGCGCGGCGCGCCGGATGGTCTCAGCGAGCTCGGCGCGCTGGTCGTCCGAGTAGCCCATGGCCGGTAGGACCGGGCCGATATGGGTGTACTTGGCATAGGTGGCCGCGACGGAGCCGACGGCGAAGGGCTTCGGGTCGATGAGGGCCGCGGCGCCATGCTCCTCGGCGGCGACGGAGCCCGCGCCGAAGGCCATCCCGCCGTGGGTGATGGTCGGGCCGTCGTCGATGGCGAGCACGCGCTTGCCGCGGATGGCGTCTCCGTCGACGACGATGTCGAGTCCGACCTCGACGACCTCGGCGGTCGGGTTGAGCCGGGCGACGCGGGCGCGGATGCCGGCCAGCGCCTCGGGCTCGGCGGCGTCGACCTTGCTGATGACGAGCAGATCGGCCGCCCGGAGGTTGGTCTCGCCGGGGTAATAGGCGACCTCGTGGCCGGGGCGCAGGGCGTCGACGACGGTGACCCAGAGGTCGGGCTTGATGAAGGGGGTGTCGTTGTTGCCGCCGTCCCACAGGATGACGTCGCTCTCAGCCTCGGCGGCGCGGAGGATGGCCTCGTAGTCGACGCCGGCGAAGATGACGAGGCCGCGCTCGATGTAGGGTTGGTACTCCTCGCGCTCCTCGATGGTGCACGCGTGGCGGTCGAGGTCGTCGTTGGTCGCGAAGCGCTGGACGGCCTGCTTGTCGAGGTCGCCGTAGGGCATCGGGTGGCGGATGACCCCGACGCGCTCGCCGCGGGCGACGAGGTCCTCGGCGACGGCGAGGGACAGGGGGCTCTTGCCGGCGCCGGTGCGAACGGCGGTGACGGCGAGGACGGGCTTGGTGCTGGCGAGCTGGGTGTGGCGCGGCCCCAGCAGCGCAAAGCTCGCGCCCGCGGCCTGGACGCGGCTCGCCTTGTGCATCACGTCACGGTGGTGCAGGTCGCTGTAGGCGAGGAAGACGAGCTCGACGTCGTGCTCGGCGATGAGCTCGTCGAGCCGGGCCTCGGGGAAGATCGGGATGTCCTCGTCGTAGTCGGGCCCCGCGAGGCTCTTGGGGAACGTGCGCTGGTCGATGTAAGGGATCTGCTCCGCGGTAAAGCACGCGACACGGAACTCGGGGTGCGCCCGGAAGAAGGTCTGGAAGTCGTGGAAGTCGCGCCCGGCGGCGCCCATGATGATGCAGCGGAAGCGGTGCATCCGATCCTCTCTACGGTCAGCTGGGACGAACGGGTGACGGCGCGCCCGAGGCCACGAGGGCCCACCTGCCTGGCGGCGTCGCGCGTGGGCTCGCCGGACAACCCGCGGGGCCGCTCGGTGCCCCGCGGGACCTGGGCGCACCCTAGTGGCCATGAACCACGTTCGCAAGAGGAGATGGGCGGTTTGGAGCCGAAAGCGGAGCGTGCACTGTGCTATGTCGCTCGGCATGAGCGACACGGCGATCGATGAGGCCCCGCTGGGCCGGGTGAGGGTGGTGCTCTGTCGGCCGAGCCACCCGGGGAACGTGGGCGGCGCGGCGCGGGCGGCCAAGGTCATGGGGATGAGCGAGCTCGCCTTGGTGCGGCCCCGCGACTTCCCCGGCGCGGAGGCGACGGCGCGGGCCACAGGAGCCGCCGATGTGCTCGACCGGGCGCTCGTCGTCGACAGCCTCGGCCAGGCGCTGAGCGACCGGATCTGGGCCGTCGGCTTCACCGCGCGTTCACGTCAGGAGGGCCCGCCGGTCATGAGCGTCAGCGAGGCCGCGGCCAAGGTGCTCACCCACGCCCAGCGCGGGCCCGTGGCCATCGTCTTCGGCAACGAGCGCACGGGGCTCGTCAATGACGAGCTGGTCTCCCTCAACGCGCTGGCGCGCATCCCGACGGGCCCTTCGCTGTCGTCGCTGAACCTCGCGGCCGCGGTTCAGGTCGCGTGCTGGGAGGTGCGACGCGTGTTCCTCGAGCGCGCCGATCCGGCCGGCCATGAAGAGGCCCTCGAGCCCGCCAGCCGCAAGGAGCTCGACGCCATGTTCCAGCGCGTGTGGCGGCTCGTGGCGCGCGCCCCGCGCTACCAGGGCAAGGCCGACGACGCCCGGATAGCGCTCCTGCGCCAGCGCTTCGAGCAGCTCACGACCCGGGCTCAGCCGACGTCCGCCGAGCTCAAGGCCGTTCACGGCGTCCTGAGCTGGCTCGAGTAGGCTGGCACGGGGCCCGCCTTGCAGGCGCCTGTTCACCCCGCACCAAATCGGTCGCTTGCCGGCGCCGCGCTGCCGGCGCGCCACCGTGACAGCCTGATCACCAAGCTGCTACAAGGGCGCCCCCACCGAGGAGGGGCCCATGCTCGAGGCAGACCTGCGCGACAAGCTCGCCGGCGAGATCGACGTCGCCCTGTGGCGCGATCTCCGGACCCACGCGGCGCGTGACGTCGTCTTCCTGGTGGACCGCTCCGTCGCGCTGCTGGACGCCGCGGTCGCCCTGGCGAGCGACGACACGGGGCGAGTGGCCGCCTGGATCGCCGCGGGCGCGCTGACCCGCCCCGGCGCAGGCCAACTCCAGCGCTGGGAGAAGCACCTCGACAAGCGCTTCGACAGCGTGATCGTATCGCCCTACATCTTGGCGACGCCGGCGCTCGACGCATAGCGGCCTGCGGGGCTGGCGGTGGCGATGACGGGCGCGCATCGTGAGGCCGCCCGACGAGGCGCGGGCGCCGACCCGGCAAGCGGGGCCGGACGTCGCGTCGTCGCAAGACAGGCGCACGGCGACGTCGTCGTCGTCGTGGGTGCGGCAGGCCTGACGGTCACATACGCTGGGCTCGCCGTGGTCGGGGCGAGACGCGTCGCCCGCCGCCCCGTCTTCGCGAAGCCACGATGGTGCGAGCTGCTGCGGGCCTTCGGCGAGTTGCTGTGGGCCTTCGGATCGGGTATCCACCGGCGACACCGAACCCGCCACCCGCACCCGCACCCGCGGGGTGAGCGCCCGCGCGCCCCCCGCCCGCAGCCAGGAGTCCCCGTGCAAAAGCATGCGCTCGCCGCTCTACTCGTCGTTCTGCTCGCTGTGACGCCCTCCTGCGACGCCAGCAGCGGAGGCGGCAACCCGCTGTTGACCGTGCTCACGCCGGACGCGGCCTTGAAGGCCGCCGCGATGATGGCCACCTGTGTCCCTGACGATGACGCGCGGCAGACGATCGCTAGCCTGTACTATCATCTCGACGCCGTCCCCGCTTACGACGCGGCGGTGATGCTCTGCGTCGCCAACAAGGCCTCTGAGGGCTGCGCCGCGGTCGAGACCTGCCTCGGCGCCAGGGTCGAGGTCGTACACACCGAGTGCGACATGTCGTGCGACGGCACCGTGCTGGTCGAGTGTGACGACAACCTGAAGTTCTCCGTCGACTGCGCCAAGAGCGGCCGCGTCTGTGTCGAGAGCGGAGGCGAGGTGAGCTGTCGGGCCAGCGCCACGAACACGGCCTGCGACTGGGAGACCTTTGAGCCCCGGTGTGACGGCGGCGCCCCCGTCTACTGCAGCAGTGGCCTCGAGACCAAGGGCCCCATCTGCGCCGACCACGGCACCGAGTGCCGCGTGGATGACGGCTTCGGCGCGGCCTGTGTGGGCACCGGCGCCGCCTGCGACGCGGGGGTCTTTTCGTCCAGCAAGATCAGGTTCGACCAGGGCCTCCGCTGTGACGGCGACGTGCTCACGGCGTGCGTCAGCGGCGGCGAGGCCACCCGGGATTGTGCCGCCCTCGCCGACGGCCTCACCTGCGTCACCAAGGGGGGCGAGAGCTTCTGCGGTCTGGCGGACGAGTGTTTGCCGACGGGCGACCTCGCCACCGACTCCCACTGCGACGGCGATGAGCTGTTCGTCTGCAACCTCGGCCGCGCCGACGCCATCGACTGCACGGCCCTCGGCTTTGACGGCTGCGACGCCACGTACGGCGTCTGCACCCCCCCGTTCCTCCCCTGACACAGCTTTCAGGGCAGCTGGCACGGTCGACGCCGGCGTTGACACACCCGACTGTGTCACGCGCTGGCGTTGCCGCTTCAACTTGCTGAGATCTCTAGTTCTCAACTCTGGCACGCGCCCTGCTACAAGGGGGCGCGGCGCCGCGCTGGCGCCCAACGAGCCATCGAAGGAGGAACAGATGGGGATCTTCAACCGGGCGCTGTCGCCCCTCGTCGCCGCCTTGGCGGGTCTGCTGTTGGTGGGCGCGGCCCACGCCGAGGCGCCAAAGCGCGACGCCGTGCCGGTCATCAACATCAACACGGCCTCGGCGGGTCAGCTGAGCTTCCTGCCCGGCATCGGGCAGACCAAGGCGGAGCGCGTCGTCGCGTATCGCACCAAGCACACCTTCAAGGCGGTCGTCGAGCTGGCCCGCGTCAAGGGCATCGGCCTGAAGACCGTGCGCAAGCTCAAGCCGTGGCTGCGCGTCACCGGCGAGACCACCCTGGCGGGGCCGGTGCGGCTGCCGAGCCGGACAAGGGGGGACGGGCGCGCCGCGGGTGGCCGCTGACGAACCCGACGGCGCGGGCCCGTTTGCGAGGCCCGCGCCGCTCGGTATGCTGTCGCCGTGTCGATCCTGGGTCCCAAGGCGCTGTCTGCGCTCACCTTGCTCATCGCGATAGCGACGGCTCGGCCGGCGGCCGCCGATTGGCGGCGCACCGTCGACCTCAATTGCGGCACGGCCTTCACGCTCGAGCAGGGCATGGTCGAGGTCGGGCTCCTGACGCCCCTATCGGTCGGCGTCACTGACGACGTGCAGGTCGCCCTGCACCCGATCCTGCTCCTGCTCGGGCAGCCTTACATCGCGCTGCGCTGGCGGGCGACGCGCTACGACGACGTGACCCTCGCCTTCAACCTGGGCACATCCTGGTCGTTCATCCGGCGCGAGGACGCGGAAGGGGATCCGAGCCCCGAGGACCCCAAGGCGGACCTCGGCTTTCCCGGGACGCTGCAGCTGGACGCCACCGTGACCTTCAGGGTCGGCGACGGCTGGCTCTTCTCGGTGGGCGGGGGGCCGGCGATGGATCTGCTGGGCGCGCGCCCGATCCGCGGGCTAGCCGAGCTCCACGCCTCCATCCACGCCCTGATCGACCGGGCGCAGCTGGTCATGCTCCAAGCGTCGACCTACATCGACGTGACCGGCGCGGTCGACGTCCGGCGACCGCTCGTGACGCTGATGTACGCCGTGGCCCTGTCGGATGCGGTGCACCTCGGCGCCGGGCTCGGCTTCGGGCGCTTCATCTACGAGCCCGCCGCCGGCGTCCGCGAGGAGCTGCTCGTCTTCCCCGTGGCCGACATCTGGTTTCGCCTTTGATCATCACGTGATGCGCATCGGTACAGGCGCGCGCTGACGGTCGCGAAGCCCCTTCACGTCAGGCACACTCTCCAACGCTTTGTTCGAGTGAGGCCCCTGCGACGGCCCTCGACCGACGCGATCGCCCCGTACTGGAGGTGTCGGATGACGACGATCCTTGTCCCCGTTGACTTCTCGGACTGCTCCTACGAGGTGGTGCGCCACGCCGCTCGCGTCGCCAAGGGCCTTGGCGCCCGCCTGCGGCTGTTGCACGTCCTGGAGCTCCCACCCGGCCTTCAGCGCGAGACGATGGTGAGCCCCAACGGCGAGGGCAGCGAGATGACGGTGTGGGAGTTCGCCAGGTCGGACGCCGCCTGCCACATGTCGCGCTACGAGTCCATCGGCGAGGTCGAGGGCGTCGACCTGGTCACCGACATCGTCGCAGGACAGCCCGCCGACGCGATCGTCGAGGCCGGCGAGCTCGGCGACGTCGAACAGATCGTGATGGGCACCCATGGGCGTAGCGGCTTCGCGCGGATGCTGACCGGCAGCGTCGCCGAGATGGTCGTGCGCAGGTCATCGCGGCCCGTGACGCTCATTCGAAGCCAACACGAGCCGACCTGCGATGCGCGCAGCTGCGCGTGGTGCAGATCCGGCACCCTGGAGGCCCAGCGCCGCTTGTGGGCCGAGCTCGACGGCTGACCCGATCCCTGATGCGCCGCGCGCGGTCCAAGACGACGGTCCGCGTCACGCTGCCTAGCGACACTTGCCATATATGGTGCTATAGCTCACGGGGTGATCGGTTGGTCACCTGTCCACCTGAGGAGGCCCCCAATGGCGGAAGCTGGAGTCGTAAGCTGCTCGGTCTGCGCGACAGAGTTCACCCCGAAGTTCAGCTACCAGGTCCAGCGCACCGCGACTGGTGCGGTGCATCTTTGCAGCCAGGCGTGTCATGAGCAGGCGCTCTTCGGGCAGCGCCAGCAGACGTGCTCGACCTGCGGCAGCAAGTTCGAGGCGAAGTACGCCTACCAGATGGCCTTCGTGGGCGGTCAGAAGCGCTACTACTGCAGCACCGAGTGTCGTCAGCGCCCGGTCAAGCAGGAGCTGCGCCAGCGCCGCGGCGCCCGCCGGATCGCGGTGATGAATCAGAAGGGCGGCACCGGCAAGACCACGACCACGGTGAGCCTGGCCCACGGCCTCGCGATGGCCGGCCACAAGGTGCTCATCGTCGACATGGACTCTCAGGGCAACGTGGGCGTCTGCCTCGGGGCCGATGGCGAGCAGAACCTGTATCACGTCATGGTCGACGGCTCGGATCCTGCCGACGCCATCGTCAACGTGCGCGACAACCTCGATCTGTTGCCCAGCAACAACCTGCTCGCCAAGGTCGAGGTCCACCTCGCCCACGTGCACCAGCCGCACCGGGTGATGAAGAACCGCTTCCGCGAGCTGTACGACTACGACTTCATCATCCTCGACTGCGGCCCGAGCCTTAGCCTGCTCAACCAGAACGCGCTCTACTTCTCCGACCAGGTCCTCATCCCGGTGTCCTGCGACTACCTCTCCCTCGTAGGCGTCAAGCAGATCCTGCAGACCCTGCGCGGCGTCCAGGAACAGCTCCGGCACCCGATCACCATCTTGGGCGTGCTGCCGACCTTCTACGACGTCCGAAACCGCATCAGTCACGAGGTCATCCGCAACCTCGAGCGGTACTTCAAGGACAAGGTGCTCCACCCGATCCGCATCAACACCCGCCTCAAAGAGGCCCCCGCCCACCAAAAGTCCATCTTCGAGTTCTCCGCGAAGAGCGGCGCCGCCGACGACTACAAGACGCTCGTCGAGCGGGTCATCGAGACCGGCAAGGCCGCCAACAAGGTCTCCACGATGCCTCGGACCTACGTCCCCAGCGCCTGACCGACGCCTCGCCGTGCACGTCGTCCTCGTCAACCCGCAGATCCCCCCGAATACGGGCAACATCGCGCGCCTATGCGCGGGGACGGATACGGACCTGCACCTGGTGGGCAAGCTCGGCTTCTCCCTCGAGGACCGCTACCTCAAGCGCGCGGGCCTGGACTACTGGCCGCAGGTGAAGCTGCACCTCCACGACAGCCTCGAGGCCCTCTACGCCAAGCACCACCCGACGCGCGTCGCCTACTTTTCGAGCCACGCGACCCAACCGTACACGGCGTTCGAGCCGAGCACGGACGCCTGGTTCGTCTTCGGCCGCGAGGCGGACGGCCTGCCGGCGAAGGTGCGTGCCGCCAAGGCCGACCAGCTCTACAAGATCCCCATCACAGAGCACGTCCGCAGCCTGAACCTGGCCAACTCCGTCGCGGTGGTGCTCTACGATGCGCTCCGACGTCACGGCTTCCCCGGCCTGAGGTAGCGCCGGCCAAGCCCGTCGGCGCGCTCCCATCGTTGCGGCATCATGGGGAGGAGGGTCCTGTCGAGTCGGACGACCGCGGCGGCCTGCGCCACCTGCGCAGCCGCGACCCCGGACGCCTCCGGGTCTCACGGACACCTCGACGCCACAGGCTCGAGGCGGCAAGATGCCGCCCGTGCGACGCGCCCTGCTCACCTCCGCTGCCCTGATCGCCGCCGCCGGGCTGCTCACCACCTCCTGCGGCAAGGGCGCGCCACCCAAGGCGCCAGCTGAGACGGCGGTCCCCGCCGTCGCCGCCTGGAGACCCCCTGCTGGGCCGCCGCGCCTGGGTGAGCTGAAGCTCGGCGACATCACGCCCGAGGGCGCCCGCCCCGACGGCGTCTCCGAGGCGGCCCTCGCCGCCGTGCGCGCCGCCTTCCGCGACCCCGAGGCCTTCGTCGCCGCCCCCGACGACGACGAAGGCGCCTGCAAGGGCGCCGCCGCCGTGGCTTACGCCATCATGAAGAACGGCCGCGCCGTCAAGGAGGCGGACGCCGGCGAGGCCCGCGCGATGGTCGAGGCCGAGGTCTTCTGCCGCTGGGAGGATGAGATCGACGCCTATCGGATCACGACCCAGGCCGCTGAGCGCTTCGGCGGCGTCGACGCTGCGTCCTGGCGCGTGGGGCTCGACGCTGCCATCGCCGCCGCCGCCACCCGCGCGGCCCGCTCTCTGCACGGCCAGGTGCGGATGCGCCACGCCAGCGACGCCGAGCTCCTCCAGGCCCTGGCGACCTCAGCGCACGACGGCGTCCTCGCCGAGGCCTGCGCCGAGGCGGGCGAGCGCCATCTCACCCGAGCCATCGACGCCCTGGTCCGCCACACCGCCCACGCCAGCGACCTGGTCGGCGTCCGCGCCGGCGCCGCCCTGGGGTTGCTCCGAGACGACCGCGAAGAGGTCATCCGCGCCCTGGTGAAGATGACCAACGGGCCCAACAGGGAAAAGCACCTCGTCGCCATCAACGCCCTCGGAGACATCGGCGGTGACGCGGCCGCACGCTACCTCGACAACCTCTCCGTGTCCCACCCCAGCGCTCCTTTGCGGGAGCTCGCGCGTGAGGCCCTGCGGCGGGTCCGCCGGGCCGCCGAAGGCGACGCGACACCTTGAGGCGACACGCCGAACGGTGAGAATAGTTGTCCGACCGATCGGCGACTGAAAAGATGCAGCCGAATCGAACGCCCCTCGAGGAGGCTCGCCGTGCTCGCGGAGAACACCCACGTCCACCTGATCGGCATCGGCGGCATTGGCGTGTCGGCCGTCGCGCGCGCGCTGCTCCAGCTCGGCTACCGCGTCAGCGGCTCCGACGTCCGCCAGTCCCAGCTCACCCTGGCCCTGCGCGCCGAGGGCGCCACGGTCCACATCGGCC
>PDWJ01005372.1_pt1 | contig 14127 bp, 13 predicted proteins | sample 1430881 | NCBI WGS metagenome assembly PDWJ01 (sample SAMN01162460, study PRJNA174530) | Oral metagenome, whole genome shotgun sequencing project. | biome: Marine environment; feature: Marine mammal; material: Swab sample of the gingival sulcus; isolation source: swab sample of gingival sulcus... | reverse complement strand
ACCAAAGCCCACCACGTGATCTGGTGGCGCAACGGCGGAGAAACCAACCTCAACAACCTCCTGCCAGTGTGCACCCACCACCACACACTGATCCACGACAGTGGCTGGCAAGTAGAACTGAGCGAAAACCGAACCCTCACCATCACCCTCCCTGATGGCAACGTGCTCTCCACCGGACCGCCCGGCAGGGTGGCGGCGTAAGCCGCCCCGGTGTTGACGACGATGGCGTCCTACACATCTGGAGTGATACGGGTGGTCTGGAGGTCGCGGTCGGTCCGTCAGCGCCGACATCGCTGGGGTGTGACACCGCTTGGCTAACCTCGGTTCCATCGCGTCTCACCCTGCTCTCGATGGGTTTTCACCCGCAGTACGTGACTGGTTCGCGTCCTCATATCCCTCGCCAACCCCACCCCAGGTCGAGGGCTGGCCATCGATCGCCGGTGGCGATCACACCCTGATCTGCGCCCCCACCGGATCGGGCAAAACCCTCACCGCCTTTCTGTCATCGATCGATCACTTGGTCACCACGCCACCGGTAGACGACCGCACCCGACGCACCCGGGTGATCTATATCTCACCCCTGCGAGCCCTCGCTGTCGATGTTGACAAGAACCTGCGCTCACCACTGATCGGTATCGGTCACGCCGCTGAGCGGCTCGGAATACCGGTCACCATGCCCAAGGTGGCCATGCGCACCGGCGACACCTCAGCCAACGAGCGGTCCAAACTGATCCGCAACCCACCCGATCTCTTGATCACCACCCCCGAATCGCTCTATCTCATGTTGACCTCCCAGGCTGCTGAGACCCTCCGCGGTGTTGAGACGGTCATCGTCGATGAGATCCATGCTTTTGCGGCTACCAAACGCGGTGCCCACCTCTCGCTCAGTTTGGAACGGCTCGAAGAACTCACCGACCGGCCACCCCAACGGATCGGTCTGTCAGCCACCCAGCGTCCCTTGTCAGACACCGCCCGATTCTTGGGTGGCTATGCCGCCCCTGGCCAGCCTCGCCCGGTGACCATCATCGATGCTGCCGGATCAAAAGCGATCGAGGTCTCGGTCATCGTCCCGGTCGAGGACATGTCATCACCCGGTGACCCCAGCGTGCCCTATGGCGTTGACGAGGGCGGTGAGAAACGCACCAGCATCTGGCCATCGATCACCCCTCGCATCCTCGATCAGATCCTCGATCACCGCTCCACCATCATCTTCTGCAACGCCCGTCGCGCTGCCGAGCGCCTCGCCCAACAGCTCAACGATCTCGCTCTCGAGCGCACCCTCGACAGCGATCTCGACGACCATCCCAGTGACAACCCCGATCAGCTGCCGGGCGAGCTGGTGCGGGCCCATCACGGTTCGCTGGCCCGCGACCAGCGGGTCATGATCGAAGACCAGCTCAAGAGCGGCCATCTGAGAGCGATCGTGGCCACCTCATCGCTCGAACTGGGTATCGATATGGGGGCGGTCGACCTGGTGATCCAGATCGAATCACCGGGCTCGGTCAGCCGCGGCGTTCAACGCATCGGACGAGCCGGACACCGGGTTGACACGATTAGCCGAGGGGTCATCTTCCCCAAACATCGCGGCGACCTCATCGAAACCGCGGTGGTCGCCCGCCGCATGCTCGACGGCGAGATCGAACACTCCACCTATCTGCGCAACCCCCTCGATGTGTTGGCCCAACAAATCGTTGCCCATGTCGCCGCTACCGATCCTCCCGATGGCCTGTCCCTCGACTCGCTGGCGGCACTGATCCGCCGTAGTGCCAGCTTTGTCGATCTCAGCGATGACCAGCTCCACAACGTGATCGACCTGATATCGGGCCTATATCCCTCCGACGAGTTCGCTGAACTGCGGCCCCGGGTGGTGTGGGATCGGATCGATAACACCTTGCGGCCCCGGGCTGGAGCCAAACGCTTGGCGGTCACCAATGGGGGCACTATCCCCGATCGAGGACTCTTCGGGGTCTTCCTTCCCGACGGCACCCGGGTGGGTGAACTCGACGAAGAGATGGTCTATGAATCTCGGGCCGGTGAAGTCTTCGTGCTCGGGGCCTCGGCCTGGCGCATCGAAGACATCACCTTCGAACGGGTGACCGTCACGCCCGCTCCAGGGGTGCCCGGCAAGATGCCGTTCTGGCGTGGCGACCGCCCCGGACGACCTCTTGAACTCGGTCGCGCTGTGGGCCAGTTCGTGCGTGAGATCCGGGCCCGCAGCGATGATGGCGCTGTCGATGTGCTCGAAAACCACTATTCGCTCGACCCCTTAGCAGCTCGTAATGTGGTCAGCTATTTCGCCGACCAAGCCGATGCCACCGGGGTGGTGCCCGACGATCAGACAATCGTGATCGAACGGTTCCGAGACGAGATCGGCGACTGGCGAATATGCATCCTCAGCCCCTTTGGCACCCCGGTTCATGCCCCGTGGGCGATGGCGATCGAGAGTCGCTTGGTCGATCGCTATGGGCTGCCGATCGACACCATGTGGGGTGATGACGGGATCGTGATCCGGATCCCCGAAGCGATCGATGAGCTCGATCCCGACGATCTGATCTTCGATCCCGATGCGGTACGCGACCTGGTGGTGGCCTATCTGCCACAGACTTCGCTGTTTTCGGCCCGGTTCCGCGAAGCAGCCGGTCGAGCCCTGCTCTTGCCCCGATGGAAGCCCGGCAAACGCACCCCCTTGTGGCAACAACGCAAGAAAGCTGCCGATCTCTTGGCGGTGGCCGCCAAGTATCCGAGCTTTCCCCTCCTGCTGGAAACGTCGCGAGAGTGCCTCAACGATGTCTTTGATGTGCCAGCTCTCGCCGAAATCTTGGGGCAGATCCGATCCCGAGCGATCCGGGTCGTGTCGGTCACCACCGCGGTTGCCAGCCCCTTCGCGTCGAGCCTCATGTTCAACTGGATCGCCAATTATCTCTATGACGGCGACACCCCGCTGGCTGAGCGCCGGGCGGCAGCCCTGGCCGTTGACCGTGATCTCTTGCGCGACCTGTTGGGTACCGAAGAGTTGCGCGACCTGCTCGACGCTGGCGTAATCGCCGATCTGGAGCTGAACGTTCAGCGTTTGGCTGATGGATGGCAAGCGCGCTCAGCCGATGAGCTCCACGATGTCTTGCGCCTGGTCGGTGACCTGAGCCGCGACGAGATCGCGGTGCGCTGCGATGGGCCGGGCGGTGACTGGCTCGATGAACTCATCGCCGAACGGCGGGCCATTGCAGTCACCGTGGCTGGTGATGAGCGCTATATCGTCGCTTCCGATGCTGCTCGCTATCGCGATGGTCTCGGCTGCGCCATCCCGGTCGGCTTGCCCCACGCCTTCACCGAACCGGTTGAACGGCCACTGGTCGATCTGGTCAGCCGGTTTGCTCGCACCCATGGCCCCTTCGTGCCCGCCGAGGTGGCCGATCGGTTAGGTATCACCACCGACCGGGTTGAATCAGCCCTCGAGGCTCTCGTTGCCGACGACCGGGTGGTGATCGGAGAATTCCGTCCTGGTGGTCGAGGTCAAGAATGGTGCGATGCCGAAATCCTGCGTCAGATCCGCCGGAGCCGGTCGACCAGGTGGTGCTGGGACGATTCCTGCCCCAGTGGCACGGGATGCGCACTCCTCGGGCTGGCGTTGATGCCCTGGTCGATGCGATCGGGTTGGTCTCGGGAGCGCCACTGGTGGCCTCCACCCTCGATGATGACCTCTTGGGTCTGCGAGTCGCCAATTATCGCCCAGCTGATCTCGATGCCTTGATGACCGACGGCGAGGTGGTGTGGGTTGGTGCTGGATCGATCGGGGCTCGCAATGGCCGTATCCGGTTGTGCTTTGCCGATCAGGTAGCCCAACTCGCCCCCTCATGGGACTGGCCCGAACGTCCCGACGGCGAGATTCACAGCGCCATCCGTACCTACTTGAGTGAGCACGGAGCATCGTTGTGGAGCCAGCTTCGACACGCCTATCGACCGGCCACCGATGATGAGCTCTTGGTCGCCTTGTGGGATCTGGTGTGGGCTGGCGAGGTCACCAACGATTCCCTCACCCCGCTGCGAGCAGTGATCGCTCACGGAGCGGTCGCCCCTCGTCGCCGTCGCCGAGGGCGGGCCCGTCACCCTCGACTGACCCGATTGGGTCCACCGGCTGGAGCTGGTCGGTGGAGCCTGGTGTCATCCCTGCTGACCACCCAGCCCAGCTCAACCGAAGTTGCTCACACCCTGGCCCAACAACTGCTCGACCGCTGGGGTGTGGTCACCCGAGAAAGCGTGCTCAACGAAGGCATACGAGGGGGCTATGCGTCGGTCTACGGGGTGCTCAAGATGCTGGAAGAACGCGGTCAAGCACGCCGAGGCTATTTCGTTGATGGGCTCGGTGCTGCCCAGTTTGCACTTCCCGGAGCGCTCGACCGGCTGCGGTCAATTCGCGATGACGACACCCCGATCATGGTGCTGGCCTCGACCGATCCAGCCCAGCCCTATGGGGCCACCCTGGCTTGGCCCGATACCGAGGGCCGACCGGCTCGCACCGCGACCTCCCTGGTGATCCTTGACGACGGTCGTTGTGTGGCCTGGTTCGATCGATCAAGCCATCACCTCATCACCTTCAATGATGAGCTCGCCCCGGTAGCCACCGCTCTGGCCGACCTAGTGCACACCGGTCGACAACGGGTGATCGAGGTGAGAAAACTCAATGGGGGACCGGTCACCGATGAGGTGCGTGATGCCCTGCTCGCTGCCGGATTCGTTGACTCCTACCGAGGTCCCACCCTTCGGGCCAGCTCTGGTCAGCCGATCAGCGCTTATCCAACGCCCTGAGCCCTGCCCAAGCCAGGGCGCTGACCTGGGCAGCGATCTCATCGGGATCAAATTCGCTATCGACAGCGATCAATCGGCGGCTCGCACCCTCGGCCAAGCCGATCAAGGCGTGGGCCAGGGTGTTGCGGGCATCGGTATCCACCTCAGCATCGATGAGGGGAGCGATCGCTTCAGCGGCCTGGTCGGTGATCGTTTGGAGCTGGTCGGCGAACTCGCCATTGTTGCGGGCACTGCCGCCAAAGAGCAGCATGAACTGGTCATGATGATCGGCAACCCAGCGGAAATAGGCCAGAAAGCCCAGTTTGGTGCGTTCCTTGCCGCCAGCGGCTGGAGCGGTGGCCTCGGTGATCGATGCGATCAGACGGGTACCCACCTCGTCGAGCAGGGCCCGATAGAGATCGCTCTTGGAATCAAAATGCTGATAGACGACCGGCTTGGTCACCCCGGCAGCTTCAGCGATGTCGTTCATCGAGGTGCCGAAATAGTCGCCCCGTCCAAACACGTCAATCGCCACGTTGAGAAGCTGGTCGCGGCGGGCATTGGCGTTGAGACGTGAGGGATTCATCAGTTGGTCGAGTTTACCGGATCAACCGATCTGGTCATCCCACACGATCGTCCGTCACCGATCAGGGTCTGAGGTTGACGGCTCCGCTTCGTGGTAACCCCAGCTCATAGGGTTGAGACATGATCCGTATTGATCCCGATGTCGTCCCCGGAGTGCTCCTGATCACCCTTGACCGACCCGATCGACGAAACGCGATCGACCACGCCAGCTTGGTGGGCTTGCTCGATGCTCAAGCCCAGGCGGCGAACGCCCGGGTGGTGGTGATCACCGGAACCTCGCCAGCATTCAGCGCTGGAGCGGACCTGAGCGGTGTTCGGCCCGAGGTGTTTCACGATGATCTGTCTCGGGTGCTCCGGGGATTCGCCCAGCTGCCAGTGCCGGTCATCGCTGCCATCGATGGTCCAGCCCTGGGAGCAGGCGCCCAGCTTGCCGCGGTGTGTGACCTCCGGGTGGCAACACCCGACAGCACGATCGGTATACCAGCGGCCCGTCTTGGCCTCGTGGTCGACCATTGGACCATCGATCGTATGACCCGAGAGTTCACCTGGCCGGTTGCCCGAGCCATGTTTGTCGCCGCCGACACCTATCCTGCCCAGCGCCTCTACGAGATCGGGGTCATCCATCGTCTCGGCGGGCTCGATGTCGCCCTGGACTGGGCGGCCGACATCGCCCAACTGGCACCCCTAGCGATCGCCGGTCACAAACTGGCGTTGGAAGCATCAGGAGGAGAGCTGGTCCGCGACGACCGGGTTGAAGCAGCGCGGACACGTGCGTGGTCAAGCGATGATGCCGACGAAGGCCGTCAAGCTTTTCTTGAGAAACGTCGAGCCAGATTCACTGGCCGCTAGCCACCGCTGGGCTTAGAGCCCGGGAGGAAGCAGACGCAGGATGTTCTCAAACCAGAAGTAGGAGATCACCACATAGGGCACCACGCCGACTACCAGTCCGAGCAGGATGCTGCGCCGCCACTTGGCCAGCTGATAGGCGCCGGCCATCACCGCGAGCAGGGCCAGACCCCACAAGGCGATCTGGGGCCAGGCACCAGGATCATCAAACCAGCCCTGGGTAAAGACGTCAGCATCGACCTCGCGAACGACGGTATTGTCTCCATCCACCGCCGTGTCGGTGGTGTCATCTACCACCGGATCATCCTCGATCTCTGATGCGGTCTCAGCATCGTCGGAGTCATCCGATGCCGACCGGTCGAGGGTGTAGAAGGAGGCTTTGCCCACCTGAGCTGACTGGGTGGGATCGAGGATCGCGTGAACCACAAAGCGCTGACGGGCCGACCGCTTGGGATGGCATGAGGTCAAGGTCAGCTCGGCGACCGTGGGATCGCGTGTCGTCACCACCCAATAGTCACGGGGCTGGACGATCTCGGTGCTGGTAACCAGGTAGACAAAATTCTCACCGGCCAAGTTCGTGATAATGATCTTGTCGCCCTCATTGAGCTCGCCGACCTCACCAAACGGGGCCCCATAGGTGGTGCGGTGCCCAGCGATGGCTGCATTGCCCAGCTGGCCGGGCATCGGGGTATCGGGATAGTGGCCGGGACCCTTCTTGAGGTCGCTCAGCTTGACCCCAGGAACCACAAACAGATCCTTATTGATCGCCGGGATCTGGAGGCGGAAGAGGGCTTGACCGGGAATCGGTCGAGGAATGTTCTGTTCGACCGCTACCGACGAAAGATTGACCGCCCCGGGCACAATCGATGAGACTTCGAGATCGGCCACCTCGTTGGCGGTGAGCGCCGGTTCCTGTTTTGGCGTTGTCGGCTCACCATCAGTGGTCTCGGCCTGGCCGTTGGAAGCATCCGATCCGCCCACCGTTTGCTCGAAGACTTCCGCCATGGCGCGCTGGTCGCGAGCGGTATTGATACCGGTGCCCCAAAGCTGATAGGCGACGAATCCAAACATCATGACGCCAAGCCAGACCATCAACCGGCCTGCTCCACCCACGACAAAGCGCCAGTCGCGCGGTGCGGGTGGGCGATCCCAATAGCTCACGCGATCCGATCGGCGACGGAAACGGGGACTTTGGGATGAGTCAAGGGGTGGTGTGGTCGAACTCATCGTCCCCGACCATATCAAGGGTCAACCCCGCGAAAGCTGCAGGCTCGGGAGATGAGCTGCCGTATCTGGTTTGGTGCCCACTAGCGTGACGCGTTCATGGACGCGACGACCTCCGCCGACCGAGGCCCAGTGTGGCTCGATGGTGTGGTCGCTCTCGCCGGCGGGTTCCCGCTCTTGGCTGAGACCAGCCTCGATATCGCCACCGGCGAAGTGGTGGTGGTCGATGGACCCAACGGTGCTGGCAAGACCAGCCTGCTGCGGGTGTGTGCCGGTCTGATTCCGATCGCTCGCGGACACGGTGAGATCGCTGGATGTGATCTTCATCGCCAGCGTGACCAGATTCGCCGCCGCGTCGGATTCCTTGGCCACCACAACGGGCTCTACGGCGACTTGACCGCTGCCGAGAACATCGCGTTGTGGGGGGCGCTGGTGGCGGCAACCGATCATGAGATCGCTCTGGCTCAGCATCGACTGGGGCTCGGTGGCCGTTTGGCAACCACCCCAGCCGGTGATCTTTCCGCTGGTCAGCAACGCCGCACCGCGCTGGCCTGCTTGATGGTGCGCCGAGCCGAACTCTGGCTCCTCGACGAGCCCTACGCCGGGCTTGATGCGACCGCTCGCGATGAGGTCGATGCCCTGATCGGCGATGCTGGCGATGCCGGAGTCACGGTGATCGTCGCCAGCCACGACCCGGTCTTGGTCAGCGGTCGACCCGACCGATGGCTGACCATGGTTGGCGGTCGGGTGGTCGATGAACGGACTCGGCCATGACTCGGTGGCGTTTGGCTATCCGACTTGCGGCCAACGAGCTGCGCATCGAGCGGCGGCGGCGGACCATGGTGTCTCAGGTGATCCCCTTCGCTGTGGTCACGATGGTGATCTTTGGGTTGGGCTTTGGGGGCCCAACCGTCACCGCAGGATCGGGGTCATCTCCGCTGAGTGCGCTGGCTCAGGCTGGACCGGGCCTGGTGTGGGTCACCGTGGTCTTGAGCTTGATCATCACGGTGCAGCATTCGTTTGCTGTCGACACCGCTGACGGGGCATTGGATGCACTACGGGTCGCTGGGGTTGATCCAGCGGCCATCTTCTGGGGCAAGACCCTGGCGATCGGGGTCCAACTCATCGTGCTCGCCACCCTGGTCTCGGTGACCGCAGTGGTGATCGCCTCGATCGAGATGTCGGAAGCCACGCCCGTTCTTGGTCTGGTTGCCATCGTGATCGCCTCGATCGGCTTGGCCGCGGTGGGTGTCCTCTATGGTGCGCTCACCGTGGGGGGCTCAGGGCGGGGTGCCCTGCTGGCGCTCTTGGTCTTTCCGGCGGTATCGCCGGTGGTGATCGCTGGAACTCGGGCTCTTGAAGCATCCTTGGGCAGCTATGGAGTACCGGTGTCTCAGGGGTGGTCGTGGATCGGGCTCTTGACGGTGTTTGCCGGAGGTGCCCTGGCGATCGGCACGTTGGCGTTTGGCTCCTTGATCGATGGGATGCATCGATGATCGGTTCACCGCGTGTCCGTCGACTGATTCGGCTGGTCGGAGTGATCGCTGGGGTCTTGATGATCAGCGTGGCGGTACTCGGTTTGGCGGTGTCGTCCCCTGACCAGTTCCAGCACGATGCGGTGAGGATGCTCTATCTCCATGTGCCCACCGTGATGTCGGCCTATCTGGCCTTTGTGACCGTCGCCATCGGATCGGTCGCCATCGTGATGAGACGGGGTCTGATCTGGGACCACCTCGCCGGTGCCAGCGCCGAGGTGGGCGTGGTCATGATGGGAATCACCTTGATGACCGGGATGATCTGGGGGCGCATCACCTGGGGTGTGTATTGGCAATGGGATGCCCGGATGACCAGCACAGCGATCATCTTTGTCACCTATGTCGGCTATCTGGCGGTTCGGCGGTTGGGCGGAAGCCCAGCCCAGCGTGCCTCGCGCAGTGCGGTGGTTGGGATCGTGGCGGTGGCCGAAATTCCCCTGGTGCACTGGTCGGTGATCATGTGGCGCAGCCTTCATCAAGACCCCACAGTGCTGACCCCAACCGGTGATGGCCAGATCGATGGCTCGATGTTGGCGATCTTGGCGGTGGCCGTGGCAGCCTTCGTCTTGACCACGGTGTGGTTGGTGGCTCAGCGCGCGATCACTCTGGCGTTGGATGATCAGATCGATCAGATCCGAGTGGATGCGGCGATCACCGCTCGTCACGCTGAGGGAGACCGATGGTGGCGATGAACGATCTCGGCTTGGTGGTCGGTGCCTATGCGATCACCATGATCGGCACCGCGGCGTTCGCCTGGAGTGTGGTGTGGCGTCGGCGTCGCGTGGAGCGTCGCGTTCAGCACCACATCGATGAGCTCGGTCAAGACCACGACAGGCACCGCGATGGCTGATCTGACTCCTCGTCCACCAAGTGGCCCTGAGCCGATCACGCGTCGTCGGTCGATCCTGATCGCTGGCATCGTGGTCGTTCTGATCGCTATCGGTGGGGCGATCATGACTCGATCGCTTCGTTCCGCGGTCGACTACTACTGCACTGTCGATGAGATCGGCCATCGTGAGGGCTGTGAACTCGATCGGCGTCTGCGCGTCCACGGCATCGTCCAACCGGGCATCGTCCATCGCGGCGACAAGGTGATCTTCGACCTTGCCCTAGCTGGTGAGACGGTTTCGGTCCACTATCGCGGCCAACTCGGAGGCCTGTTTGGCGAATGTGCACCGGTGGTCGTTCATGGCCAGATCGATGCGACCACCGGTGTGCTTCAGGGTGATCATCTCGTGATCAACCACTCGAATGAGTATGTGGCCGAAGCTCGCGGTAACAGCGATCAGGTGTGCGGAGACCGATGAGATGATCGCTGTCAGCGTCAACGGGCTCGTTGGTTCGATCGGGCTCTGGGTGGCACTGTTCGCTTCAATCATCGGTGCGCTCTCGGTGGCGCGAGCGGTGATCGGTCGACAGCGGGGGTTCGGTCACCGCTCAGTCGTGATCGCGTTCGTGATGGTGGCCGGTGTGGTGATGTCGGTGGCAGCCCTTCAACGGGGTTTGGCTCAGCGGGACTATTCGCTGCGTCATGTCCAAGAGGTCGGCTCATCGGTGACCCCGGTGGTCTACAACATCGCCGCGATGTGGAGCTCTCTCGACGGCTCACTCCTGCTCTGGCTCATGGTGGTGGTCGCCGGGACAGCGGTGGTGGGATGGACACACCGCCGTCGTGATGATCCGGTTGCTGGATGGGCGATGGCCATCTTGTTCACCATCGCTGCGGTATGGGCCACGCTGATCGCCACGGTGGCCAACCCGTTTGGTGCCGGGATGGAGATCCCGCCCGGTTGGGATGGCCCGGGACCGAACGCCCTACTTCAAAACCATGTCTTGACCCTGATCCATCCCCCGGTGATCTATCTCGGCTACGCCGGAGCGACGATCCCATTCGCGTTGGCTCTGGCCAGCGTGATCGTGGGTCGTGCTGATCCAGCCTGGATGGCAGCGATTCGTCGGTGGACCCTGATGTCATGGACCTTCCTCACCGCCGGCATCGTGCTGGGCGGTTGGTGGTCGTATGAGGTGATCGGCTGGTCGGGCATCTGGGCATGGGATCCGGTGGAGAACGCTTCCTTGATGCCCTGGTTGACGGCCACGGCAGCGATCCATCTGGCCATGGTGGAGCGTCGTCGATCGCCACGGTTGGGGTGGAGTCTGGTCCTCATCCTCATCACCTCTTGGTTGACGATCGTGGGTACCTGGTTGTCGCGAGCTGGGGTGGTCGACAGTGTGCACGCCTTCGCTGGGGGAGCGATCGGTGTGGTGTTGGCGGTGCTGATCGTGGTGATCGCCGTGATCTCGATCGGGCTGATCATCTGGCGAATCGATCGGTTTGTCGACCTGACACGATCGCCGAGGGGTGGCGGTTCGCGTCGGGGCATGATCCAGATGGGGGTCATCGCCCTGGTGCTCGTCGCGGTGGTGGTCGCTGTTGGCACCCTGGCACCGGTGGTGATGGGCCGTCGAGCAGCGGTGCATCGATCCTTCTTTGAGACTTGGACGATCCCGATCGCGCTGGTCATCTTGGGCATCGTGGCGGCAGCATCGCTGGTGTCGTGGCAAGCCGAATCCCACCGGGTGGTGGCCCGTCGTCTGATCCCTCCGGCTGGGACGGCGGTGATCGCGGCGATCCTTGCCGTGATGGTTGGCGGCGATCATTGGGCCCCAATCATGGGGATCACCATCGCTGCTGGAGTCGGAGCGGGCTGGATTGCCGCATTGATCCGTCAGCGGGCAACCAGGAGCGTGCTCGTGGCAACACTGGCCCATCTCGGCCTGGCGGTCGCCGCGATCGGCGTGATCGGCTCGGCAACGTATGCATCATCAACCCGGGTTGTGCTCACCACCGGTGAGGCCGTCAACTGGGAAGGGCATCGCATCGAACTGGTGGGAATCACCCACACAACCACCGAGCGAACCGAGGGACTCCACATCCAGATCGCCATCGATGATGGGCCAACCTACGCGCCAGCGATCACCCGCTATCGACGGACTGGTCAGCGGGTTGCCACTCCCAGTGTGAAGGCCTCATTCGTCGATGACCTCTTGCTCAGTGTCGAGAACCCATCCCAGATCTCGCCCGATCAGGTGAGGGTGCAGATCACGCGACGGCCCCTGGTTCGATGGATCTGGATCGGGGGTGGGCTCTCAACACTCGCTGGCGCGCTCGCGCTGTGGCGTCGATGGCAACCAGGTGATGTCCAGTCGAGCTAGAGGCTGTTGTCAGAGCGTGGGTGGCGGCCAGTTGGTGGCTCGCACAATCCGGCCGTGCTTGTTGCGCTTGAGCACCCACACCGAGGCTTTGCGCCAGTCTTTCTTGCCTCTGAGCTCGGCGCCGTCTTTCTTCAAGGCGGTGATCGCTGCCGGGATCAGGTCGCCGTGGCTACACAAAACCGCTCCCGATGGAGCTTCGGAGATCAGGGTGAGCAGGGGTCCGACCGGCTCGTCTTCGCAGAGCCGCTGTTCGATCTCAACCTCGCTGTCGAGGAGGGCAGCCAACGGTTCAAGGGTTTCGATACAGCGCACATAGGGGCTCGATAAGAGCACCGTGGCTTTCTTGCGCAATTTGTGAGCTACCGCTGCCGACTGCTTCCGCCCCTTCTTGGAGAGGGGACGATCCATATCGTTGCCGGTCCACAAGCGGCGCTCGCCGGCTTTGGCATGACGAACCAGATAGATCTCACTCATCGTCGCACCACCGATGGGATGGTTCTGGCCCGATCAACATCATGAATTACGCTAGCGCACTCGATGGTGGGCCTGTCCAGGAGGATCTGCTGGGGTGGCCGATGATGAATCAGTTGATCGAGAGTTCAGAGTTGAAGATCTTGGCTGGCTGGATCTCTTCGGCGATCCGACGGGCGATCGCATGGAACGCCTGGGCCGCTTCGGAGTCGGGATCGACCGCAGCGATCGGGCGTCCCTCGTCGCCACCTTCACGCAGGGCGGGCACCAGGGGAAGCTGGCCGAGCAGGGGCACACCGAGCTCATCGGCCAGGGCAGCACCGCCACCGGAGCCAAAGAGTTCGTAGCGCTTCTGATCATCGCCGGTAAACCATGACATGTTCTCGATCACACCCTGGACCGGGAGCTTGACCTTGTCGGCCATCCGAGCCGAGAGCTGGGCCACCTTTTGGGCTGCCGGCTGGGGTGTGGTCACCACATAGACCTCACCGCGGGGCAGATACTGGCTCAGCGACAGGGCGATATCGCCGGTGCCAGGAGGCATATCGATCAGGAGGAAATCGGGATCATCCCAGAACACATCGGTGAGGAACTGTTCGAGGGCCTTGTGGAGCATGGGGCCCCGCCAGATGACCGCCTCATCGGGGGGAATGAAGTAGCCGATCGAGATGCAGCGCACCCCCCACTCTTGCGGGGGAATGAGCATCTGGTCGATCACGGTTGGTGGGCGGGTGGTGCCGAGCATGCGGGGAATCGAATAGCCATAGATGTCGGCATCGACGATGCCCACCGAATAGCCCTGCTGGGCGAGGGCAACCGCCAGATTGGTGGTCACACTCGACTTGCCAACACCGCCCTTGCCCGACGAGATCAGGAGAGGACGGGTATGAGAATCGGGCTCGGCAAAGGGGATGGCGCGGCCTTCGGCATGACCTTGAACCGGGTTGGTGCCAGCGGTGGCGGCTCCGGCTTCACCATGCAGCTTGATACGCAACTCTTCACGTTCTTGGTCGGTCATGGTAGTGAACTGGAGATCGACATGGGTCACCCCCTCAACGGCGCTGGCCGCTTCGGTGACCCTTCTGGTGATCTCGTTGCGCAGGGGACAGCCGGCCACGGTGAGAGCGACGATGATGTGGGCAGTGCCAGCGTCGTCGAGTTCGGCCTCACGCAGCATGCCGAGGTCGACGATTGATCGATGCAGCTCGGGGTCTTCAACCGGGCGGAGAGCATCGACGAGGGGTGGGTGCATGACGGCCATAGGGGCCATTGTGGCGCTAGTAAGCAATCTTTATACAAAACGGCCCCGGTGATTCTTAGTGATATCGCATCCGCTCATTCGCTGACGAGGAGTGTTTTGCTGGGTGGGGAAGTGAGCAGTAGGGTCGTCCGCATGATCAAGACCTGAGTAGGCAGTGTGTGCTGGTTTCCACGTGAGACCGGCTTCGTTCTTCTCTCCGACCAGAGA
>PDWJ01003779.1_pt1 | contig 14127 bp, 12 predicted proteins | sample 1430881 | NCBI WGS metagenome assembly PDWJ01 (sample SAMN01162460, study PRJNA174530) | Oral metagenome, whole genome shotgun sequencing project. | biome: Marine environment; feature: Marine mammal; material: Swab sample of the gingival sulcus; isolation source: swab sample of gingival sulcus... | reverse complement strand
AAAAAGTTTCATCTTTGAAAACCTAAAACTCCAAACGCTAGTAAAAACAATAATTGACTTCTAGCATTTGCTAGGGTATTCCTGTGGGGTTTCTAGGGTGTTCCTTTTGTGCTTCGTTAGGGTATTGCTCTAGAGCCCCCCCCCGCGTTGTCACTCAGAGGAACGAAGTGACGTAGGAGTCTTAACGCGTGAAACCTTGTTTTGAAAAGACGTAAAAATTGTAACGATTGTAAAGGAATGTTTCCTAAAATTATGTGATGTATTTTTTGGAAAGTCCCTTTGAGGCTTTAGCGTTTGACGCAGAAAAGTTAGGGCAAAGTGCATACACTGTAATCATTGTAATAATTACGAGAATTTTACAAAAAAATTACAGGAAAAAATTTATACTTGCACGATTGTCACAGCTACTGTATAATGACCCTAAAGCTACGGAAGTCTGTACGTTCAGAATTATCCGTATAAATATCAGCATTTTGTGAGGGGGAATGCTGAGTATAATTCTTCCCCCTCGGACAAATATAGGAGGACTATATACTATGAAGAAGACACTTTCAATAGTATTGTCTCTAGTGTTATTAGTTGGTATGATACCAGCATTTGCTGATGGTAACACAGCTACAGATACATTAAGTAGCTGGGGCATTATCAAAGGCGACGGAAACAGCCTAATGGAAGGCGAAACACTAAAGAGACAAAACGCAGCTATCATTCTATGCAGAATGATGGGAGTAGAGGAAGAAGCAAAAGCTGCTGACCCTACACAACTACCATTTGAAGACCTACAGGACAAAATGGGTAGACAGACAACTGCAATCATTGCTTATACTTATATGCAAGAGTGGTTCAGAGGTATGTCAGAAACTGAATTTGGTTGGGGTCAAGAAATTACAGCTCAACAGTTCGCTATGGTACTACTTAGAGCTCTAGGCTATGATTCACCTACTGCATATGCTACAGCTTTAGAAGACGCTCAAGCTATGGGTCTATTTGATGGCGTTCAATCACTACAGAAGGATGATCCTATCGTTAGAAGCGACATTTACGTAGCTATGCTAAACACATTAAACAAGCCTAAAAAAGATGGCGACAAGCCATTAAAAGAGATTTTAGGTTACGTGCAACCTGCTCCTGCAGAATTCGCAGTTAAATCAATCGAAAATGCTGGTCTAAAAGTTATCAGAGTAGAGTTCAACAAAGAGGTAGAGACACTTGGCACTGTAGAAGTAAAAAACAGTGCTAACAGTCCTGTTGGCTTTATGACACCAGTAAAGTTAAGCGAAGACAAAAAAGTTGCTTTAGTAGTACTAAACAGCCCAGCTGCTCAATATACTACACTCAAAGTTAAAGTAAAAGACTTCAAAGACGCTAGCGGCGCTAAGGCTGCAGAAATAGAGCAAGAAGTAACTCTATTTGACGCGACAAAACCTGAAGTGACTGGCGTAGAAGTTGTAAATCCTAAAACTTTTAAAGTGATGACTACAGAACCTCTTAACTATGGTAATGATACAGCTCAGGCTGAAAACATAAGTTATTGGAATAATATTAAAATTGATGACCACAGTTTCTATGGTAAAATTGAAAAATCATACTGCAATGGTTTCGTTTTAAGAGCGCTTACAGGACTTTCAGCAGGCGAACATACACTTAAGATTACAGGCATTAAAGACTACGCAAACTTCCCAATGGAAGATTTCGAAGCTACTATCACTGTAGTAGCTGACAATGACGCGCCAGTGTTAGAAGAAATTACAGCTGTTGATACTAAGACGCTAAAGTTAGTATTCAATGAAGAATTATCACAAAAGGGTAGGTATAGACTAAATGGTTCTACTACTGATATACTTACTGGAAATGTAACTAGGGACGGAAAAGTTGTTACAATAGACCTTAGTTCTGACCCACTAACTGTAGCAGCTATTGTTGGCGTAGAAGTGAAATACAAAGGTCAGAAAGACATCATGGGTAATACCATTTCGGACTGGCAGACTATGAACTTCCAAGTGCCAAATGATACAGAATTACCTACAGTAGAAATTACAAGTGTTAAGAAAGATGCATCTAATAATGCTATGGACATAGAGCTTAAGTTCTCTAAGTCGATGGATAAAACTTCGGCAACTTGGAAAGTTTTAGACAAGGACAACAATCCCGTATCGGGAGCAAGTGGAGACCATACAGGCATAACTGGATGGAATTCTGACAACACTACAGCGAAAATTGCAGTGACACAGCTGTACAATATGGACGCATCTAATTATTCTCTAGTGCTAGAGAACATGAAAGATGGTACAGTAAGAGCTAATGAGTTAGCTAAGACAACAATGGCATTTGATGTTGCAGATACAAAAGCACCTGCGGTTGAAGGTGTAAATGGGGCTTCTAACGAGTATTATGTTGACGCGGCAAACAAGACAGCAGTAATTAAGTTTTCGGAAGCGATGGACGAAGCACTACTGATGAATAAAAACAACATCAGACTTAAAACAGCTAACCACCAAAGTAAGCAGCTATTAGCTGACATTGCAGACGCAACTGTTCAGTACATGAGCGATAGCCATGAGCTAAGGATTACTGTGGCTAATCTAAGTGACCTTCAAGATGCAGCTAGTGGTGGTAATTACATAGATATCCAATTATGGGGTATGAAGGATATAGCAGGCAATACATTAGCTATAGAGGATATACAAAGAGTTGTTCCAGAAGCTCCAATTTTGGATACTTCTAGCACAACAAATTTAAAGAAAAAAGATGGTCAGTACTATTTAGAGTTTAACTTTAGTCAACCGGTGCAAGTTGCAGATGCAAATGGTATTAAATATTCTTCAGCAACTCCAGTTGTCCTACAACAGATTTGGGTAGAAGAGCAGAAGCCTTTCACTAAGAAATTGACATTTGCGATACCAAATACAGTTACTATTGATCAAGACGATGCAACCCTTGGCTTTGAGTATTCACTAGTATTTGAAGCTAACGCTATAGTAAATCAGTACGCAGAGAAAAATGCGCAAATAGATGTTACTTATGCAAGTGGTTCTCCAAACACTATTGAGATTGAGGATAAAGTAGCACCTATGATAGTACAAAATCCTAAGTTTGAGACTGGAAACCAAGAAATTAGAGTTAAACTATCAGAAGATATTGATATTTCAAGTAGTGCAGTAACTGGTCAGCCAGGTGTTATAACTTGCACAGTGGTTAGAGACAACCAAGTATTAGCTTTAGATGGAACAACTGCATTTGAATTTGAAGCAACAACTAATACATTGTCAGTTCACTTAGATTCTGCATTAGCTAACCAAGATAAGCAAGTTTCAATCAGCCTATCTGTAAGAGACGAAAATGGAAATGTAATGCCTTATACTACTAAGAATGTAGATTGGGCTAACTAATTAGATAAAAACAGTTAGGTTCTATAAAATCAGTCCTCCTCGGAGGGCTGATTTTTTGTGCAAATCTTTTTACAGTGAGGAGCTTATGCTGGAGAAAACACTGATTATATCTTTATTACAATTAGTACTAATTATTGATAAAATTCCTTTTTTTTGGTATAGTTAAACGTGTGTAATTAGAAAGGAAGTGTATCTATGAAAAGAGTATTATCGGCTTTTCTTGCTGTTGTTATGCTACTATCGGCTGGTAGTTTTTTAAGCGCTGATACTACCATGACAGCAGGGGAAAAACTATATGAACTTGGCCTTATCAAGGGCGATGAAAACCACAACCTCATGTCATCTTCACCGATAAAGAGAGAGGATGCGGTCATCGTCATCATTAGGATGCTAGGTCTTGAGGACGAGGCGCGTCGGTATGCTGGCACCTCAGGATTTAGTGATGTACCCGAGGGTAAGTACTACTCGCCGTATATCGCCTACGCTAGAGCTCACGGCATCACAAATGGCATGAGTGAGGACTACTTTGGCACAGGTAGGTATCTAAACCAGAAGGAAATGTACGCATTTCTACTAAAAGGTCTAGGCTACGGAGACCTCGCGTGGAAAAACATCTACTTTGACGCGAAAAGTGCTGGCTTAACAGACAGTCTAAATGCTGATAAGGCGGCTGATATCGCCTATCGCTCTGACGTCTATAGGGTCATGCTAAAGAGTCTAGATGCTACAGTGAGCGGCGAAGGTAGGACGCTCAGGGAAAAATTAGGACTAGGCGACATCATACTGGGTAGCGAAGTGATAAAAAACATCACAGTCAGTAACAAAAAGCGCATAGACCTAGATTTCAAAGATAAGCTAAGATACTACGATGTGGATAAGTATCATTTCAAGCTCACAAGAGATGATGGCAAGATACTAAACTACCATATCGTCAGCACGGGGGATAAATCAGCTGTCATTTTGTTAAATAACAGACTAGGCGATGGAGCAAAACTCACGCTTACCGTTCAGAATTTCACTGATGGCGATACATATATAGCGCCAAGAACTTATAAGATAGACCTTGTTGATAGGGAAGATCCAGAACTATTGTCTGCTGAATTTGTCGATAGTAGAACGCTAAAGCTCATATTTACAGAACCTATTAGGATAAGTACTTCGTCATATAAGAAGTCAAACTACATCACGACAGATGGCAAGAACCTTCCTGTGATGTTTACAAGTGACCCTGCGACAAATACCCTCTATGCGAGATATAGTAATAACCTATCAGAGAGAAATCACAGGATAGAGATAAAGTCCATTCCTGATTTTGTAAACAAAGTCATGAGTGAGAGGGAATTTGACCTCGAGGTCATGGACAGTGTAGATGCGCCATATGTAGAGGATGTGAAGGTGCTTTCTGCTAAGTCTATTGTAGTATATTTTGATAGACCATTACTAAAAGCAGGTTCCTTTAAACTAGATGGTAAAGTGGTTTCGAACGTAGCATTTTACAATGATGCACATACAGCGGTAAAACTTGATCTCCCATCAAAACTGAGCACGGTAGTTACTAAGGGTAGCGTACTGGAGTACAAGGGGCAAAAGAGCTACTCGCCAAAGAGTGTAACGGATTGGGAGAGGTTTGATTTTACCCTAGAGGATGATTTAGACATGCCAAAGGCGTCGGTAGAAATCCTACCCGATGGATATGTGAAGTTTGTCTTTACAAAGCCGATGGATGCGCAGCAGGGCTTTATAAGCCTCAAAAAGGCTAAGGATAACTCTGTCATAGAAAGTAAGCTCCCAGCCCATACGTTTAGACACGATACAGGTGACAGGGTCATATACTACAAGTTTAATAATCTACTTAATACCAATAAAATACCGTATAAACTTGTCCTCAAAGGATTTAAGGATGCCACTTTTAGGGCAAACGAAATGCTAGAAGCAGAATATGACATCGAGGCAATTGATACAGTGAAGCCTAAACTCGTATACAAGACTGGCAAACAAGCGGTTTATGTGTACCAGTCGCCAGATGGCAAGGAGTATGACAACATCAGACTATACTTTAGTGAAGCGATGAATGCCGATGATTTGAGTAATCTCGCGAACTACTCTATTAGTAGGTCGGGTTTTGGTGGTCTGGATAATCTTTCAGGCGCAGAAGTTGAAGATATAGCAGAAGATGGGAAATCGGTCGTTATCAGAGTGCCAAATGCTAGAGCTATCTCGAATAGCGATAAGTTTAGGATAAGTAATCTAAGAGATACATCAGGTAATCGTATGGTATCGGTGAACGATGTTGTAAAAGTTGCTCATTCAAGTTTTAGGCTGATCAGTGTGGAAGCGATAGCGAAGGACAAGGTAGTATTTAAGTTTTCTGACCCCGTACAAGCCTTTAATAACTATGCTTATCTCATAAAGAAAAACCAAAATGAACAACAGGCAATTTGGGATAGCGAAATCGATCCAGACGATCATACAAAAGTTATGGCGACACTTTCTGGCGATTTACCAAGTAACCTAAGTGGCTATAGAGCGGTAGCTTATGAGGATGAGTACAAGCAGATTATCAATATCTACGGGGAGGCGTTATTGAACAACTATACCAAGACCGTTTATGATAAAATTCGCCCAGAAGTAAAGAGCATCGATGTGACGAATACTTATTTTGAAGTCAGCTTTACAGAAGGTGTGCTCTACGATGGTGCAGCTAATAAGAGCGTGAGTAATAACATCACCATCATTGACGAAAATAATCAGATAATAGATTCTTCTAAGTATACAGTGGAAAAAGTTGGAGATGGCTCTTATGTGGATAAAATCAGGATAGTAGAGACTGCCCCATTTACTTTTGAAACAGGAAAGACTTATAGAGTTCAAGTCGTTTCAGCGTGGGATAGAGACAACAACCAAATGAAGATGTATGAGAAGGCTGTAGAAGCCGAGTAGGCTTCTAGCCTTTTACTCTCCCGCGTTGTCATCCCCATCCCCCCCCTTGCTAAGATCCCTACGTCGCTGCGCTCCTCTGGATGACAGCAAGGGGGGGATGGGGATGACAACGCGGGGGTTAGAGCAGAGCGACGATAGCGTTAAGATTTACAAGTAAAAAACCATCGGGACTTAATACTTTTGAATTAAGTCCCGATGGTTTTTTCATTCTATTTTACATTAAATATCTTATTCCACTCCTCGAGGATGACGAGCCAGTAGTCGTCTCTGATCTTGTGCCTTTTGCTTCGGAGCAGTTTCGACGGTTTGATTACCGTCTTTGACGCCTTGGAAGCATCGAGGGCGTTTAGTTCTTTTTCGTTTAAGGTCTCTACATCAATACTAGGCGTTCTCTCGTAGTCGTTGTTGGAGTAGAGCGCTTTTTGTATGTCGAGTCCGATGATGGCGTTGATGGTGATGATTGCACCGGACTTGTTGACCGAATTAAACGGCACCGCTGCATAGGTGACATCAGTGACGCTTGATCCGAGCGGATTGACTGGCCTAGGATACTCTGGATATTCATCATTCTCCAGTTTCTTTTTGGCAGCGAGATGCGACATATTGATGTTCATCATGATATGCCCCTCTTTGAATAGCAGGTCTAGCTCCCTCGTGTTGATAGGGTGGTATTTTCCAGAGCCAAACAGATGAGGACTTAGCTCCTTTAGGTATATCATAGCTGGCGTGATGAGTTTTTTGATATCGTTTTTGGAGAGGTTGTCCTTGTTTATCTTGTTGTCTGGTACAAATTCTAGTATCACCGAACTCACAAATGCTCGTCCGAGTTCGGTATTTGGACTAGGGTAGGTAAATGCCCCCTTGTTATCCATGATGACTTCCTTGAAGTCGCCTATGTTTTCAGGTACTTCTGCGAGCATATCATCGTTGTAGTAAAAGCACAGTTGCTTTTGACTGATTGGGACTGCCAATTCATCAATGGCTGTTCCGTTGATATCGATTTCATTTAAGTGTTTACCAGTGAAGTACTTTCTATAGTTCTTGATGTATTTGCTGAGGTCTTTGTAGAGGAGGTTTTCGCTTTTGAGCTCTTTGAATTTACTGTTATCAAAGATGAGGATGTCGTATTCGCCGTCGTGATTTTTGTCTTCCCTACTTTCTTTTAAGTAATCAATCATATCGCCTGTGGCTAGCCTAGTGAGTCGTAACTCGATCTGATAGGTCTTCTTGAGATATGTTGCCACATCTTTTTCTAGCCAAGAAGCCAGCCCATCATCGCCGTCATAGCAGACCATCACGATAGAGTTTTTTCCGCTGTCTTCCATTTCCTCCCAGCTCTTTTCGTAGCCGACTTTTGGCTTTTCGCATGCCGTCATCAATAGTAGACTTATCGAGATGATCATTGTTAATATGCGCTTATTCATATCTACTATCACTCCTTTATAGTTTGATTTCCTTTATCTTTATCCCTCTGCTAGCCTTTAAGTCGATTTCAAGTCCCTTGATGTTGGATGAAGATACAATTTTGACTTTTGGGGAAAACCTATTTCTGCTGACGACCCTTGCTACCTCGCCATTTTTTAATTTCACGGTCATGCCGACTTCATAAAATCCCAGTATTTTCATTGTCCTGATGACGAGCTCTGGATTAAATGATAGACCTGCTTCCTTAACCATCATTTTTGATGAGGTATAGGGGTCGAGGGTGTTCTTGTATAAGGTTTTACCCAATAGCGCTGCTAGGTAGGTGCTAATGCTCAGTATTTGACCAAACTTCGGTATTTCATCCCCTTTGAGACCCCTAGGATAGCCTGAACCGTCGTACTTTTCTCTCATAGTGTATATCGCTTCTGCTACCTCGTAGTCGATGGACTTGCAGCCCTTTATGATGTTGTAGCCGTGCGTTGTATACATTTTGACCCTGTCTACTTCTTCGTCAGTGAGCTTGCTTAGCTTGTTTACTATCGCCCTAGGAAGTACTGTTTTTCCTATATTTGAGTACAGTCCAGCCGTGCCAACTTTGATGAGTTCACTTTCGTTTAGACCTGTCATGATACCGATTAGCATCGCTAGTACTGATGAATTAATCGAGTGTACATACATATCATCGGAATAGTTTTTTATGACGCCCATCTCATAAACTAGGTTATCATTTTCTGATATTAAGCCAATGATTTTCTTCATTACGCTGGCAATGATATTTATGGTTACCTCGTTTTTATCGAGGTAATCGTGTGTTGTTTTTTCCATGTTTGACGCTAGTTTTCTCTTGGAGTAATTAATGTAGCTGTTTCTCCCCTTGTAATCCATATTGTCAGTGGGGATGTTGTGGACGACGGGTACCAAAGAAATATGGTCAAACGTGTTGAGAAGGTCGATTTCCTCAGCGTGTAAAACCATTTTTTTAGGCAGGATGATGTTGCCGCTTAGATCGTATACGTCACTCGAAAGCGTATCTCCTACTTTTAGTTTATTCTTTGATTTGAAAGAAATGGTATTCATATAAATTCTTTCCCCTCGTTAAAATCTAGAACCTTAGGTTATTAATGAGATTCAACAAATGCTGTCATCCAGAGGAGCGAAGCGACGTAGGGATCTTAGCATTTTTCGAAGACCAAGTAATGAGCAGAAAAAGATACCTGAAAAATATGTCGAGCTTGCTCGTAAATAATTTTATCAGTGTCTTTTACTATTTAGGACGACAGTCCGAACCTTCGAGCGATAAATCGCTCGTGGGTTGTTGCTCATTACTTGCCTTAGGACGACAGTCCGAACCTTACAGAAAGAGTAATTGTGCCGCGTTAGATTCCTACGTCACTACGATACTACCCAAGAAGCGAGTCATGCCCCACGAGCGTTTCACGCTCGAAGGTTCGACCGCTTCGCTTTCTCTTACTAACACAAGCAAGAAGAGAGCAACACCCCACGAGCGTTTTACGCTCGAAGGTTCGACCGCTTCGCTTCTAATAGATAATAACTTGTAATATCACAAATATGAGCAAGCTCTTTTTACGAATTAAAAGTTATTATCTGCTCTCTTCTTGGGTTTCGAAAATGACAACGCTGCTTCTGACAATACGAGCCGCCCGCCTTGCACTTCTTTAAGCTGAACCATTTGTTAAATGCTCTCTGCTAACTTCTCGAGTTTCTTTAGCCTGTGATTGATGCCCGACTTCGTGATGTCGATATTGATGATTTCTGAAAGCTCCGTGAGATTTAGCTCGGGATTACTCAGCCTTAGCTCTGCTACTGTTTTGAGCTTGTAATCTAAGTTTTCTAAGCCGATGTATTCATCTATTTTTTTGATGGCGCTTATCTGCCTCTGAGAAGCTTCAATCACTCTTTTGATATTGGCGTTGTCGCAGTTGCAAAGTCTAGTGACTTTGTTAAGCATGTGTTTTTCGACGATGATTTCTTCGAACAGCAGCCTGTTTTTTTTAGCGCCTATTACACTTAACATATCGGCAATGGCGTCTTTTTCTTTAATGTATATGGAGCTCCTAGTCTTTCTGTATACTACTTTTACTTCGCAGTTTAGTACGCTTTCAATGATGGATTTTATCAATAGTAGCGAAGACTTATCCTTTATTGAAATCTCCAGATGATATGCTTTTTGAGGGTCAGCTACCGCTCCTTTTGACACGATGACCCCTGCCAGAAAGTGTCTTATGTCGGATTGTTCTAGTATAAAATTACTATTGTTTTCATCAATATATGGCAAAAGATTTTCCACTGTCAAAGCCGTGTCTTTGTTGGCTTTAAGAGAAAAATCTTCTTTCTTTTGTGCTGGTGTATCGTATCCATCTGTTATTTCTAGGTAATCCAGTAGGACTTTTACACCGTCTATGTGTAGGTACTGTCTATACCTTCCTTTTTTTAGTTTTTTGGAATATATGCTGTACGTTATCTTATGATTCGTATCCACTCTGTGAAGTTCTCTTATCACGGTGCTTAGCACATCGACATTTTCACTGATATAGTTAGCGTGTAAAGATCCGTAGCGCTTATATACTTCAAAACTACTTAGTACGACGCCTTGCAAAAAAGCCTTTACACTACCCTCTGTCTCGAGGTTCGCTAGTACTTCGTTTTTAACTCTGTGAGAAAAAGTCATCATGCGTTGTCCTTTTCTAAATACTTTTCCTTGTAAATCGATATTGCCTTTTTAATGATCTTTCGTTCGTCGATGTACTTTGCCTTTTTTAGGGCTTTTTCCATTGGTACATATTTTGCGACGACAAAGCCCTCTTCTCGCTGAGGCTTGCAGCTAGTGTCATTGGCGGTCATGATAAACCAGTAGACATTTTTTTCTATCAGCTTGTATTGGCTCCATACGTTTTTGAATTTATAGTTGATGTTGCCGATGTAGTCGAGGATGATGCCGCTTACTCCAGCTTCTTCCCCGACTTCTCTTAGCGCTGTTTCGTTTTTTGTTTCGCCTGATTCTATCTTGCCCTTGGGGAGCACCCAGTCGCCATTACTCTTCTTTAAGAGCAGGATGGAGTCCTTGTAAAACACGACACCTCCTGCGCTGTAAACTTTTTTCATAAAATCACCTAATATTATTATCTCGTTAAGTTATGTTGTCATTATATCATATTAATTGTTTTTTTACACTCCAATTATCGTGTAAACCCACATTATCGCCTTGTTTATCGGTAGCAGATTGATATCAAATACATAGCCTATGGCAAAAACGCCGAGTATTGCCATCATGCCGTACCTTGCAAGGGTAGTTTCTTGTCTAAAATTCAGATTAAAACCCGATATGACAAGGTGTCCACCATCAAGTGGTGGGATGGGTAGCATATTAAAAAAGAAAAGCCCCAGATTTATTGAGCTAAAGTATAGGACAAAGTAGTAGACAAATTGTTGAAAGCCTACTTTATCTATCTGCATCATAAAACCGATATCATCTCTGATGTATTTTAGGATAAATGCCCCTATAATACCCATCACTAGGTTGGAAAAAGGGCCAGCCATGGCGGTGATGACACGGCTAAGCCTTTTGTTTTTGAAATTTCTATCGTCAAACATGACGGGTTTTGCCCAGCCAAAACCCACAAGTGCTATGAAAATAAATCCTGCTGGATCTATGTGTTTGAGTGGATTGAGGGATAGTCTGCCATCATCTTTTGCGGTGTTATCGCCCATGAGGTAAGCGGAGTAGGCGTGCGAAAACTCGTGCACGCTGAGGGCGATGACAATTACTGGTAGGACAAAGACTAAACTCTTTAATCTATCTGGACTTAAAAATAATAAATACAATGTGTTTTTCTCCTTTGTGTGTTTTTACATAGCGCAGCTGGTAGAGAGCCGACAATAATAGTATTTTCTGAAGACCTCGCTGATCCCGCCGTGTCATCTCCCCTTGTTCTTATAATCTACCTATATTTTACAATATTTCGGCTAAATATTGAAGCACTATTTTCATTGATACAAAATACCGTCAAAGACTTGAAAAATACTAAATAGTTGTGATATAATCAACAAAAGGGAGGAATGTATGAAAAATAAGATTTCGAGAGCTGTTATCAAGAGACTTCCTAAATACTATGAGTGTCTTGTAAAGTTAGATGATAAAGGCGTGGAGAGAACATCTTCTGCTGAATTAGGTGAATTACTGGGTTCTACAGCATCACAGGTAAGGCAGGATTTTAATAACTTTGGTGGTTTTGGTCAGCAAGGATACGGTTATAATGTAAAAATACTTCTCTATGAGATAGCTGCAATAATAGGAGCTGATAGACCATATAAGAACATAATAATTGGTTGTGGCAATGTCGGAACAGCGCTTGCCAAGTTTCCAGGATTTACAGAGTATGGATACAATATAGCAGCGATTTTTGACAATGATAAGAACAAAGTTGGCACTGAAGTTGGTGGTGTACTGGTAAGAGATGTGGAAGAATTAGAGGACTATATCAATAGTCACAGAGTGGATATGGCTTATATTACGACGCCTAGAAATGTTGCTCAAGCGCTTTGTGACAGAGTCGTCAAGTGCGGTGTAAAGGGCATATGGAACTTTAGCCAGATTAGGCTTGAAGTGCCAGAAAATGTCTATGTAGAGAGTGTTCATTTGATAGAAGAACTGTTTAGACTGTCTTATTATTTGAATGACGCTGACGAAGAAGATGATGATTAATGTCTAAGTATTCTATTGAAATATCAGATACTCTACTAGAATTATTGAAAGAAGCACATTTAGTTCACGTCAAGAGAATGCTCGGAAGCGAGAAAAAGCCTCTTGACGTGTTCCATTATTGGCTTATGAAGAAATATCTAGTTGAGCCAATTTCTCTTAATATGCTCATCAGAAAATCCAACGTAGACAGAAAGCTGATATATAGCACCATAACGCATCTGACAAACATCGGTGTTGTAGAAAAGCGGATATCAGATAGAGACAAGCGGGAAACAGTCGTAAGCCTCACGGATGAGGGCAGGGATTTTCTGCCCATACTCGATGAGCAGTATGAAAGTCTAATAGACTTTTCGGCGATAAGATGTAGCGTCAATGAAGAGAAGACTATTTTAAAATATCTCAATCATTTGCTTGAGAATTTTGTTAAGGAGTAGAGTGTATGAATAGTAGCGAAAAGAACTTTGCCGTTTTGATAGATGCGGAGAACATCTCGCCAAAGTATGTGGAGCACATATTTGAGGAGATGAGTAACTATGGTTTAGTTACATATAGAAGGATTTATGGGGATTGGACAAAGCAGGGTTCATCAAAGTGGAAGAGCATACTACTCGACAGTTCTCTTCTTCCGATGCAGCAGTATTCTTATACATCAGGCAAAAATTCATCGGACTCTGCGATGATTATCGATGCGATGGATATCCTTTATTCTGGAAATGTCGATGGTTTTTGTTTGGTATCTAGCGATAGTGATTTTACAAAACTGGCTTCTAGGCTCAAAGAATCAGGCATGCAGGTTATCGGTATGGGCGAGAGAAAGACGCCAAAACCATTTGCGAAGGCGTGCTCCGTGTTTAAATACCTCGATGTACTGTATGAGAGTGATAGCTTAGGCGATACAGATGGACAGGAAAACTTGCTTGCGCTATCGACTGTAGAAGAGACGATAAAGAAAATTATTTCGGAGTATGGCGATGATTATGCAGGCATCAATATTGGTGAACTGGGTTCTAGGCTCGTAAAGAGGCATCCTGATTTTGACGTGAGGAACTTTGGCTATACAAAGTTATCGAGATTTTTGACTCATTTTAAGTCTATTAATCTCAATAAGACAGATACCTCGATGACTGTTTCGATGAAGGAGACAGAGGGCTCAATTGATATCGAAGAAGCGCTGTTACAGATCGTCAAATCATCTAAAAACAAGCAGATAAACTTAGGGCAACTAGCCAAGGAGATAAGTGATAGGTATCCTACGTTTGACCTTAGATCCAAGGGGTATTCTAAGTTTATAAAATACATTAAAGATGTGCCTTCACTCAAAGTAATATCAAGTGGAAAAAATGGATGTGTCAAGACTGTCACGCTGAGATAGTTTGGTACACCATCACAAAAAGGAGATGAATATGAATTATAAAAAATTGATTTCATTTATGCTGTTATGTTCTATGCTGTTTTCTGCGTTTATGATAAGTGCAGATACAAAAAATCCGAAAGAGTTTAAGGACATAAATGAGGTAATGTGGGCGAAAGACTACATTAATGAAGTTGCCAAAGTTGGTATTGTAAAAGGCTATACGGATGGGACGTTTCGACCTAAAAAGAAGGTGACGAAATCCGAGTCTGTTCTCATGCTCTACAGGATGATAGATG
>PDWJ01006269.1_pt1 | contig 14130 bp, 13 predicted proteins | sample 1430881 | NCBI WGS metagenome assembly PDWJ01 (sample SAMN01162460, study PRJNA174530) | Oral metagenome, whole genome shotgun sequencing project. | biome: Marine environment; feature: Marine mammal; material: Swab sample of the gingival sulcus; isolation source: swab sample of gingival sulcus... | reverse complement strand
GGTAAGACCACCACCATCGGCAAACTGGCGAAGCGTTATATGGGTGAAGGGCGCTCGGTGATGCTCGCTGCAGGGGATACTTTCCGCGCTGCGGCGGTGGAGCAATTACAAGTGTGGGGTGAGCGCAATCAAGTGCCGGTGATCGCTCAGCACACCGGTGCTGACAGCGCCTCGGTCATTTTTGATGCTCTGCAGGCGGCAAAAGCGCGGAATGTGGACGTTTTGATTGCCGATACTGCGGGGCGTTTGCACAATAAAGATAACCTGATGGACGAGCTGCGCAAAGTAGTGCGGGTGATGGGCAAGCTGGATGACAGCGCGCCCCACGAGGTGATGCTGGTGCTCGACGCGGGTACGGGGCAAAACGCGCTGGCGCAGGCGGCGAGCTTTCAGGAAGCAGTGGGTGTAAGCGGGCTGGCCTTGACCAAGCTCGATGGCACCGCCAAGGGCGGGGTGATTTTTGCCATCGCCCGCAAGTTGGGTTTGCCCATTCGCTTTATCGGTGTGGGGGAGGCTGCGGAGGATCTGCGGCCATTTGTAGCAAAAGATTTTGTCGATGCCCTATTTGGTGAAGAGCGCAAGTAGCAGTGATTAGTTTTGAGCGTGTCAGCAAGCGTTACGGTGGGGTGTTCGATGCCCTGCGTGATGTCAGCTTTACAGTCGATACCGACGAAATGGTGTTTCTCACCGGCCACTCCGGCGCGGGCAAAAGTACCCTGCTGCGCTTGATAATGCTGATGGAGCGCCCCTCCCGCGGCGATGTGCGCGTGGGCAATAAATCCCTCAATAAGCTGAGTTCGGGGCAGATTCCCATGCACCGGCGCGATATTGGCGTGGTGTTTCAGAACCATCAATTACTGTTTGATCGCACGGTGTATGAAAATGTGGCCTTGCCCCTGATTATCAGCGGCTATACGCAGCGCGATATGGGGCGACGAGTGCGTGCGGCGCTGGATAAAGTCGGCCTGCTCGACAAAGAAAATGCCCTGCCGATTACACTTTCCGGTGGGGAGCAGCAGCGTGTTGGCATCGCCCGCGCCGTGGTCAACAGACCGCGTATTTTATTGGCGGACGAACCCACCGGTAACTTAGATCCCACCCTGTCTGCGGAGATCATGCAACTGTTTGCCGAGTTCAACCAGGTTGGGGTGACGGTGATGATTGCCAGCCACGATCTGTCGCTGATTTCGCGTTTGCCCTACCGTATTCTCACCCTGCGCAAGGGGCGCCTGGTGCGGGGAGCGCCGATATGAGTGAGGCAAAAATCAAAGGCGGTGGCGCCAGCAGTGCACAGGGTCCGAGTTTTAGCGAGCGCTATAACGCCTGGCTGACCCATCATCGCCTGTCTGCCACCGACAGCCTGCATCGCATTTTAGATCATCCCTTCTCCACTATCGCCACCTGGTTGGTTATCGGCATTGCCCTGGCACTGCCTGTGGTGATGTGGGTGTTGCTGGAAAATGGCAGAGACTTGAGCAATCGCTGGGAGAGCCCAGTGAGTTTATCGGTGTTTATGAAAACAGAGGTAAATGCTTCGCGTGCCAAAAAACTGGGTGCTACATTGCGAAAGCGCACCGACATCGCCGAGGTTGCGTTCTTGTCCAAGGAACATGCACTGGCCGAATTTGCCGAGTTATCCGGCTTTGGTGATGTGCTCGCCACCTTGGACGACAATCCCCTGCCGCATATCCTGGTGGTTTCCCCCAGCGTGCCTGATGGCGGTGCGCAAACCAAAACCGTAGCGACGCTGGCGGATGATCTGCGTGAACTGCCCGCGGTAGATCAGGTGGTGGTCGATATGCAGTGGGTTCAGCGCCTAGATCACTATATGGAAATCGCTCAGCGCGCTGTGCTGGTGGGTGCCTGCCTGCTGGGGCTTGGTGTTTTACTGGTGCTGGGTAACACCATTCGCCTCGCTATTGAAAACCGTCGCAGCGAAATTGTCATCGTTAAACTGGTGGGCGGCTCCAATGCTTTTGTGCGTCGTCCCTTTCTTTATACCGGTCTGTGGTACGGCATGGGTGGCGCCCTGATTGCGTGGCTGTTGGTCAGCGTTTGTCTGTGGATAATGGCCAAACCCGTGTCGGATTTAGTCAGCCTTTACAGCGCCGACTTTCGCCTGCACGGCTTGAGCTTTATTCAGGGCTTGCAGGTATTGTTAGCTGGCGGTCTGCTGGGCCTACTAGGTGCCGGACTTGCGGTATCGCGTCATATCGGCGAGATCGAGCCGCGCTAGCCGGTCTTGATTCTTGCTGCGGCTCCTGTTGGTCGCTCCGTTGCCATTTTGTATTTCAGCGGTACTAAAGTACTGCCTGGGGCTGTTGGGCATTCCTACAATTACACCTTACCCAGGTGAATAAACGGATTGCCTATGTTTCCGGCACTACCCGCGAAGTGGTTGCTCAGTGGTTTGTTGTTGCTGTGGTTTTCCTGCCACAGCTTCGCCGAGGAGCGCTCGGCGGCGCTGGCAGCAAAACTGCCGGTGGATTGCCTGCTGCCGAGCCAGGTACGGCAACTGGGCAGCATTCGCTATAGCACCGCGCGTCGGGCGATCAAAACGACGGCTGCGGATTGCGCGCGCAGAGGCGGGGAGTATGTGGCCTATGATCGCGCTGGCACGGCCTCAATGCTGCGGGTCTGGTTGCCGCGAGCAAAGGAAGGTGACAGCGAAGCTCAGACCTACGTGGGCGAGACGTATGAGCGGCAAACGCCGGCAGATTATGCCAGCGCCGCAAGTTGGTACTTGAAGGCGGCGCAGCAGGGGCATGCCCGCGCGGCTTTGAATTTGGGCCATTTATTCGAGCGTGGTCTGGGGGTGGCGCGCAATGCTGATCTCGCCCGCTATTGGTATGCCAGTGCGTCCGCGCCCGCCAAAACCGTGACTGAGCGCACCTTCACAGCGAAAAATAACGATAATGGCGCCACGGCGCCTTCGCAAACGGGGCGCTATGTGGCTCTGATTGTGGGCAATAATCGCTACCGTGCTCTGCCTGCACTTGACACTGCGGTGAACGATGCCGAAACACTGGCCAGGCTCTTGCGGCGCGCCTACGGTTTCGAGGTGCGCACTTTGGTCGATGCAACACGTTTTGATGTGCTGACCGCACTGTATGAGATTTCTGAGAATTTGTCGGCCAAGGACAGTTTGTTGCTGTACTACGCCGGTCATGGCGAGCTGGATAGAGTAAATCGACGCGGCCATTGGTTGCCGGTGGACGCCGAGGCAAACAATACGGTGAATTGGATTCCCAACATCACCATCACGGATATGCTGAATATCAACCCGGCGGGCAAAGTGCTGGTGATTGCCGATTCCTGCTACTCGGGCATGATGTCGCGCTCGGCGCTTGGGATTTTGGAACGCCCCGATGGTGGTGCTGCGCAGCTTGGGCAATATCGCATCACGAGCGGTGCGCGCACGCGCACGGCAATGACCTCAGGTGGCGTCGCTCCGGTCATAGACGGCCTGGGCAGCGGCCATTCGATTTTTTTTAGTGCTCTGTACCAAGCGCTTCTAGATAACACCACTACCTTGGATGGACTCACGCTTTATCGGCAGTTAAGCCCGGCTGTGATTGCGGCGGCAGCTGGCGTGGGCTTTGAGCAAATTCCGGAGTATGCGCCACTACAATTTGCCGGTCACGAGGGTGGCGATTTTATTTTTCAGAGAATTCAGAGAGGGGATGTTCAATGATTGACAAGAAACGGTTTATAGGCGGGGCTTTTGGCGCTGTTTTGTTGGCTCTGCAAAGCCCGATAGCTATGGCGAGTAACGCGGCATTTCAGAGCTATTTGTTTTCTGTGTGCACCCGCGCCAGCGGTGATTTAGCTGCGCGTTGCGCGGAATCAAACGGTGGAGATTTGTCCGGCGACAGTGAAGATTCGCTAAACCCCACGCAGTTCCTCACCCCGGCGGCCAGCGCCTTGAAGGAAACCCGTGAACAAATAGAGGCTTTGAGCGGACGCAAGGCAGTGGTGAGCACCGGCGGTGAACAGAGTGTTAAGAAGGTTTTTCGCCTGTCGGGCTGGTCTTTTTCAGCGGGTGTCGAGCGCGGTGACTATGAGCGCGAAGCGGTAGCAGCGGAGCGCGGTTTCGAAGCACAGACGGATCAGTTCTATCTGGGAGCGGACTATCGGTTGAACGATGCCTGGATTGTCGGGGCGATCGGCAGTGTGGTAAATCGGCAAAGTCGCTTCGCAGCTGATGCACCCGGGCGGAATTTCCAGCCCGGCGATAGTGAGGGTCGTGGCGATGTGAATACGGCGGGCATCAGTGCATTTGTGAGTTATCAACCGCCATCGGGCTGGTATTTCGATGCTCTGCTCAGTGCCGCTCACAGTGATTACCGTTTTCGTCGGGTGGGCATCTATCAGGAATCAACCCGCACGATTACGCTAAATCACAATGTGGTGGTGAGCGGCGACAGCGAAGGTCGACAGTATGCCGCCAGCACATCGCTGGGTTATAACGACAGCAACGGTGCACTGAATTGGACACTCTACGTACGTGCCGATTGGCTGTCTGCCCGTATTAATGCCTATGAGGAGAGCGGCGATGCCTTCGCCATGGGCGTTGACCATCGCCGCAGCGAGGAGATCCTGGCCGAGACAGGTGTGCAGGTGGCGATGCCGATAAATACCGCATTTGCGGTGTGGGTGCCACAGTTGGCGGTGGCGTTTCAAGATACCTTAGCCAGCGATACGCCCACGGCCAGTAGCTATTTTCTGGCAGATACCGCGCAGCAGCGGTTTTTATTGCAACTGTGCCTAAATGGTTTTTCGAAAAAAATGACTTCGAATCTTGCCCAAAATCATTCAAACCGTAGCTACCGCTACGCTTTTCATGATGTTTGAACAATCTTCTTTGTCCTTTTTTCCGAAAATTCCATTTACTGGTGAAATATCCGGGTTAACCCGGATGTTTCGCCACTATGGCAGTCATTGTCGACGATAGACGATGGTGTGCCGGTTTTTTCAAGATACATGGATGGCCTGTCTTTTGAGCTTTGTTTACGGCTATCCAACGGTTGCCGTTGTCAACGTGGTACGAACTCCACCCGCCTGTTTAAACCATCGTAAGGATCCACCTGTGGTAGCGGCGAAGACTCGCCAAAACCGGCTACGTCTAACCGCGCGGGGTCGATACGGTATTTTTCCGTGAGGTAGTCAGCCACCGCCTGCGCCCTCGCAGTGGATAGTGTTTGGTTGTAGCTACTGTCACCGCTGGCATCGGCGTGCCCGGCGATCAGCAAGCGGGCATCGCGGGTATTTGTCAGTGTCAGCATTTCTCCCACCGCATCCAGATAGGGCAGACTGTCGGGCGCAGGGGTGTCATCGTTGAGCGCAAAGCGGATGTTCATGCCCACAGCCATGCCCTGTTGTTCTGCGGGTTTTTTGCTAGAGTTGTTAGCAGCAGGGTCAGCAAATCGAATGCCTCGCAGTTTGAATTTGTCCATCGGCTCGCTTTGGCGTTGGGGATACATCATCGCCGCCAGCTGTTCGGGCTTGGGAGCCTCGCGCAACAAAAATACGTTTCTGCTTGAGAGTTCGGCGTAACAGTGCAAGGAAAGACCCAGCAGGCAGGTAGAAAAGACGAGGGTTGAAAAAGGGTGCATAATTATTCTCCGCTGTGGTTTCGATGGCTTTTTTCACTGAGCAGGCAGGTGGTTTCTTTAAGTTGCAGCAGCATTAAAGCGGTGTTTTTATCTTTGTGCAGTGTCAGTGTGAGGTGTTTTTTGTCCTGTGGCAGGCTTTGCAGTGAGACGCCGGTTTCTTCGATAATTTTTTTACCCGCCTGCCAGCATGTAAGCGTTGCTGGTTTTTCAAGCAGCGCCTGGGCACTGAGCTGGGCGAGCTGTTCGCGTTTAATATCCAGCGCCTGTGCGGCTGTGGCGACGCTGACAGACAGTGCGATAAAAAGTGATTTTCGTATCATGGGCTGACCTCGATATCCAGTTGCGCAAAGCTGACGCCACCGGCGTCCAGCGCGATAAATGCGTTGCGGATCACATCGAGGCTGGCTACGGCCAGCGGGCTTAAATCCGCCGCTTTTAAGCTCGGGGGCAGGCGAATACCCAGTTCTTCACTGGCGGCAACACAGAGCACCGATTCGGTGACACCGGATTGTTCAAACACCAGCGAATAAGGGGATTGCCCGCCAGGCAAGGTTAGGGTTTTTCCCTGTAGTAACAGCGCATCGGGTTGGAAACGGTTGGGGAATAGTCGCGCGATGCTGCCGGCGCCATCGCGATAGTAACAATACACAAAGGCATCTGCGTTGGTGGCAACCCGCAGCGACAGGGTGTCGCCGCTGCGGGTGTGTGCCGGTGTGTTGCTGCGCTGAAGTGAGATAGACGGTGCTGTTTTCACCGCGCTCGCCACTTGCGGCGCGGCCAGGGTGTTTTTTTCCACTTGAATATCCGCCGCCAGCAGTGCGTCGTACAGGGCAAAATCGATTTTCCCGTTTGCCAGCAAGCCGCGCTGACGCTGCCACTGACCAATAGCGCGACGCAGTTCAGGCGAGGATTTGCCGTCCGTGTCGCCTGAATAAACGCCCAGCGCCGTCAAAGCCTGTTGCACAAACCGCAGACGCTCTTCGCCGCTCATGCGCCTGTACCACGCTTTGGCCTGTGCGCGGGTGGCGGCGGTTTCCTCTCCGGCACCCAGGCACTGCCAGTAAGGCACTTCCGCGAGTTTCCCCAGTGATTCAATCACACTCAGTTGCAGTAAGGTGCGCACAGACTGGTGCACGCCTTCGCTCTGGTTCATGTTGACATTAAAACTAAAACCGAGATCCCACTTATCAATATTGCCGTTAAGATCCGCCGAGCGCCCCGAACGACTGACGGCAATGCTGTTGCTGGCGCCGGTGCCGGTGATTATCTGACGGCTCAGCAAGTTGCCGACGTTCAAATCCATGGTCACCAGTGAGGTGACTTTATTACCGCTGCCGCCCACATCCAGCACCGCCAACGATACGCCGCCACTTTTGCTGGCGGACAATACCTGTTCATCAAACTGGGTAATGGCTCCGCGAATATAATAGCGCGGCACTAAAAAATCATCGGTAAACCCTACCAGTCCCTGCAAAGCGTTAATATCGCGCTGGCGCTGATCGTAGTCCACAAACCGAAAGGCACTGGAGTGGGTGGACATACGCGATATCGCAGAAATCAGCATATCTTTGGTACCGGCGCGAATTTCCCCCGTGGCATCGGGAATGCCCTGGCTGGTGATGACAATATTGCGCACACCGTGACTGGCGAACAAATCGTCCATACACGTCAGCGCGCTGGAGAAGGTGGTGATATTGTGAACAGGTTGTGCCTTTGGTTGCACCGCGTCCGTTACAGCCGGCGGGCTGGACTGACAGGCGCCGAGCAGCGCACAACAGCCAAGGGTTGAGATCCTAAGCAGGTGGTATATAACACTCATGGAGACTTTCCATAACCGGCTTTGCAGTCATTGGCAATATTGATGACATCACCGGTGATAATAATGTCCCTGTCAATATTGTCGATACGCCTGCCATAGCGCGATTCCTGTTGGATATTGCCTATTGCGATATTGCCACAGCCGGTTTGGGTGACATCATCGGTTTTGAGCAGGGTGTCGTCATCGATATCATCGAGGGCTCGCTTTTTTTGAATTCGACTTTTGGCCATGACTTTACTGATCTTGGCCTGTTGCTCCGGGTTGATGCCGGTAGCTTTGTTGTACTCTTTCGCCGAGGCAGCCGCAGCCGCCATCAGCAGAAGGCTGAAAGCGGCGATGGCAGTTTTTCTGGTGAGGAAGGCGCCCATTTAATCCAGGTGCTCTTCCGTGACTTCCAGGATCGTCTCATTCTGGGTGTCAAGAGCCGCATCGGCACCACAGTTGGCGTCACCAATAGTACCGATTGAGGTACACGCGGAGGCCCCCGCACCAGCGGCGGCGGTTGTGACAACGCCTGCGACGAAGGTGTCCTGGTCAAGATTGCCGTTTACAGCAACATTATCCACAACGCCGATATCCGTTGCCGTGACAACGCCCACGCCTGGCCCTGACGTTGTCGCAACGCCGCCAAGCACCGTGGTATCCTGATTGAGGTTGCCGGAGACATCGGTGTCGTCTACCGCGCCAATGCGAGTGCTGGCAGCACCAAGCGCGCTGGCGGTCGAGTTGACCACACCTGCACCAAACAAATTGGTGTTCTGGCTTACATTACCTGAAACGGTGCTGTTTTTTATCGCGCCAACGTTAACTCGACCCACGGAATCGAGACCGACTGTGGTATTTGCGATAGCACCAACAACATTGGTATTTTGTGTCGCGTTGCCGGTGATGGCTGCGTTTTTGACTGATCCAACCAGCGTAGCCGCGCCTACACCCACTCCCAGGGCACTGGTTGTAACCCCGGCTGCGACATTGGTATTCTGGTTGAGATTTCCACCGATCTCGGCCCGTTTAACGGTGCCGATTTTTGTGGCTGCGCCAGATAGAGCGCCCAGAGAATTGCTTGTTACCGCTCCCCCAACATTGGTGCGCTGCGTCAGAGACCCTTGGACGCTGCTGTTATCGACCGATCCAATACGGGTGCCTGCCAATGCAGCAACACCGCCAGCGTTGGTCGCTACGGCGCCGGCTACTTTGGTATCCTGTGTCACATTACCCCCAATTGTAACGCCGCCGGTTTCGGCGCCCCTGTTGTCTCGCTCAATTTGCGCCGCCGCCGGCAGCGCCACAAGCCCCGCCAGAACAGCGGTCATAGCGGTAACGGTAGTAGGTGTGTTTCTTCTTGCGCTGAGTTTCATGGTTATCTCCTCGGCATTGGCCGATATTTGGTATTTGGGTGGTTGCCTGCGGTATCACGAGTTGCAACGACGTGCTATCAGACTAGGGTTCTCACCCAAAACGAGTCAGTACGAAAGTACTGTTTCACGACAGGTGGCTTGGTTAGACTGTGAGACACCACAGCAAGCAATCCATGGAAAGACATCGGTGTTTTCATTTCAGCATATTCTGGTGATTGACGATCACCCCCTGTTTGTCAGTGGTTTGCGGCATTATCTGGCAAATTTAGCGCCGCAGGTCAGTGTGCAGGAGGCGCATACCGCTGCCGAGGCGCGCGCGCAGTTGCAGGGCGGTGCGTGCCCGGATTGTATTTTTCTCGATTTGCAATTGCCGGACTTACAGGGCCTGCACTTTCTTGAAGACCTGCGGCAGTTGGTGCCTGCGGTGCCGGTGCTGATTGTGTCGGCGCGGCAGGAGCCGGCCTGGGTCTACAATGCTCTACAGCGGGGCGCGGCGGGATTCTTGTCCAAGTCATCCCCAGAGTTAGAGCTGCGTGAGGCTCTCACAGCGCTTGAAAAAGGCGGTCGCTACGTATCGTCCCACCTGCGCCGGGCGTTGGATGATTACAGCGCAGGCATGGGGGCGAGTCAGCACGGCGCGATTCGCCTGACCCGTCGCCAACAATCGGTTTTGGCGCTGATCGATCAGGGCTTGAACAATCGGCAGATCAGTGAGCAGTTGCATATTAGCGAAAGCACGGTAAAGGGGCATGTATCCACCCTGTTTGACCTGTTCAACGTGGAAAACCGCACGAGTTGCCTGCGCGAGGCAAAAAACTACGGCTTATTGTAGCATTCCCGCTCAGATCAGTTGCGCGATACAGCGGCGCAACTCCGCTGGCGCTACGGGTTTGGCGAGGTAGTACAAGTCCTGCGCCTGAATCCTGGCGATGACCGCTTCGTCAAAATCACCGCTGACAATCAGACAGGGTAGTTGCGGATCCAGCGCCGCGCGCAAAAACGCGGTGGTTTCGATACCATCGCGGCGACCGTGCAAACGATAGTCACTGATTACGAGGTCGGGTGGACGGCTGTGTTGGGTGATTTTTTTCAGCGCTTCCTCGCCGCTGTCGGCCACGGTATGTAAACAGCCCCAGTTGTCCAGCAAAGTAGAGAGAGCTTCGGCTACCGCTTGATCGTCTTCCACTACCAGCACATGCAATCCGGTGACATCGAGGTCGCGATTCATTCCACTGTGGTCGGGGCGCTCACTGATGTGCTGTGCGCGCGGTACTTGCAAGGTAAAACAGGTGCCGTGCTCGGCGTTGGACTCAAACCACAGGGGGTGCATCAGTAACTCAGACAGTTTTTTTACTACTGACAAACCCAATCCCAAACCCTTGCTGCGGCGATGTTTGTCGCCGTTGCCGGCGCGCCAGTATTCCTTGAACACATGGGGCTGCGCTTCGGCGGCGATGCCGGAGCCGGTGTCCGTCACGGTGATGTGCACACTGTTGTTATCCAGTGCTTTGGCGCATAGGCTGACGCTGCCCTGGTCGGTGTATTTAATCGCATTGGAGAGTAAATTGCGCAATATGCGCGCCAGCAGTACCGAGTCAGACTCCACAATTAAATCCGCCGGGCAACTCACAGTCAGTGACAGGTTCTTTTGCTGTGCGCCCAGTGCAAATTCATCGCGCAGGTTTGCCAGCAGCGGGCGCAGGGTAAAACAGGTTGTGTGGGTTTCAATGGTGCCTTGCTCCAGTCGCGCCACTTCCACCATGCTGTTGAACATCTCGTGCAGGGTTTTGGTGTTGCGCTCGAGTTTTTCCACCAGTGATTGCTGTTGTGGCGGCACCTGGCTGGCGAGCGTGTCCAAGAATAGCATCATCGCATAAAGCGGCTGGCTCACATCGTGACTGATGGCGGCGAGAAACCGGCTTTTTTCTGCGCTTGCCTGTTCCGCTTTTTCTTTTAGGGTGGCCAGTTTTCCATAGCGAAGGGCGATGTCGTGCTCGAGGGTGATGGAGCGGGTGGTGGCGTCGGCGAGGTTTTTGCCAAAAGCCAGATACGCGGCCACGGCTACTATGCACAGCAGGACAACAAACGTGCCGTAAACGCCACCCGCCAATACCCAGCCCAGTCCTACTCCAAGGACGATAGGCGTGATGAAGGCTGCAAAGGCGGGGTAATAAGGCGTCAGCGCAGGTAGCGCGCCGGTGACAATGCTAAGCATGACGAGCAATAGAAATACCGATGATGTCAGTGCTTGCGCGTCTATAAAAAGGATCGAACCCGTTCCCCAGATACAGCCGGAAGTACCAGTGTAGAGCGCCAGCTTTTTCAGCCAGCGTACGCGGTGCTGGTGGTCGTCAAAGTCCTTGCTGCGAGTCTTGAGAATATCGCCCAGTCTGATGAGAGCCAGGATTAGATGCGCGGTCATCCAGCCAATAGCTGCCGTTTTTTCATCCTTCATATAGAAGGTGATTGAGATAAACAGTGCCACGGAAAGCTGTCCCAGCCAGAGGGCGGGGCGCTGGCTGATGAAAAGGCGAGTGCGTGCGGCGGTGATTGCCTCTTCATCACCGTCGGCTACCGGATCCGACATACGTCGTTTGCGGTCATCGAAGGGCGTGCTTGCCTGGTTGTTGGTGCGTAGCTCGTTCATTTGTTCTGTCCGATGCGTTTCGCTGCTGGGTCATTACAATGCCTGCGTTTTATCTTTTACGTGATTTTCAGGGCGATGCGGCGAGCTGGTTCACATATTTTGTTAGCAAATGATGGGGGAGAAGTCACCGTACAGCTTGTTCATTTGTCGAGGCTGCTACCCCGGATATTTCATCTGTGCGGCAGCTGATTTACTGTTATTTATTTAATATCAATGGATTACGCCACCGGTAGCAGTAAAAGCACATGTGCAATTTGTGCCCAAATGGAATCAGCCGGTGGGGCAAATACTATGCTTCCAATATTGCCGGTCCGTATCCTTCGATAAACTCTTTTGGTAAGCGTCGTGGCTTTCCTGTCGAAAGTTCTATGCAGGCGAAATGCATGGTGCCGCGCAACAGGGTCTGAGCGTCTTGTTCACGCACAATCTGGAAGCGGCGCTGCATGGTGAGTCTGGCGTCCCAGCTTACCAGCCAGGTGGCGATGGTGAGTTTATCGCCCGCGCGGGAGGCCTTCAGGTAGTGGTATTCCGCCCTGGTTATGGCCATGGCGCGATTAAGGCGCTGGTAGCAGGCGAGATCCACGCCCAGAGCGCTGGAATGCGCCCACGCCGCCTGCTCGCACCACGTGACATACTGGGTATTGTTGGTGTGCTGCAAACCATCAATGTGTTCCTCTTTGACGGTCTGGGTGATGGTAAAAGGTGATGGGTAGTCCCATTCGCTCATACGGATTGCTCCGCTGCGGGGTTTTCGGCGGGTTTTTGCGCGATCATCATATAGGCGTAAATGACGGCGATAATTGGGCAGGCGATATTGAAAAACACAAAGGGTGCATAGGAGTAAGTGCTGATACCCAGAGTGGCTGACATATAAGCACCGCAGGTATTCCAGGGAATCAGCGGTGAGGTCAGGGTGGCGGAGTCTTCCAGGGTGCGCGAGAGGTTTAAGCGCGACAGGCCGCGTTTTTCGTATTCCGAGCGAAACATGCGCCCGGGAATGGCGATAGACATAAACTGATCTGCCGCCAGAATATTCGTGCCAAGGCAGGTGCAAACTGTGGTGAGTACCAGCGAGCCGGTGTTTTTGATAAAGCGCGTAGTCAGCGAAAGCAGGTATTGCAAAATGCCGGATTTTTCCAGCACGCCGCCAAGACCCAGTGCGCACAGAATCAACCACACGGTATTTAACATGCTGCCCATGCCGCCTTTGGAGAGCAGGGTGTCGATAAAGCCGTCACCGGTATTGAGTTCATAGCCTTTGAACAGAGCAAGCAGGCCGCCCTTTAACAGCCTGGCCGGCTCTGGCAGCGTGCCATCGCCCCCTGCCAGGGTCAGGGTGGGGCCGGGCTGAAAGACAAAGGCAAAGATAATGCCGATCAGGGCGCTGATGACGATGGCGGGAAACGCGGGCGTGCGTCGCCATGCCAGCCACAGCATGATGACCATGGGCAGCAGCAGATGCGGGCCGATGTGGAACTGCCGGTCAAGGGTTTGGCTGAGTTTGGCCACTTCATCGGGCGTTGCGCCGGCGGCGTCGCCAAGCAGGGCGAAAATAAGCAGTGCGATGAGGAAGGCGGGCACGGTGGTCCACAGCATGTGGCGGATGTGTTCAAATAAATCCACCGAGGCCGATGCGGATGCCAGGTTGGTGGTGTCTGACAGTGGCGAGAGCTTATCGCCGAAATACGCGCCGGAAATAATTGCCCCTGCGGTAATCGCCGGGGACAGGCTGAAACTGTCTGCGATGCCCATTAAACCGATGCCCAAGGTGCCTGCGACAGTCCAGGAGCTGCCGATGCTCATTGCCACAATCGCGCAGATTACCGCAGACGCCGCGTAGAACACCGAGGGATTGAGGATTTTAATTCCGTAATAAATCATGCTGGGCACTGTACCCGCCAGAATCCAGCTGCCGATCAGCATGCCCACGGCCAACAAAATCATAATTGGCGCAATACTCAGGGCAATGCCCTGGATCATACCCGCCTCGATGACCTTCCATTGCATCCCCTTGATACGGGACACCAGAGCAACCAGGCAGGTGGTGAGAATGAGTACGATCTGGTTGGCGCCGTAGGAGGCATCTTCCCCAAATAGAAAGACCGACAGTGATAAGCCGCCAACTAAGAAGACGATGGGAAGCCACGCGAGGACGGGGGGAAGCTGGGGGGTGTTGGCGTCGGCGGTCACGATGAGCCTCTATTTTTCTTCGATGTAAAAGGGCAGGATGCCTCAAAAAGGGTCTTTCGTACAGAGCGGGCATTGATCCGCTTATGCTGGTATTTGTTGCATTCAGGGTATGAATAACAGTTATAGACCAATTTGAATCATTGCTATGCTACAGTAAACCGACTTTGGAGTATGCAAGGGAGATTTCACCATGCTAATTGTCGTCCCCAAAGAGGTTCACCCCGGTGAGTCTCGGGTGCCCGTCACCCCCGACGTTGTTAAAAAACTGGTGCGAATGGGCGCCGAAGTAAAGATTGAAAGCGGAATGGGCGAGCCCAGCGGCTTCACTGATGCGCTGTACACCGAAGCGGGTGCAACGCTTGGTGATGATCGTGCGGCGCTGCTGGGCGAGGCGGATATTCTGTTGCGCATTCGCAAGCCTTCCCTTGAGGAAGTGGCCTTGATGAAAAAGGGCTGTATCCACATCAGCTTTTTAGACCCGTTTAACGAGCACGAATTGAT
>PDWJ01003778.1_pt1 | contig 14130 bp, 12 predicted proteins | sample 1430881 | NCBI WGS metagenome assembly PDWJ01 (sample SAMN01162460, study PRJNA174530) | Oral metagenome, whole genome shotgun sequencing project. | biome: Marine environment; feature: Marine mammal; material: Swab sample of the gingival sulcus; isolation source: swab sample of gingival sulcus... | reverse complement strand
AGTTGGAGCAAAAAATTTGAAATAGCAAAATCTTTAGGATTTTCATTTATTGAACTGAGTGTTGATGAGAGCGACTTTAGACTCAGTAGGCTTGACTACGATGAGTCTAAGATCGCTGAATTAAACTCAATAAAAGATAAATACAATATGGAATTTAGGTCTATGTGTCTTAGTGGTCATAGGCGTTTTCCTTTTGGTTCAAAAGATGAAAATATAAGAGAAAAAGCTAGAGAAATCATGGAGAAAGCTATATATTTAGCAAAGGGACTTGGCATAAGAAATATACAGCTTGCAGGATATGATGTTTACTATGAAGAGAGCACTGATGAGAGCAAGGCTTACTTTTTAGAAGGACTTAAATTTGCGACCAGACTTGCTGAGAGAGAAAATATAATGCTCTCTATTGAAATAATGGATACATGTTTTCTTGGAACTATAGAGAGAGCAATGGAATATGTTGATGTTATTAATTCACCTTATTTAAAGATATATCCAGATATTGGAAATCTTACACAGTGGTCTGATGATCCGCTCGGTGAAATTGAAAAGTACAATTCACATATAGTTGCAATGCATTTAAAAGACACCAAACCTGGAGTGTTTAAAAAGGTAGAATTTGGCGAAGGCGATGTAAGATTTAGCCCGCTATTTGCAAAACTTAAGAGCATCGGTTTTAGCAAACCGTTTTTAATAGAGATGTGGGCTGAAAATGATGGGATTCAGACGCTAGAAGAAGCAGTAAGCAAGGTGAAACTTGCAAAAGAATGGCTAGAAGAGAGGATGGTGTAATGCTAGAGAATTTAAAAGAGAAGGTTTTTAAAGCTAACTTAGAGTTGGTTAAGCAAAACTTAGTAATATACACCTGGGGCAATGTCAGTGCAATCGATGATGAGAGAAAACACATTGTTATAAAGCCTAGTGGAGTGTCTTATGACATAATGAAGGCTTCTGACATGGTCGTTGTAGATTTAGATGGAAATGTGGTTGAAGGGGATTACAAGCCATCATCTGATACACCTACTCATCTTGAATTATACAAATTTTCTGATGATATAAAAGCTGTAGTACATACCCACTCACCATGGGCAACAAGCAGGGCTCAGGCTAAAAAGGCTATACCTTGTTATGGAACGACACATGCTGATTACTTCTATGGTGATATACCATGTACTAGAGATATGTTGGAGAGTGAAGTTGTAAGTGATTATGAGAAAAATACAGGTCTTGTAATTATTGAAACGTTTAAGAATAAAAAAATTAATCCTAAAGATGTACCAGCAGTGCTTGTAGCGTCTCACGGTCCATTTACATGGGGAAGCAGTGCAGATAATGCAGTGCATAATGCGAGAGTGCTTGAAGAAGTAGCAAAGATGGCATACTACTCAGAACAAATATCAAAGAGCGATAAGCCGGTTAATCAATACTTACTAGATAAACACTACCTTAGAAAACATGGTAAAAACGCTTATTATGGACAAAAATAATGGATAGTCAAGAATTAAATCTATTGATAGATGTATCTACGAGATACTATATAAAAGAGCAAACACAGCAGCAGATTGCAAACGATCTGTACTTATCACGTCCAACGGTTTCTAGAATACTTAAAAAAGCTAGAGAAGAAGGAGTGGTAACAATAAGAGTTAATTATCCCACCGATAATATAACAAACCTTAGGCGAAGAATACTAAATGAATTTCCAGTTAAAAAGGTTCATATAGCACCGAGTTTATCTACTGAAGAGAAGACTTTAAATGAAATATGTAAGCTAGCAGCGGACGTTTTATACGACAATCTTCATGACGGCTGCTCACTTGCTATATCATGGGGGAGATCTGTTAGAAGGACAATAAGATACCTTAGAAAGAAAAAGCTTGAAGATACCTCAGTTGTTGAGATGTTTGGTTCTGTTAGCTATGAATTTGAAGATTCGAATTCGAATAGGATTGGTTCTGAACTGTCTGAGAAAATAGGGGCTACATTTTATCCAATTCCCGCACCACTTTTTGTAAAAAGTATGAATTTAAAAAAGGGCTTGGTTGATACTCCCATTATAAAAAAATCGCTTGATAAGTTAAAAGAAGTGGACTTCTTAATAACAGGTCTTAGTTCTATTGACTCAATTAATTATCACAGTATATGGGATGTATATATGGAAGATAATATCAAGGATATAATAGAAAAATCTGGAGCAAAGGGTTTTATATGTGCGAGGTTTTTTGATGAGGATGGTAAATTTCTTGATATTGACTTAAATAAACAGGTTATAGGAATATGTAACGAAAGTATCAGAAATAAAAACTTGATATGTATTTCCGGAGGAAGCAGCAAGGTGGATGCGATAAGAATTGCGTTGAGGTCGGGTATAATAGACACCTTGGTAAGCGACGAGCTTACATTGCAGAAGGTTTTGGAAGGATAATGGTACAAATATGAAAAAATATACAGCTATTGGAGTGAGTTATGGAATTGGTATTGGTGAGGTACTTAGGATAGTGCCTTGGGATCCAGAAATACCCACTAGCTTTGATGGAACTAAAGATGAAGCATTAGCTCTATTTGATAGTGCTATGAAAGAGAGTGTAGCAGAAATCAAGCATATTGCTGAGAGTTCAGTTGAAAAACTTGGTAGAGAACATGCTATGATTTTTGAAGCACATGTTGAGATAATAAGTGACCCTGAATTTGTAAATCAAATTAAGGATAAGATAGAAAATGAAGGTCTTCATCCAGCTAAAGCAACGCGAGAGGTATCTGATACTTTTGCAAATATGTTCTTTGGAATGCAAGATGAGTACTTCAAGCAAAGAGGATCTGACATACTAGATATTTCTAAGCGACTTATTTCAAACATCCTTGGAATTAAAGTAAGAAGTATTTCAGATGCTAATAAGGGGACAGTACTTGTTGCTGAAGATCTTACACCATCTGATACAGCTCAAATTGATAGAGAAATGATCAGTGGTTTTATAACTGAAATAGGTGGCGCAACAAGCCACAGCAGCATTATTGCAAAAACACTTCAAATACCGGCGGTAGCAGGTATGACAAATTTCTTAAATGAAGTAAAAGATGGCGATATTGTGGTGCTCGATGGTACCGTGGGTGAGGTAATAGTTCATCCTGATGATGAGACTATTGAGTTTTATAAGAAGCGCATTATAGAAATTGAAGAAGAGAAAAAAATATGGGATGATCTTAAAGACAAAGACGCGGTAGCACTATCTGGCGAAGTAATAGAAGTATCAGCAAATATTGCTTCAGCTGATCAGATAAATAAAGCAATTGAGGATGGTGCTAGAGGGGTTGGACTGTTTAGGACAGAGTTCTTATATATGGATACAGATAGACTTCCAACTGAAGATGAACAGTACGAAGTGTATAAGAAGGTTCTAAGTGCAATGAAGGACTACAACGTAGTTATAAGAACACTGGACATCGGCGGAGATAAAAATGTGAGTTACATGGAAACTCCTAATGAACTGAATCCATTCCTCGGTGTTAGAGCAATAAGATTATGTTTTGAGAAAGACGGTATATTTAGAACTCAGCTTAGAGCATTAATTAGAGCTAGTAAATATGGAAAGCTTCACATAATGTTTCCTATGATAGCAACGCTTGGAGATTTTAGGCGAGCTAAAAAGGTATTCAATGAAGAATATAAGACACTAAAGGAAAGTGGAGCCGAGATAAGTGATAATATTAAAGTTGGAATAATGGTTGAGATACCTTCTACTGCAGTGCTTGCAGATAGATTTGCAAAGGAAGTTGACTTCTTTAGCATAGGTACTAACGACCTTATACAGTACACATTTGCAGCAGATAGATTAAATGATAACGTATCATATCTATATCAACCATATAACCCATCTATTATTAGACTTGTTAAGAATGTGGTTGACGCAGCACATGATAATGGTATATGGGCTGGTATGTGTGGTGAAATGGCTGGAGATCAGATTGCAATACCATTACTATTTGGTCTTGGTCTTGACGAGTTCAGTATGAGTTCGCCGAGTATTCCAGCAGCGAAGGCTTTAATAGCTAAGCTTGATAAAAACAAAGTACAAGACTTAGTTAATGAAGCTATAAATTTAGATACTAACGATGAAGTAAAAGAACTTGTAACGAATTTTAAGGAGAAGATATGATTGTTAAAAATATGAAGGTAATTGATGAAGCTGGGATGCATGCAAGACCAGTGTCTCAACTAACTAAAGTAGCAGCTGAATTTGATGGAGATGTTAACTTTATCTACAATGGTAAGAAGGTTAATGGAAAGTCTATAATGATGATTATGGCACTTGGTATTAAAAACGGTTCTGAATTTTCTTTAGAGCTTAACGGCGAAAAAGAAGAAGAACTATGGGAAAAACTAAAAGAAATACTAATCGTAGAGAAAGTTGCTGAAGAGATTTAGTACATAGATGTCTTACTAATTGGTAGGACATCTTTTTTAGTGTTATAATAAAATAAAAGGAGGCTTTTATGACATATATTCCAACATATGATGAGGCTTTAGAGTTACTTAAGAAGTATAATAAAATGCCGTTTCACATTCAGCATGGTAAAACTGTAGGAGCTGTAATGAGGTATTTCGCACTTGAGTATGACGCAGAAAATGCTGACTTTTGGGAAGTTGTAGGGATGCTTCACGACCTCGATTTTGAGATGTATCCAGAGGAGCACTGCGTAAAACAGGTAGAGATAATGAGAGAAGCGGGTATTTCTGAGGAAGTAATTAATTCTACAATAAGCCATGGTTATGGTCTTACTGCGTCAACTGTGAAACCGGAAAAGCAGATGGAGAAGATACTATTTGCTACAGATGAACTCACAGGAATAATTGGTGCAGCAGCGCTTATGAGACCTTCAAAGAGTGTTTCTGATATGAAACTTAAGTCAGTAAAAAAGAAGTTTAAGGATAAGAGTTTTGCTGCTGGATGCAGTAGAGATGTTATCAGGCGAGGAGCTGAAATGCTTGAATGGGAGCTTGACACACTGCTTACTAGAACACTAGAAGCAATGCAAGAAATGGAAGAGAGATATACTTAATAAAATAATAGATTGGTTTTGCTTGAGTTATTATCATGGTGGGTATATACTCTAGGTAAGGTTGAGTTATTACTAGAATTTGACTGCTTGGGAGGAAAATATGAAGAAAAAAATTGCTATCTTATTAGCTCTAGTACTAGTTTTTACTGTAGTTGCAACTAGCTGTGGTGCTAAAGAGGACCCTAAGAAGGAAGAAACTAAAAAGGAAGAGAATAAGAAAGAAGACCCTAAGAAGGAAGATACTAAGAAGATGACTGGTGAAATATCAGTTCAGGTTGAAAAGGATTGGATGGATTACTACAAGAAAGCGGCAGACCGTGTTGTAGCAAAACACCCTGATGTAAAGATCAACCTAATTGAAGTAGCATCATTTGATCATTTAGAGACACTAGATAAAACAAGTGTTACAAACCCTGATGTAGCTGACGTGTTTGCGTTCCCAGCTGATCGTCTATATGGATTAAATGAGAAAGAAGCACTTGCTAACATGGATGCTAAAAAAATGGCTGAAGAGTTAGGTGGATTCGAGGATTTTGATAAGAGTCTTGGTGGACGTTTTAACATTAATGGACAATATGTTGGTTTTCCTTTTAACATTGAAACTTTAGTAGCATTTGTAAATAAGAAAAATGCAGAAACTAATGGAGTAGATATTACTAAGACAATCGAAATGAAGGATATCGAAGATCCTGCAACAGTTATTATTCCAGTATTTAATACTTGGTTCGGTGTAGCAATAACAAATGCCGGAAACATTGAATTCCTTTCAAATGAAGGCGGATTTAAATCTGATATGACTAAGCCTTGGGCTGAATTAAGCGATGACCAAAAAGCTGTTATTACTGAAGTTTACAACTATTGGGTAAAACACAATAAAGCTGGAACTCCAATGTTTGACAAAGACGCAGCTTGGGGATACATTGATGAGCAGTTTAAAACTGGTGGTAAAGGTGTAGCTCAGATCACAGGACCTTGGGATCAAGCTAAACTATTAGGACTAGCTGGAGAAGAAAACTTAGAGATTGCTCCAATCAGCAAAATAACAGTTGATGGTAAACCACTTAAGCACTGGAAAGGTGGATGGGGGCTAGCAATTAACTCTCGTTTAGAACAAGAGCCAGTAAAACTTGCAATTGCTCAAGAGATGATAAAAGAAATAGTTAATCCTGAATATGCAGCTGACCTATTTAAGGCTACTGGTAAAATTTTAGAAAACGCGAAATATGAAACTTATGAAAAGTCAGATTTATCAGATGTTCAAAAGACATTGATTAAAGCTGTTTATGATTCATATGCAACATCAGTAGATCGTCCGCTATTCTCAGAGTGGGGTGGAGTTTGGGATACATGGCAAAATGCTTTATTGTCATGGAATACAACAAAACCAGCCAATGCTGAAGAAGCTTATAAAGAAATTAAGGCATCTTTTGATGCTATGATGACAAACATCAAGTAGTTAAATTTAAAATAGAGGATGAAGAGATTCATTCTCTATTTTTTATAGCGGGAGGTTACATGGATAGAGACAAACGTTTAAAAATAATGATTATAGTTGGTGGACTTATAATTTTTATCTCATCACTTGAATCACTAATGTTAGCAAAGAGTTTGGAAGCATTTGAAGCTTTTAAAAAGTTAACTTCAAATGATGATTTTAGTGTGTTTATAAGTTATACACTTCAGAATTATTTTATGAATATTATAGAACCGATAATTATAACATTATACACTTACTTCACATTCAATAAAATCAGGATTAATAGATATTATCATTTATTCTTTGGAATGATAATTCTGATACGTATAGTGCTACTATTTGTTATGTTTAATTATCAGTCATTTTTTTACTATATAATTATTGCTTTATACGTGATGTTTTTTGTAAGTGTAATAACTATGGATAATAAGAAAGAAGGAGGTAAAAAGTGAAGTATCTTAAAATGATAAAAGATGATATAGGTAATGATCATAAAAGAAAGAACTTATATTTAAGAGATCTAGCCGAAGGTAAAAAAGTCAATAAAGCCACACATCCTTACATGAAAAAATTAAACGATTATCATAAGAGAGAAAAAGAGTTCTTAAATAAGCTTAAAGATGATGAAAGAGAATACGCTTCTAGCTTAAATGATGATAGATTTATTAAGAAGATTAAGATTAGACTTTTTAGAGCAGAAAAGAAATATATATTCTATGAACCTTTTGTTCAGCTTACCTATGACGCTCAACTTGAAACAGAAGTTGCATCTCATGAATTAAAATATCTTCCAGAAATCGTAGCTAACAATGAAATGCTTAGAGAAAGCCTCGCTCAAAAACGCAAAGAGCTAGCTGAAATTGATGATTCTAAAAGATCTGAGATATTAAAGGCTATTGATGCTTATAAAGTAAAGAGAGAGAAGGAATTATCAGAGGAGATATTAAACCTGAAAAACAAGAAAAAAGAAGGAATTATATCTGATAAGGCACTTAAAAATGAAGTTAAGATTTTAAAGCGAAAAGCTAAAGAGGATATTCAAGCGAAAAGCTATAGAGATCCAAAAAAGAGCATAGAAGATGAGATTAAAAACATTGAGCATCATTTAAAGATTGACCCAAAAACTCAGCTTAATGTCATGTCACTTGATATTTCAGATACAAGAAGAAAGACCCCTATTGAGGTAGAGAAAACACTTCCAATTATTTCGTTTTTAACTATACTAGTTCCTGGTATTGGACAACTGTTTAATAAACAATTTGTAAAAGGATTCTTCTTTTTGTTATCATCACTGTTTATATACTTTATAGCCGTTCCTTACTTTCTTGGTTATGGGAATTTTCAAGGTGAAGGTATATTTGGCCTAGTGAGTCTTGCCAAAGGTGGTGCTAAGATCGATAGGTCAATCATATTCTTAATTGAAGGTGTTATTGCAATTGCACTTATGTCAATAGCGATAGTGATATTTGTACTTTCTTTTAAGGATGTATTTTCAGTAGAGAAAAACAAGATGAAGGGTATTAGACACAAAAACTGGTTTGAAACTCGTCAGAGTATTGAGAGAGATGGATTTCCATATCTTGTTTCAGTTCCGGCATATTTAGTAATAATATTTATAGTATTAGTGCCTATAATGACTACAATACTTATATCGTTTACCAACTTAGATCCCCGTCACCAGAATAAGTTTGTATGGATAGGTATAAAGAATTATCTACTGATACTTAAAGGAGAAGGAATTGCTGGGGGCGCATTCTGGCTAATACTTTGGTGGACAATAGTATGGACGATTTGTGCAACTACATTAGCTATATTCATAGGTTTCGTGCTTAGCCTTATTGTTAACCAGGAAAGAGTAAAGGGCAAGGGATTTTTTAGGACTGTTTACTTGCTTCCTTGGGCGGTACCAGCATTTATTACAATAATGTTCTTTTCGCTAATGCTTGCAAATAATGGACCTATGACTGAATTTATAAATTCAATTTTGGGTACATCCATTGAGATTAAAAGTAGTCCAACTTTAACGAGGGTTGCACTTATCTTGATACAGGGTTGGCTTGGATCATCCTATATTTTCCTATTATCAACGGGAATATTACAAGGGATACCAAGTGACCTTTATGAAGCGGCTGAAATCGATGGTGCTAAGGGGATAAAGAAGACACTTCATATAACAATACCACTTGTGTTATTCCAAACAGCTCCACTCCTAATTGGACAGTATACTTTTAACTTTAATAACTTTTCAATTATACATCTGTTTAATGGTGGAGGACCATTCTTACCATCTCAATATGGTAACTTGGCAGGAGCTAGCGACCTTTTGATTTCATATATATTTAAACTGACGATTACCAATAAATATCAGGCTATTGGAGCAGCCATAACTGTCTTCATTTCACTAGTCCTAATGTTTATTTCCTACTTAGGCTTTAGGAGAACGCATGCGTTCAAGGAGGACTAAGATGAAAAAGAACAAGAAAAAAAATAACAATTTATATTTATCAGACCGTCAGCCTCTAACTATGGTTGGAAAGGTTATGCTTGGGATCTCTTATGCAGTAATGATTCTTTGGGCCTTGATAATTATAGTTCCACTAGGTATTATGGTGATATCTAGCTTTAATGGAAATCAAGCTAAGTATATTTCAATGTCGGGTGACTTTATGTTTTCACTAAAGCATTTTAAGTACTTATTTGAAGAGACCTATTACTTAAAGTGGGTTGGAAACACCCTCTTTATAGCGATATCTACTGCAATACTTACTCTACTTATTGTATCTTTCACAGGATATGCTTATTCAAGATTTAGGTTTAAGGGTAAGAAAATGAGTTTGATGGGCATAATGCTTATTCAGACTATTCCAGTATTCGCAGGTATTACAGCTTACTACGCAATATTTGCAATCGTTAAAGGTGTTTTCCCTGTGTTTACTCGACAGATGATGTTAATCTTAATCTACTCAGGTGGAGGTATTGCGGGTAATACATTTATTCTTAAAGGATATATTGATTCGATCTCAACTGAGCTTGATGACGCAGCTAAAATAGATGGTTGTTCTAACATGCAAGTTTATAGACTAGTTATCATGCCAATAGCACGTCCGATGCTTGCGATAATAGCGCTATGGTCATTTATAGGACCTTTTATGGATTACCTATTACCGGCTGTAATTCTATCAAATCCAGCGGATTACACACTTGCAACTGGTCTATTTACGCTAATTAATGATATGAGAAATATGAATCAACCAGTATTTGCAGCAGGTGGTTTATTGACGGCTGTGCCAATTATTGCATTATTTATTAGTCTTCAAAATCAGTTAGTATCTGGACTTAGTTCTGGTTCGGTGAAAGGATAGAGTTATGAAAGTTAGTTTAAAAAACATTGGTAAAAAATATGAAGGGCGTGAAAATTTTACAATCCGAAACATAGATCTTGAAATTGGAGATAAAGAGTTCTGTGTTATCTTAGGTCCATCAGGATGTGGTAAGTCAACACTGCTTCGTATGATTGCAGGACTAAATTCAATCACTGAAGGTGAGCTAATATTTGGGGATAAACTTATGAATAAGGTTGCACCTAGTGATAGGGATATTGCGATGGTTTTCCAATCATATGCACTTTATCCACATATGACTGTTTATGATAATATGGCATTCTCTTTGAAAATGAAAAAAGAAAGAAAAGAAGTCATTCACGAGAGGGTAATTGAAGCAGCTGATATACTTCAGATAAGCGATTATCTCTATTCTCGTCCATCAGATATCTCAGGAGGGCAGAGACAGCGTGTTGCGTTAGGTAGAGCTATGGTTAGAAAACCAGGTGTTTTCTTAATGGATGAGCCACTATCTAACCTTGACGCAAAACTACGTGAGCACATGAGAGTCGAGCTTGTAAGACTACATAAAAAGTTAAATACAACCTCAATATATGTGACTCACGACCAGACTGAGGCTATGACTATGGCAACCAAGATTGTACTTTTGGATAATGGTAAGATCCAGCAAGTGGGTTCACCAGATGAGTTCTATTCGCATCCAGAAAACCTATTTGTTGCTAAGTTTATAGGTTCGCCAACAATAAATATAATTGAAGGGACAATTAAAGAAGGCGTTTTCATAAACGATTCTGGAATTGTTAAGGTTGATCTTAATGGCTCTAAATTTGATAAAGTATTAGAATACGAGAACAAACGAGTAGCTATGGGTATTAGAAGCGAGAGATTTATTTCAGGTGAATCTGAAAAGAATAGTTTCAAGGCAGTGGTAGATGTAATAGAAACACTAGGTAAAGAGAAAATTTTATATACTATTCTTGAAGATAAAACTGAATTAGTTATAAGTGTACCAGGACATTTTGAATATGCAGTAGATGAGTGTCACAATTTTACATTTGACTTAGATGCACTACATTTCTTTGATGCTGAGACTACATTAAGAATTACCTAGAAGGAAGGTTTGATGGATAGTAAATATAATTACACAGTAATTAGTAATAAAAGGTTTTCTGGTGTGCTTATGCACATCAGCTCTTTACCAAGTAATTATGGAATAGGTACACTTGGAAAAGAAGCTTATAAATTTGCCGATTTTCTTGATAGAAGCGGACAAAAATACTGGCAAGTACTACCTGTAGGACCTACAGGATTTGGTGACTCACCATACCAGTCTTTTTCAACATTTGCTGGCAACCCATATTTTATAGATTTAGATGTTTTAAAAGATAATGGGCTATTAAAACAGCAAGAAATAGATAAGAATATAAGTGTAGAGGATCCTGAGAAGGTAGATTTTAACCAAATTTATAAGACTAGATATAAACTGTTAAAGATAGCTTACAACAATTTCAACAAGAATGACAGATCATTTATTAACTTTAAAACAGAAAATAACTTTTGGTTAGAAGACTACTCACTTTTTGTCGCTATAAAAAAAGCACAAGGTGATATAAAATGGAATAAATGGCCGGAGAAGTATAAGCTTAGAGATAAAAATACATTACAGGATTTTATAATTGATAATTATGATGAAATCAACTTCCAATGCTTTATGCAATATATGTTCTTTAAGCAATGGAATGAGTTTAAATCATATGTCAATTCAAAAGGTATTGAATTGATTGGTGATCTTCCAATATACGTTGCAGAAGATAGCTCAGATGTTTGGGCAAATCCGGAGTTATTTCAGTTAAATGATGATATGTCACTAAAGTTTGTTGGTGGATGTCCGCCAGATGATTTTTCGGATGATGGACAACTTTGGGGCAACCCGCTTTATGACTGGGAAGTTCATAAGAGTGAGGATTATACTTGGTGGACTGCGCGAATAAAGTGGGTCACTAAAATATTTGATACGGTAAGAATTGATCACTTCCGAGGATTTGAGAGTTTCTGGAGAATTCCAAGTGCTGATGAAACCGCTAGAAACGGAAGTTGGCATAAGGGACCGGGTATTGACCTATTCAATTATGTAAAAGAAGAGTTAGGTGATATACCAATAATTGCTGAAGACTTGGGATTCTTAACAAAAGAAGTTCATTATTTTAGAGAAGAAACAGGTTTTCCTGGAATGAAAATTCTTCAATTTGCTTTTGATCCAACAGGTAAATCTGAGCATATCCCTCATAACTATAGGGAGAACATTGTCGTCTATCCAGGAACACATGATAATTATACAATTAATGGTTGGAAAGAGGAGGCATTTAAACACGAAGTTGATATGGCAAAAAAATACTTTGGTATTGGTGATGATGATTTCCACTGGGGAATGATAAGGGGTGCTATGACCAGTGTTGCAAATACATCGATAATTCAGATGCAAGACTTGCTTGGATATGACAATTCAGCGCGTATGAATGAACCTGGAATTCTCGGTCAAGGCAACTGGTGTTGGAGAATGAGAGATGAAGCTATAACAAATGAGTTAATTCATAGATTATATGAACTAACTAAGATGACAAACAGATTAAAGGATAAGGAATAGTAGAAATACTATCCTTTTTTTTTGCATTTTTTTGCAATTTAACAACAATATTGATAAGGTTTATTGACAACGATTATCATTTAAGCTATTATATACGTATCAAAAATTTATAGAGGTTTGTATGAAAAGAAGTATTGTCATATTCGCACTTTTTTTAATTATTTTTACAACAATAGTTGCAGACTTCTCATTTGCTGAAAAAGAGAAGTTTGATAATTGGAGAGATGTTGCACTTGCTATGTCTAAACAGTTTGATAAAGCAATTGAAGAGGTTGAGAAGGATAATTTTAAAGAAGCAAGAGAATACATAAATAAAGCGTATTTTGGGTACTACGAAATACAGGGCTTTGAAAAGAATGTAATGGTCTACATTGCTACCAAGAGGGTTAATCACATTGAAGGAATGTTTAGAGACATAAAGCACACTCTGCTTGGAAATATAGAAGGTGATAAAGAAAGCATTATAAGAGATATCAACGCGCTTAGAGTTAAAGTTTATAAAGATGCTATGGTCTTAGACGGTGTTGCTAATGCTGAAGATAGCGATAAACTAGGTGAAGAAGTTTTTGGGGATAAAACGGTACCAAATTGGGGAAACGAAAATACTAGTGAACCTGCTAAGAAAGAAGTTAAGAAGGAAACTCAAAAGCCAGTTGCAAGCAAAGAAACTAAAGACTGGATAACATTTACTACTTCTTTTTCAATACTACTTAGAGAAGGTCTTGAAGCAATACTTGTAATAGTTGCAATAATTGCCTATCTAATTAAGACGGGCAACAAACACTTAGTAAAACATGTTTATCTTGGAAGTATTGCAGCGGTAGTAGCAAGTGTACTACTTGCATTCATAATAGAGATTGCGCTTGGGAACAGTGGTGTTGCTAGAGAGCTAATTGAAGGTTGGACAATGTTCCTTGCGGTAATTGTGCTCTTCTATGTAAGTAACTGGATGTTATCTAAGTCTGAACATATTGCATTTGAAAAATACATTGATGAGAAGGTTGTAGCTTCAGTCGATAATAAGAGCAAGTGGACGCTTATATTTGCAGCATTTCTTGCAGTGCTAAGAGAAGGTGCTGAATTGATATTATTCTATAAAGCATCTTTTGCATCAGGAATGACTTCGCCAAAATGGATAGCTCTTGGAATACTTGCTGCAACAGTTGTACTTGTTGCAATATATGTTGCATTTAGATATTTCAGCGTTAAGTTACCACTTAAACCGTTCTTCATATTTACTAGTCTATTACTTTTCCTAATGTGCATTTCATTTATGGGAAAAGGTGTAATAGAGCTTACTGAAGCAAATGTTATATCTGGTAGGACGATAATTCCGGCTATGAATGGTTTTAGTATAGAAGTGCTAAATATCTATGACAGAGCAGAGACATTAATCCCACAGGTTATGTTAATAATAGCAGCAGTGTATTTATATATTAAGCACTGGTTATCTGCTAAGAAGGCAAAATAGGTTTTTAATGCATAATAAGCATTTTAAATAAAATAATATTATTTTAAGGAGGGAAAATGAAAAAATTCATTTCACTATTATTAATTCTTGTTTTAGTTCTTTCTGTAGTAGCTTGCGCTAAGCCTACTGAGAAGAAGGAAGA
>PDWJ01005065.1_pt1 | contig 14131 bp, 14 predicted proteins | sample 1430881 | NCBI WGS metagenome assembly PDWJ01 (sample SAMN01162460, study PRJNA174530) | Oral metagenome, whole genome shotgun sequencing project. | biome: Marine environment; feature: Marine mammal; material: Swab sample of the gingival sulcus; isolation source: swab sample of gingival sulcus... | reverse complement strand
AGGAATTCCGTTTTTTATATTGATGTTACCTGTTCTAATCGTTGTTTATCCTATTCGTTTTTTTCGAAGAAAGCAATTTAAAAAAAAGTATGCTGCATTCCTGGCTAATAATGACGGTAAGAATTTCTTCTGTTACAACAACAGAAAGAAGTCAAAGCAATATATTGAGCGTGACATTCTCCCATATTTATCGGAGGACATTGATGTGGTGTATTTGAATGGGAGAAATGTTGAATCAGATTATGACACGGCATTTATATCAGAAGCACTATACAAGCTGAAATATTACAGTGGTTTTCCGCATCTGATGAAAATAAGGCATGGAGAGTTGATTGATACTTCTATAAACAATCCTTTTTTCAATGTGCTGAATTTAAACAAACCTAAAGACACTTTATTAGTGGAAATCAATAGGTTTTTTGAATTGAACGACAAATAATAGCTGACTCATGATGCCCTGGTGTTATCATTACAACCAACTAAAAAATGCCCAAACAAAAAAAATTATTATCGCAACGCCATCCTGTGCTTTACTTCCTGTCTGTATGGGAGAAAAGACTAAGACGAAGGTTGGTCTGGATTCTTGACCATAAAAAATATACTTCTGTCAGGCAAACTAAAAAACTGGAGTACAGAGTGAAAAAACATCAATCTAAATTGTTAAAAAAACTCGGTGAAACAGATATGGTTTTGCAATACAATAAGATTGACAATCTGAGATTGGTTATAGAGAAAGTCAATGGAACCCTGATAAAACCCGGCGAAACTTTTTCGTTTTGTAAAACGGTTGGTCTTCCTACCAAACGCAAAGGTTACAAGCCCGGTATGGAATTGTCTTTTGGAGAAGCCAAAGCGGGTATAGGTGGCGGTATTTGTCAAAGTTCCAATCTGATACATTGGTTGGCCTTGCACTCACCGCTTACCATAACTGAAAGACACCATCATAGTTTTGATCCGTTTCCGGATGACGGGCGGGTCTTGCCTTTTGCCAGTGGTGCAACTGTTTTTTATAATTATCTGGACTTACAATTGACCAATAATACTCATTGGACATTTCAAATCAATTTATGGCTGACCGACAAACTACTGGAAGGTGATATCAGGGTCAATGAAGCGCTTGATTTCAACTATCATGTCATCGAAAAGAATCATAAGTTCATCAAAAAAGGAGATGAATTTTTCAGGTCCAATGAAATCTGGCGTACCAAACATGCTAAATTCAGGAGCGGCGCTTTACTTGAAGAAGAATTGATGTATAAGAACTACGGGAAAGTGAAATATATTCCCCAATCATACGATATTGAGTAATAAAATTTTGGTTTACAATAGTCTAACTCCTATTGTTGCGTAGTTTTTAATACGAAAACAGGTGCTGTATGGTTAACTTTCATCTATTGTTAAATATTTGTACCTTTAAAACCCTTAACAAAGAACTAAGGTAATCACTCTAATCTGTTTAATAATACAATGATGAAACGAATAGTTTTTATAGCAATAAGTCTTTTACTCACCCATACGATGTTAGCGCAAGAGACAGCTCATTACGCGACCAATCAGATTATCGTGAAATTTAAACCAACATCAGATGTCAACCTGAAAAATTGTACACTCAGCAAAACATTTGAACATCAGGTATTGGATTCGTTAAATCGACAATTTGAGCTTAAGTCTGTTAAACTGACCGGTAACAAAAATAAAAAGGATACCTATATTTTTAGTTTTAAAACGGATCAGGAGATAGCTCAATTAATTAGAATTTATGAGCAAACCGGTATGTTTGATTATGTAGAACCTAATTATATGGGGAAAGGAGCCGGCCGTCAAGGGTTATTAGAAGTATTCCCGGTTGATACTTATTTTTCAAGGCAATGGGGATTGTATAATGATGGAAGCTTTTCATTGTCTCCTGCTGAAAATGACGCGGATATAGATATGGAATTAGCCTGGGATGTAGAGCAGGGTAGTAGTTCTATGATTGTTGCCGTTTTGGACAGTGGGTTAAAAATGGATCATCCGGATATTAGTGCAAGGGTTTGGGAAAATACTGATGAGACTGTCAATGGTACAGATGATGATGACAACGGTTATATCGATGATACGCGAGGCTGGGACTTTGTCAATGATGATAATGATCCGACGGATGACTTTGGACATGGGACTAATGTTGCTGGTATTATTGGTGCCGATGCCAATAATAATATGGGTTATGCAGGGGTTGATTGTCATTCCAAGCTTATGATTTGTAAGGTGCTGAACCAGGATAATGCAGGGTTTTATTCTTGGTGGACAGAAGCTATTTATTATGCGGTGGATAATGGTGCAAAGGTGATTAATATGTCTGTAGGTGGTTCCGGAACTTCTAATACTATGCTGGAGGCTATTAATTATGCCTATGACCATGACGTAGTCATTGTGGCATGTATGATGAATGAAAATACTAATACCATCTTTTACCCGGCAGGCTATCAAAACACCATTGCTGTTGGCGCTACAAATCCCAATGATGAGCGTGCAGTACCATTCTTTTGGAGTGCTGAAAGTGGAAGTAATTATGGCGATCATATAGATGTGGTTGCACCCGGTAATTATACTTATGGCCTGAATCATCTGTCCGATACAGATTATAATACCTATTGGGGCGGTACCTCACAGGCGACGCCTTTGGTGACAGGTTTGAGTGCTTTATTATTGGCACAAGATCCCAACAGAACACCCGATGATATCCGGAATATCATAAGAAGTACGGCCGAAGATCAAGTAGGTAATCCTTCTGAAGATGTTGAGGGTTTTGACGTTTATTATGGGTTTGGAAGGGTTAATGCCCATCAGGCGTTACTTTATCAAACCAATGCTGTTACTGATTATACTGATAATCAAATCAAGCTAATGGTGTATCCCAATCCATCTTCCGGTAATTTATATATAAAAAGTGATGAGGCGGTTAATGTTTGTATCAAAGATCTGTTAGGTAAAACAGTGTACAGTTCAGTTCCTGATGCCTTTCAGACATTGTTTACAGTGGATCTTTCCTCTTTACCATCAGGGGTCAACGAATTTGAAGTGCCTGAAATAGCAGAGCCTGATTTTTTGGCGTTTTTCAGAACACACATTAAGCTTATTGATTCGCAACCTGGTAATATTGACAGTAAGTTATTTAAGACCAACGATAAAGAGCATACGTTAAATTATATTTCAATGGTACGTTGGGAGAATCAAGAAGCATTTGTCAATGCCAAAGTTAAAATAAATGCGACTTTGAAAAAATCGGGTGTTGATATCAAAGCATTTCAGGAGCAACATCACATCAAAGTCATCAACCGTATTTTTCTAGAGATTCCTATTTAGAAAGTTAGTTTAGTTGTCGGATTGTTTAAGGTTTTAGTTCAATCCCGTTTTAATTCTTTTTATTAGGTCATTGTAATCTACCTGCTTTAATGCTCTTAAGAAGATTTATATTGCGGTGGGTTTCATTAGTTAGTCTTGATTTTGTGCTGCGTTTTTTTATCAATGGAAACAATGATCTGGTTTTGTTAAGATACTATATGTTTTAGTGTTTAAAACAATTTGACAGTTGTATGTTTTTACATAAAATATCATTAATTTTGCCCGGAAATTGCCTAAAGGTTAAGATTAATACAAAAAAAATTTAGTAATGAATAAAACAACGATTGCTGTAAAAACCCAAAAGTTTGAAATTCCCAAATCCCAGTTAATCATTGGTCTTGTCGTAGGATTGTTGTATGCCTTTGCTTTTTACAGCATCTTATACATGAGTAGAGAAATTTTTAGAGTTTTCACCTTTCAATTTAAAAATGAGTTATTGATTTTAACGGCTAAAGAGGTATATTTTTACAACCTCTTTTTTGCGTTTATAGCCGTAATTTTAGCCCAATCAGTTTGTTTTAACTATTGGTTTAGCAGACCGAGAAGAATGTTTGAGGTAAGACATTACAGGAAAACGATGATTGTTCATGATCAAAGCGTTTTAAACTGGTATTTTTTAAGCTGGTTCTCAAAATTGGCTGTTTCCTTTTGGATTATGTTTGGACTTGCTTTTTACAACGGATTTGATGTATTTAGTTTTTACCCCGATTATAAATTTATGTTTATCCTGATTGTCATAGTTCTTTTCTTACAAACATGGAACAGTATCCGGCTGACATTTAAGCGGCATAGTTTTAAATGGATGTTGCTGACAGCTTTTGTTATTTCGGTGCTTGCTTTTGGTTTGTCAAGGATTAATCTGATAGATTATAAAGCAATCAATAAGATATATACTTCCAAAACCAGCCTTAATAAACAAGACAGGGTACCTGATGTAGAACAAGAAGAATCGTTAGGAACTTATAAATATAAATCTCAGGATTAGATTGTTTTAAAGGTTAAATTATATACATAAGATAACTACAGAAACTCATGTTATGGCCGATCTTCATGGGTTAGTTGGTATATTTTCGATGACAATATCTGTAAAAGGTGATGTTGTTACTATGGAAAGTGAATTAGAAGGTAAAAAAGATGTCTATATTAAACGAAAATTAGATTCTACACTTGAACCCTCTGATTGGTAACCAGATTTGATAATCAATACTTATGTTTAATTTCGTAATGAATTAAAGACTAACGTTAACCCTAATAAATAATATGAATATTTTAAAGTTTTTATGCTCAGTGTTTTTGAGTTTTATATTTATAGTTCCTTCTTTAGCACAGGAAAACAATAGTGTTATGCTCGAAGGTCAATGGAAATTAGTTGATTGGACTTACATAAGTTTTGTTGGTAGAAGCCTTGATGAAAGAGAAAGACAAGAAATAAACGAAAGTTTAAAAGGTTTAGTTTTCGATTTTAGGTTGGATCAAACAATTTCAACCAACAAACCAGACATTTTTAATTTTTTAGACAATAAAATGTACAAGGTTGAGGGATTTAACTGGATCGAAATTGATAATCATAGTTTTGATTTTTTAATAAGAGATAACCGAAGTTTCTTTTTGCTGAGAAATATTATGTTGGAATTAGAAAAGATAAAGGATTATACAGGTGCAAAAATTGAATTGAAGAAGCTTCCAGAAGAGTTTATAAATACAAGTAAAATTGATCAAAAAAAACATGAAATACTGGATAAAGTATATACAATAGAGGAATTGGATGTTTTCCCAAAATATACATTGGTTGAATTTACGGATAATTGTACCGTTTATTGTTTGTACAATCTATTTAATAGAAATATGATTTCTTATATTGATTTCTCCAAAGTAGAGAAAGATATAAGTTATTTTATTAGTTTTATTATTGATAAATCCGGCGGTATCAGTAATGTTAAAATAAAACACAGGAAAAACAAAATGACTAATAAGGGAAATAGGTATCCTAAAATCACAGTTCAATGGGAAACAAATGAAAAAATACCGGAATCCCAACTTTCAGAAATTGAATTAAGCATCCTAAAGAGTATTTTAACATATGATGGAGATATGATTCCGGGTGTTAAAAATGGTCAAAATGTAAATACCGAAATAAACTTGGAATTAAGACTGATATCAGATTAAAATGATAGATAGTCTATAAAAATCAACAGGATAACAATTATTATGACTCCCGGTTTGATTTGTATATATAATCCTAAGAGTGTTAAGGAAATTATAAAATTCAACTGTATCTGATGACGAAAATGTAATTGAAAGTGAATAGATGTTGAATTAAACTCTACAATGTTGAAATATAGCATTTTACGATATATATCTTCTGTTTTTTTGTTAGTATTTGTGTTTTACTAGTGGTTAATCTATGATTGATTTTAGTCTTGTTTATACGACTAAATGTAATGTATACTTGACATTTAGTTATTTTAACCTTACATTTGTTCTCATAACTTTAAATCAATGATTATGAAAGCAAATTACTTATTCCCAAATCGGTACAAAAAAATAGGTTGGCTTATTTTTATTCCGGGAATATTACTCGGAATAGTCTTTTTGATTTATCAATCAGAGATTAGTTTGTTTGATTTTAAAGTCTTTGCTGTGGCAAGGGACGAAATATTTAGCAAAACCATTTTATTTTCATTTTTTGATAATAATATTTTAGATGAAGTTTCAAGTGTTTTAATCATCATTGGGGCTTTGCTTATTGCATTTTCAAAAGAGGAATATGAGGATGAGTTTATTTCTAAAATCAGGTTAGAATCTTTAGTCTGGGCGACTTACGTCAATTATATAGTTCTAATACTATCAATAATATTCGTCTATGACATGGCTTTCTTTTGGGTACTCGTCTTTAACATGTTCACACTTCTGGTGTTTTTCCTTATTCGATTCAATTGGTCATTGTATAAATCTAAAAATCTAATCAGTCATGAAGAATAGCATAAAAGTAGAAAGAGCAAAACATAATATGACTCAAGCAAAATTAGCAGAATTAGTCAAAGTCAGTAGACAAACTATCAATGCTATTGAGTTAGGCAAGTATAACTTGTCAACTATTCTCGCATTAAAAATAGCTCATGTTTTTAACCGGTCAATCCATGATATTTTTGAACTTGAAGCATCCGATTGGGAATCATGATATGATACTAACTAAAGTAAACAAATATATTGCACTTACTTTTTCAATAATAACTAAAGTAATTTGTAGCTGGATGATTGCAGAACAATTCCAATATCTTGATGTTGCATCAAATAAAACGGATTAGTATGTTTTGGAAGCTAAACGGAAGATCAATAATAACACAGATCTTGATGACTGTGAGAAACATTTACAAATAAACTACTTAGAACAAGAACGCAAACATCAAAAACATATATCAAATATTGCATCTCGCACACTGATTATTGTATTTGTAATTTTAGTAATTCAAGTGATGATAGTCATACTTATACTGTTAATACCGGCAAACCATGTTGAAAATAGAAATATTCATAAAAATCAAACACTTATAAACAATAAATAGGATGATAAAAGGTTGGTAGTACATGGTATAATCATATTGTTTAGAATATGAAAGGCTACTATTATATATTTATGACTTTGAAACATCAAAACAATTATTTAAAATTTTCTGAAATGAAGCATTTAACCGGAATTCTAACCAGCTTACTTTTTGTTATATCAATGAGTACAATTGCACAAATAGATAAATTTGACCAGGAAGTTCCTCTTATTGATAGAGAAATTTTCTTTGACACGCCCGAAATCAGTAGGGCACAACTGAGCCCGGACGGACAATGGGTTTCTTTTATGAAAGAATACAATGACATTACAAATATTTGGGTTAAAAAGTTTGATGAAGCTTTTGACCAGGCCAGACCGTTAACGAATAATGAACGCCCCATTGGCGGTTATTTTTGGACAGATGATTCTAAGCATATTCTGTTTGTCAAAGACAATAAAGGTGATGAAAATTTTAATATCTATGCGGTGGATCCCACAGCAGAATCTAATGCTGAAACAGGCGTACCTGATTCCAGAAATCTAACACCTATGAAAGATGTGCGTATCAGCATATATATGGTGAGTAAGAAAAACCCTGAAATAATGATGGTGGGTATCAACGATAGAGACAAAGCCTGGCATGACCTTTACAAGCTTAACATCAATACAGGTGCATTAGAGCTTTTATATGAAAACAACAACAGAATAACCGGTTGGGACTTTGACTGGGATGAAAATCCGCGTTTAGCATACAGAACCAATGAGGCCGGACACTCAGAAATATTACGAATAGATGATGATAATAAGTTTACCAAAATTTATGAAACCAATTTAAAAGAAAGTGCTTACGTAGCAGGTTGGGATAAAAACAACGAAAATATGTATCTGGTTTCCAATAAAGGTGATGTTGATTTAAGAACCTTGTACTTAATGAATCCCAATACTTCGGAGATTAAAGAGTTGGAAAGCGACCCGTTGAAAAAAGTTGATTTTGGTGGCATGTTTATAGATGATAATACCAGAGAAATTATCTATACGTCTTATACGTATGACAAGAAAGAACGCTTGTGGAGAAATAAGAAGTGGGAAACAATGTTTAACAAACTTCAGGATAGTTTTAAAGGCAAAGAAATAGGCTTTAGCAGCTTTACCAAGGATTATAACCAAATGTTAGTCAGTGTTGGAGGAGATACTTATGCCTATGAAACGTACTATTACAATGCTAAAACAGGTGATTTGATCTATCAATATACGTCAAGACCCAGATTAAAAGAAGTGGAAAAATATTTGTCTCCTATGAAGCCTGTGACTTTCAAAAGTAGTGATGGATTGGAAATTCCTGCATATTTGACAACTCCTTACGGTATGGCGGAGAAAAATCTCCCTTTAGTCGTATTGGTACACGGCGGTCCTAAAGGTCCCAGGGATTACTGGGGATACAACCCTTATGCACAGATGTTAGCCAACAGAGGATATGCCGTATTACAGCCCAATTTCAGAGCCAGTGGCGGTTATGGTAAATCTTTCCTCAATGCCGGTGACAAACAATGGGGTAGATTGATGCAGGATGATGTAACCTGGGGTGTGAAATACTTGATAGACCAGGGTATTGCAGATAAAAACAAGGTGGCAATCATGGGTGGTAGCTATGGTGGTTATGCCACGCTTGCCGGTTTGGCTTATACACCTGATGTATATACATGTGGTGTGGATATCGTAGGGCCGAGTAATCTGTTTACCTTATTGGAATCTGTGCCGCCATACTGGGAATCTTTCAGAAAATCCCTTTATGAAATGGTGGGAGATCCTGATACCGAAGAAGGTAAAAAATTACTCAAAGAAAGAAGTCCGCTATTTAGTGTAGATAAGATTGTAAAACCTTTATTAATCATTCAGGGAGCTAATGACCCGCGTGTCAAACAAGCTGAAAGTGATCAGATAGTAGTAGCGATGCGCGATTCAGGTAAAGAAGTCGAATACCTGTTAGCTGATGACGAAGGACATGGTTTCAGAAAACCGGTTAATCGTATGGCTATGTGGGCAAGTGTTGAAAAATTTCTGGCTAAACATTTAGGTGGAAGATATCAGAAAACTATGCCGGCAGAAGTTGAAAAGAGGTTGGGTGAAATTACACAGGATATAAGCAAGGTGGTATATGAAGCCCCAAAGGCTGTTAAATTAGCTGCTGAATTGCCGCCGCTCAATAACTCAATTGATGTATCTGCCACTTATCAATATCAAACGACTATTGTGGTAAACGGACAAGAAATATCTTTAAGTCAAGAAAGAAAGATTAAAAAAGACGGCGATTTATTCATCGTTACAGACCATTCAAAATCAATGATGGGAGAAAGTAATGATGAGGTGTCTTTAAACAAGGATCTGCATTTTGTGAAAAGAACGGTTCAACAAGCCGGTCAGACTATGACGTTGTCTAAAGAGGGCGATGAGTTGACTGTAGATATGATGAATAAGAACACTTCTTATCCTGCCAAAGCAGCCTATATCTCAGAAGGGAGTGGTTTTGATATGATTGTCGCCGGTTTGCCGCTTAAAGAAGGTTATAGTTTGAACTATCAAACATTTGATCTGATGACCCAAAAAATGAAAACGAAACTACTTAAAGTTTTAGGTAAAGAAGAAGGAAATTGGTTGGTAGAAATTACCGAAGCTGATGGTGGTAATGCTGTTCAAAAATTATGGATTGATCCGGTAAAGCGGTTAGCAGTCAAAACAGAAAGTGTGTTGCCGGCTATGGGTAATGCTAAGATGACCACAACACTGACAAACCCATAGGAATACAATTCTCTAAATCATAAAAAAATCCGGTTTGCTTTTACGGCAAATCGGATTTTTTTATAAATACTTATCTCTGTGTTAGGTTGTATCGGATAGTTTAATAATGAGGGTTAGGTAGAATGCTTTATCACATCACTCAACGATTTCCTTGGCTTTATCCCAGAGATCTATACTTTTGTTTTTGATGTTTTTACCGGTTTTCTTTAGGCTTTCTTTGCTGGTGTACTGCTCTAAATTTTCTGTGAAATCCTGAAATTTATCAATGGTAATAAATATCTCCTCAGTATATGGTACATTGTTGTCTTCCAAGACTTTTTTCCAATCCACTTTGGCTAAAATGGACAACATATATTTTGTAGCTATTTTACTTAAAAAGTATTTATCGTAAACTTTATTGAGCGTTTTTCCTGGCTTTCTGTCTTTGAGATAGACAATAGACTCATCTATTTTTTCTTTATCTCCTGAAGATAGTAATGGACTTGTCTTTAGTTTATTTAAAGATGCGATTGCTTTGTCACTGTCTTCATGTTTTAAATACAAGTAGGTTTCAATAGCCCAAACCACTTCATTGTCTAAACCAATGGCTTCGGCATCTTTTAAAAACACTTCAAAGTCCTCCAGTGCGCGCTTTTCATCAATTTCCCTATCCATCATTAACCGGTCAAAACCCCGGAATAAATGATTCAAGGCATGAAATGCTATATGGGTTTGTGCGTTATTGAGGTTGCCCCATTGAAACAGAGCTCTGGTATAAGGCAAATCCACCTCTTTATTGGTATTTAACCAATCGATGTTTCTCGTAATTTCATCTTCAGATAAATAGTACAGCCCTTTTTCAAAAAATAAAAATCCTCTGAAATACTGTAATAATGTTTTTATTTCAGAATCCGGAAGTAATTCAGGTTGTGTTTTAGAACATTCATAGAGTGAGACTTCTTTTCCTAAATCTTTACTTAATATGACAATGGCACTTAAAACAGCATGTTCAATATTTTGAACGTACACTTTTTCATCGCCTTCATGATAGGGTCTTTGTTTGCTTATAGAATCACCGTAAACCCTGTTTAAGGCGTCTGACAATGTGGGGAAAACATCTTCATCGGTTGTCATGATAAAGTCTTCCATTTTTTTATAATCCCTGTAAATTGAAATATAATCCAACAAGGATAAACTTTCCGGATTCTCTAAATCGTATTTCACGGCTTTATTAAAAATTCTATCAAGGTCAGATTTAAAAGATTGGAATTCCGGTGAAATCGTATTTTTTTCCGCTGAAGACCGGATGAGTATTTTTCCGAATTTGTAGGTCGTTATTTTATAGGAGTCCAGATTTTCAACTAATTCTTGTTTGTCTCTGTCCAGTAATTCCTGATCTGTTTTGTTGTCATCTGAACAACTGATCATGACAAGTAGTAGTAAAGCTAAAATTAATTTTCTCATATTATATTTTTAATGGCGCTTAAATTCAAGTAATAATTGTGGCTTTCATTGTCGCTTTATACAATTCTATAGGTTCGTCAGATGAATTGTAAACATAATTTTAATTATTATATAAATATCGTTTCCTTTCCATACATCTTCATAAAGTGTTGTAATAATTCATTCAGCTTAATGCTAATGTAATAATGCACGCAAAAATACACTTTTTCTACACAGAATCATTCGTTGCTCAAGTGTGTCTGACTTAGCTAAACTTACGGAACAATATTTCCCAAATACCTTTTATCATCAATCCCGTTTACGCTTTTTGTTTTTTGATGCATAGGGCGTAGTTTTATCGAGTAAGATGGCTTCGTGAATGATGGTTTTAATACTTTCCTGTGGGAAATCCGATAGCTTTTTGAAAGTTATGCTTTACACTTGTTTCCGCCCTTTGTTATCTAATATTCCTTGTTGGTTTGACAATTCATTGCCTCGTACAAAAGCCAATTCAACCTGGTCTTTACCGATAGGGTTTAAGTAACAAATCCAACTTTTACCATAATAAAACGGGATTTTAAAGCGTATCTTTTCAGTCAGATTTAATTCTAAGGTTAATAAACGGTGAAAAAATAACATAATCTCACGTTGGTCATCATCATACTTGTATATAAAGGCTTCAACTGCGGTCATTGGTCAATGTTTTAGGCTAAGATTATTGATTAAAGGTTCTTAAAATTCATTTGTATTAAGTGACAACGGATGTTTTGTGTGTTCTGCTGGTTTTAATCATTACCCCAATAATAGCTATAATACAGATAACTATAATAATGAGTGTAGGTGTAAACGAAGCATAGATGTAATTTTTAAAAACAATATTGCTAAAAACGATGTTAGAAAAAGCGTGGAACAGGGCAGGAAGGACTAAAGATTTGGATTTGTCAGCCACATACCCCATACCAATACTCCCACCTAACACAAACAGATAAGAAAAAAAGTGCGATAAATCTAAACCAAAATCAAAATGCCAAAAGTACCATAGTACGCTTATGATAAGATACTTATAGATGGGTTTTACCGCTGAAAGTTCAGATTGTAAATATCCCCTCCAGCCAAATTCCTCAAAAAAGCCATACAGTATTGAAACCGAAATCATCAAAGGTAGGGTAGAGGTCATAGTGCCTGTTTCAACATATTCTGAAAGACTAAAAAGCACAATGGGTAATAGAATTAATGCAATGGTATTGAATTTCCCCACCGAAAAAAAACTGTAGTTAAGTTTGCGTTTTAATCCATAAATCAATACTAAACCTGCGATTAAAGGACTAATACCTGATAACAAGCCTGTGATAATGGGATGCCATTCGCGTATAAAGGCAGGTTCTACTATGACTATATAATACCGCACCAAAATAGCAATACTGTAAAACAGGGCAATGTAACCTGCTTTTTTCCACATAATATTGTTTTTGCTCATTAGAGATCAATTGTACAGACCGGTCTAAATATAAGTGTTAGTAGGGGAAGGGCAACATATCCTCCGTATTACTGCTGATTGTGCTCTAAATGTACTAAAACTTTTGGATTAAACTGATTTTACTCAGTCAGTAATTTTTTATGTAAGTTTACAAAGGTGTTTCATATAGGAAAATACCAAGAGAGAGTTGATAAAATATCAGCGAGATGTGTTTGATATATTTTAAAAATGAAAAAGTTTCTTCATAAACTCAGAGCTAAAACTGCCCATTGGTTGGTAATCTTGATCATTGGTGTGGTGTGGCTTATTTTACAATTGTATTTGACCAGAATGCTGTCCGGGTTGGGTATGTCTAAAGTAGTAAGGTTACAAACGACACTCTCGATGGATGTATTTACAGATATATTAAAAATATGGGATGATCAGGGACTGTTAAATCTTTATTACAGACACTTTTATTTTGACTTCATTTATCCTGTAGTCTATAGCTTGCTTATAGTGGCATTGCTGTCCAAATTATTTGATTTGAATAATCTTAAAGCCGGTTTTAATTATTTACTGCTTTTACCCTTAACAGCGGCTGTCTTTGATTTGATAGAAAACAGTTCACATTTGATGATTTTATCAAATTTCAGTAAAACAAAAAGTATTGTACTGTTTAGTGGTATTGTTTCAAATATGAAATGGGTGTTGATCTTTATCTCACTACTGATTATTTTTATACTGACTCTGAGGTTGATTAGGCTCATGATTACATCCAAAGAAGCATAACAATAGTTCCTTTATATAGAGGAAGATGAGTAATTAAAAAGCAGTAATGCGATTTTACTGATTTTTTGTTGGTTTGTACCTATTATTATTTTGGTAGTGCATTCATATATCCGAAAAGAAAACCGATAATAAAAGACAAAATAAGTAATAACAATATAAAAGCCAATAAAAGGCCTATAACTTTTAATATTTTAAGGATAAATCTGCCCAGATTAAACTTGTAGATTTTCTGATAGGTGAATATATAATAGATGAACAATAATGGGGTTATACCATATAAAACGAAATTAATTTTAGTCCATAAGCTCAACAAAAAAAGTACAACAGACAAAAATGTAAGAATTCCTTGTAAATAAGTGCTGATGATTAAATGTTCGCCAAAGTTAAAAGGCTTTCCGAATACGAGGAAAGCAAGTAAAGTGTAAAAAGGTAAAAGAATAAATGAAACAGTATTGTAATACTTTAATAGGGCTGAATTGATGGCCCGCTGTAAATCTTTCTGATTGTTATAGCCTAATATTTCAAGACCTTTTTGGGTTTGTTCGTTCGAATAAACGTTATTGTCGTGTTGTTCTGTGTAGTATAAACCTATGTCAGAAGATAGCTCAATATAGCCGTCATAAAACTGGGTATATACGAGTAGGGAGATGGTTAGATTTATAATTAAAAAAGAAAAAGGGTTAGCATATTTGTTTCTAACGCCATTGATGAAATCACTCGAAACTTTATGTGGT
>PDWJ01008085.1_pt1 | contig 14136 bp, 15 predicted proteins | sample 1430881 | NCBI WGS metagenome assembly PDWJ01 (sample SAMN01162460, study PRJNA174530) | Oral metagenome, whole genome shotgun sequencing project. | biome: Marine environment; feature: Marine mammal; material: Swab sample of the gingival sulcus; isolation source: swab sample of gingival sulcus... | reverse complement strand
ATTGTCATTAGCAATTATGCGTTTTGGGCCGGTACGGTGGCACCCCGCCGAGACAAAGCTAACCCCTTTAGACGTTCGTCGATCCTGTTTCGGCCCCGAGATCCCCTAATGAAGGATTTGGTGGAGCCGCCGGGTACCGCCCCCGGGTCCGATCCGCTTATTACGAGCGCGTTTATGTCCATAGTCCCCGAGGGGACCATTGATATGTAGGGGGGCGACGGGTATTTGAAAAGGGGCAATTTCAATTTCAAAAATATGTGGGGGAGAATGCTTCAGCGTGGGGTCGGTCTTTTTACAGGGTCTGTTGGTAAAGTCTTTGCAATGCCAATGTTATTTTGGGGCTATATCATGGCGGTTTTCGTTTTCCTGAGCGCGTTGTATTTCCTGATGCTTCAATTCGGCGCGGGAGAGTTTGTGACCGGACTGATCAATGCTCTGGTGCTGGCGTTGGTTGCGTTCCCCGCGCATCGGGTCATGTATGCGAAGGCCGGGATCGGGGGGATGCCAGAGAGAGTTTTCCTGAACGGTGTGCTGTATGTGGTGGAATGGGTCGTGCTTCTTGTTGTTGTGTCGCTGCCATTAGGGCTGCTGCTGGCTCCGCTGATGCCAGCGTTCCAGACCTACTTTTCCATTCTTGTTTATATGTTTCTTGAATTCGCATCTATGGAGGTCACTTCATTGTCCGGCGGCCAGCGTTTGCTGGGGATTTTATTATCTAACAGCCAGCTTTTGCTGAAGATTTTCTTTCTGATATTGCTGGGGACACTGCCGACATATCTGGTGTTGCGCATTAGCATGTCAGTGCCCTGTCGTTCCTTGCAGGGGCGGCATCTGGGGCTGCGCCAGAGTTGGCGTATGACCCGCCCGGTTGCGGGGATGCTTTGGTCGACTGCGATGTTGCTTTTTGCGGCCTTGCTGGTGTGGCAGTTTCTGCGCGTTAGTGGTCAGTTGGCTATTTCGCTGGAGATGCGGGAGCTGCCGTCGTGGATCGGCGACCTTGCGGTGGCGGGCTGGGATGTGGCCACCCTGATCTTTGGGATGTTGGTCGTGGTGGGGGTGCTGACGACAATTTTTGCGCAGATTAGCTCAGCGCAGGAACCGCTTCGCAGCGGGGAAAGCAGGCTCTGAGGCATCCGCCCGTTTCGCAACGGCGTGATATTTTCCCGTTTGGCTCTGTGCGCCCCCTTGAAAAGCAGGGTGCAACGGTGGATCGTAGCGTGGAATGGCCAGACCCGGCCTGTTGGAGGGAGAAGACACCATGTTCAAAGCATTGATGATGGAGCAAGACGCTGAAGGGCTGGCCTCGGCCACGATCCGCGAGATCGGAACAGCGGATTTGCCGGAGGGCGATGTGACGGTCGCAGTCGAGTATTCCACGGTCAACTACAAGGACGGGCTGTGCCTGTCGCCCAAGGGCGGCGGGTTGGTGCGCACTTATCCGCATGTCGGCGGCATTGATTTTGCTGGCACGGTCGAGGCGTCGGAGGACGCCCGCTTTGCGCCGGGGGACAAGGTTGTGCTGACCGGCTGGCGCGTTGGTGAGGTGCATTGGGGCGGCTATGCGCAGAAGGCGCGGGTCAAGGCGGATTGGTTGGTGCCTTTGCCGGAGGGGCTGGATACGCGGCAGGCGATGGCGGTCGGCACGGCGGGGTTCACGGCGATGCTGGCGGTGATGGCGCTGGAGGATCACGGGTTGGTGCCGGGGCGCGGGCCGGTTCTGGTCACGGGCGCGGCGGGCGGCGTTGGTTCGGTGGCCACCGCGACGCTGGCGGCACTGGGCTACGAGGTTGCAGGCGTCACCGGGCGGCCGGAACAGGCGGAGTATCTGCGCGCACTGGGCGCGAGCCAGATCGTGGCGCGCGAGGATTTGAACGAGACCGTGAAGCGCCCGTTGGAGCGCGAGACCTGGGCGGGCTGTGTCGATGCGGTCGGTGGCGACATGCTGGCGCGGGTGCTGGGACAGATGCAATACGGCGCCTCTGTTGCGGCGGTCGGGCTGGCGGGCGGGGCGCATTTGCCCGCTTCCGTGGTGCCGTTCCTGCTGCGCGGGGTGAACCTGCTGGGCATTGACAGCGTGATGCAGCCCTATGAGGCGCGCCTGCGGGCGTGGCAGCGCATCGCCTCGGACCTGCCACTGGACAAGCTGGAGGCGATGATCGTTCCGGCGGTTCTGGCCGACCTGCCGAAGCTGGGCGCCGATATTCTGGCGGGGCAGGTCAAGGGCCGCGTCGTGGTCGATGTGAACGCCTGAGTCAGCCCTTCCAGTTCGGCGGGCGTTTTTCCGTGAAGGCCTGAATGCCCTCGGGCGTTTTTCCGTGAAGGCCTGAATGCCCTCGTTGGTGTCGGGGTTCATCATGTTGGTGGCCATGACCTGTGCGGTGTGGCTGTAGGCGGCGGCGAGGGGCAGGTTGGCCTGTTCGTAAAAGGCGCGTTTGCCGATGCGGATGGCGGCGGGGAGTTTGCTGGCGACCTTCTGGGCCAGATCCATTGTGCTTTGCGTCAGCTCGGCGCGGGGCACGGCGCGGTTGATCAGGCCGAGGTCGCGGGCGCAGCCGGCGGCGGTGGCGATGCCGTGGACCTCGGCGATGACCGGCTGGGGCAGGGCGGGCAGCGATTGCATCAGCGCGCCGCAGCGGGTGAAGAGGTCGAGGAAATAGGCGGCGCCCTGATCCGGCGCGTCGCGCGCGGCCTGCATTTCCTTGAGGTCATGCCCGGCGCAGAAGGCTTTGCCCGCCCCGGCGAGCACCACCGCTTTGACACTCTGATCCGCCGCGATGGCCGCCAGTTCCGCTTGCAGCGCCGCCAGCATGTCTTCCGACAGGGCGTTGAGGGCGCGCGGGTTGTTGAGGGTCAGGCGGGCGACGGAGGCAATGTCCTCGCGGATCAGGATGTTTTCGGTCATGTTTTTCTCCACAATTTGGTGCAGAATGGAAGAGAAACGGGAGGAAAGCCATGCAAAAATCCGGGGAACGGGCGTTGAAGATGGATGCGGCGGCGTTGGATGCTTATCTGGGGGAGGTGTTTCCGCAGGTTGCGGGGATGTTTTCCATCGAGGATCTGGCGCCGATGCGGGTGACGGTTCGGGCGCATGTGACCGAGCGGGAATTGCGACCGGGGGGCACGGTTTCCGGGCCGACGATGTTCGCTTTGGCGGATGTGGCGGTGTATATGGCGGTTCTGGCGATGGTGGGGCGGGAGGCTTTGGCGGTGACCACCAGTTGCGCCATTGATTTCATGCGCAAACCGGCGGCGGGCAAGGATCTGATCGCGCGCACGCGGCTGTTGAAGCTGGGGCGGGCGCTGGCGGTGGGCGAGGTGTTGATCCATTCGGAGGGGGAAGACCCGGAGGCGCCGGTGGCGCGCGCCTCATTGACCTATTCTCTGCCGCCGGGGGCAGACGCGTGACGCCGCGTTTGATGTTTCTTCTGGCGGGGCCGTTGACCGCATCTGTCGGGGAGTTTGTCACTAATTTCATCGCGGGGGTTGAAGGCAAAGAGCCGGTCGGTAACTTCTTGTTTGCGATGGGGTTTTACGGGGCTGTGCTGATGCTTTTGGCCTATCCGTTTCAGCGACGCTGGTTGAATCCGGCCCGATTTGGGTCGGTTTTGGGGTATGTGGCGGTGTTTGGGTTGGGCTGTTGTTTAGGGCGAAATCGCTTTAATCTGTAATATCGGGCATCAAAATTCGCGTTCGAAATCAGCAGGATGCGGATGGAGAGGCAGAGAATTTTGATTCAGACTTAGCGAATTCTGCCCTGACGAGTGGCTCTGGGTCGGGAATCATTATTGGAATCCGGACACTTCCAGCCCGATCACCCAGTTCTCCATGTTTACCTTTCACGCGCTGATTTACACCCTGCCGGTGATTGCGTTGCGATTTAAGGCCATCCGCAGGAAGGGTTTTTCGCTGGCTTTGGGGCGTTGGGCGGTTGCTGTTTTGGTGTCTTTCGCGGTGAAAGTCTTGGGCGTATCGCCGGAGGTGGTGACGATAGTTTGTGTTTTTGCAACATTTTTTATCGGTTATAATCTTATTTTTGCCTATTCGCTTATACAAATCGAACATCTTTGCAGGCGGCGGGGGTAGGGTTTGTTGATCTTTTCGTCACTACTTTCGGCGGTTTGGGCCTGTGGCGCGGGTTGGGTTTGAGTATTTATCCTAAGAAGAAGGGGCGGTTTCTTGACCTTTTTCGTTCTCTGGGCGAGGGTCACGGTGTTGATAGGAGGACTAAATGTCTGAAGCTGTTGGGAACCGTTTAGAGCAATTTCCGGTGACGTTTTTCGCCATTGTCATGGGATTGATGGGGGTTGTGCTGGCGCTGCATGCGGCGACGCCGTTTTATCCGGTCGCGGAGGCGGGGGCGTTGGTGGTGTTCTGGCTGGCGCTGGCGGTGTTTGCGGTTATTGCCGTGTTTTATCTGGCCAAGCTGGCGCGCTATCCGGGGGCGGTTCTGGCGGAGTGGCGTCATCCGGTGAAGCTGGCGTTTTTCCCGACCATGACCATTTCGCTTCTGTTGATGGCCACCGCGCTACGGCCGGTCAATGCGCAATGGGCGGAGTGGATCTGGCTTGTTGGCATGGTGGGGCAGGGGGTGTTGACGCTGGCGGTGGTCACCGGCTGGATCAGCCACCGTTCCTTTGAGGTCGGCCATCTGACGCCTGCGTGGTTCATTCCGGCGGTGGGCAATGTCATTGTGCCGGTGGCCGGGGCGCAGATGGGGTATCTGGAGATTTCCTGGCTGTTTTTCTCCGGCGGGATGATGTTCTGGGGCATTTTGCTGACCATGGTGATGAACCGTCTGGTGTTTCACGATCCGATGCCGGGGCGGTTGTTCCCGACTTTGGTGATCCTCGTGGCGCCGCCGTCGGTCGCCTTTCTCGCCTATATCAACATGGTGGGCTATGTGGACGGTTTTGCGCGGGTTTTGCTCAACGCGGCCTATATTTTCGCCGCTTTGGTGGCGTTTCAGCTGCCGAAAATCCTGAAATTCCCCTTTGCGCTGAGCTTCTGGGCCCTGAGCTTCCCGATGGCGGCGCTGTCGGTGGCGTCGTTCCGCTTTGCGTGGATCGAGGGGTCGCGGTTGCACGGGTATATCGGCACGGCGGTGTTGTGTGTGTTGCTCGTTGCCGTGGCGGGGCTGATCTGGCGCACGCTGGTGGCGATCTTGCGCGGGGAGATTTGTCAGCCGGAGTGATTTGGGGGTGGGGTAAAATAATACCTAATTGTTAAGTGCCTGAAAAAGCTTGGTCTTTTGGGGTAAATGGTGCTTGACTGCGGGGCGAAAGGCTTTACAACCACTGCATCCGAAACCCAATCAGGGCTGAACAACATGAATACTTTCTCTGCAACCCCTGCAGATATCGAGAAGAAGTGGATCGTGGTCGACGCGGAAGGCGTCGTCCTTGGCCGCCTCGCTTCGATCATCGCCATGCGTCTGCGCGGCAAGCACAAGCCGAGCTTCACCCCCCATATGGATTGCGGCGACAACGTCATCGTGATCAATGCGGACAAGGTGCAGCTCACCGGCAAGAAGCGCACCGACAAGGTGCATTACTGGCACACCGGCTATCCGGGCGGCATCAAAAACCGCACCGCCGGTCAGATCCTCGAGGGCGAACACCCGGAGCGTCTGGTGGAAAAGGCCGTCAAGCGTATGCTGCCGGGCAACCGTCTGGCACGGGTGCAGATGGGCAACCTGCGCGTTTATGCGGGCGCCGAGCATCCGCATGAGGCACAGAACCCGGAAGTGCTCGACGTCAAGTCGATGAACAAGAAAAACACGCGTGAGGGCTGATCATGACTGAAGAAATCAAATCTCTTGATGAGCTGAACGCAGTGGTCGAAGGCGTGGAAGCGCCGGAAGCCGTAGCGGAAACCCTCGCCCCGCGCGAGCCGGTCCGCGACGAGCTGGGCCGTTCCTACGCCACCGGCAAGCGCAAGGACGCGGTGGCCCGTGTCTGGATCAAGCCCGGCTCCGGCAAGGTCACGGTCAACGGCCGCGACATGGACAAATACTTCGCCCGCCCGGTGTTGCAGATGATCCTGCGCCAGCCGTTTCAGGTTGCCGGTGTTGAAGGCGAGTTCGACGTGGTGGCGACGGTCAAGGGCGGTGGCCTTTCCGGTCAGGCCGGTGCGGTCAAGCACGGCATTTCCAAAGCGCTGCAACTCTATGAGCCGTCCCTGCGCGGCGCGCTGAAAGCGGCAGGCTTCCTGACCCGCGACTCGCGCGTGGTCGAGCGGAAGAAATACGGTAAGCGCAAGGCGCGCCGGAGCTTCCAGTTCTCCAAGCGTTAATTCGCGATACAATCTGCAAAAGGGTCTCGGCCCTTTTGGCTTGCGGGGGGCAGGGCAATCCCCTATACCCGCCGGGCAACGCACCCATAGCTCAGCTGGATAGAGCGCTGCCCTCCGAAGGCAGAGGTCTGAGGTTCGAATCCTCATGGGTGCGCCATTTTCTTTTCTGCGATCTATCGGCTTGAAAACGCGGTTGTGCGTTTCTTCTCGGGTTGTGACGCCAGAGGGGAGGCGATGTGCTATGATATAGAGACCTTTTTGTAATGCTTTTGGCATGGAGCTTTGAACATGGCGTTTAGTCGGACAAGTCTTGGCAGTGTCGATCTTAACCTGCTTTCGGCTCTGATCGCTTTGGTCGAAGAGCGCAGCACGGTTCGGGCGGCGGCGAGGTTGCATTTGGCCCAGTCAACGGTATCGGGCATTCTGGCCAGACTTCGGGAGGTGTTCGACGACGAAATTCTTGTGCGCAATGGCCGGGTTCTGGAGCCCACTGTGCGCGCATTGGAGTTGGTTCGGACAGCCAAACCCCACATGGATGCGTTGGCCGCGGCGGTTGGTGCGACTTTGGAGTTTGATCCGGGGCAGGATCATCGCGCGTTTCATTTGGGGTGCACCGATGGGGTGGCCTATGCCCTGTTGCCAAAGCTGACCCGCATTCTGCAAGAAACCGCGCCGCAATGTGAATTGGTGGTTCGTATTGGGGATTTTCGCACCTTGCCCGATATGCTTGCCACGGGTGAAATCACCACGGCGGTTGGCTATTTACGAGACAATCTGTCGGCCACGACGCGCGTGATGACACTTTTCAACGCCGAATGGGTGGTCATACGGGACGCGAAACAGCCGCCGGTCACGGGGCTGGAAGATTTTTGTGACCGACCTCATGCGATCGTAACCCCGCGCGGCAATCTGACGGGTTTTGTCGATGAGAAGCTGGCAGAGCTGGGCCGCAGTCGCCATGTCGCTGTGGGTTTGTCGCAATTCTCTTTGTTGCTTGCGACGCTGACCGGCAATGATCTGATTGCCACCGTGCCCGATTTCATCGCGCGCAGCCTGCAAGACTTTGGCGGGTTTGCAATTGATCCCTGTCCTGTGGATGTGTCCCCGGTGGCCAATCGTCTGGCCTGGGTGTCCACGGCACAACAGGACCCATCGCAGATATGGTTTCGCGACCTGATCAAAGGCACGTTTCAGGGGGGCGCAAGTAAGCTGTATGTCGCGCGGGACTGACGATTTCGACAATCGGGAAATCCGATTTATCAATTCTGTGGTCAGAGGGCATCCTTGAGGTATCAATCACTGAAAGGACGCTGAAATGGCACGCGTAGCGATCATTCTGACATCCCACGGCACGCTTGGCGAGAGCGGCAAAGCGACCGGGTTTTATTTCGATGAGATGGCGACACCTTACTGGGCCCTGAAAGATGCGGGCCACATTGTGACGCTGGCCTCCATTCAGGGGGGCAAGCCGCCGTTTGACCCCGGTAGCATCAAGGACAACCCGGACGATCGCCCGGCAGCCGTGCAGCGGTTTCTGACCAGCGACGATGCGATGGCCGAGCTGGACACCACCCCGGCGGTTGCGGATCTCGATCCGGGGAACTTTGACGCCGTGTTTTTACCCGGTGGCCACGGCACGATGTTCGATTTTGCGGACAATGCGGAGCTGGGCGCATTGGTTGGCACGATATATGACAATGATGGCATCATCGGCGCCGTTTGCCATGGCCCCGCAGGTCTGCTGAGCGCCCGCCGGGCCGACGGCCAGCCCGTTGTCGCCGGCCACAAGGTCAATGCGTTCACCGACGCAGAAGAGGCCGCCGTGGGCCTGACAGAGACCGTGCCTTTCCTGCTGGAAACCGCCCTGCGTGAACAGGGTGCGGCGTTTGAAAAGGCGGACACCTTCAACGCCCATGCGGTTCGGGATCGCCAGTTGATTACCGGCCAGAACCCCGCCTCGGTTGCCGCTGTTGCGGATTTGATGCTCGAAGCTCTGGCGTCACGGGTTACCCGCTGATCCCGTCGATCCGAGCAAGGTATTCGATATGCAGACGCGGCGTGTCATCGTTGTGAGGATATTCCGCGCCGTGCGAACGGTTTGAAAGGCGGGGCGTCTGTGCCCCCGGCGGGAAGGCGCAGGGCTTTGTTCTGCGTCACGCTCAGCCTGCCATACGCCTGCAGATCGACTTTTGTCACATCCGAACCGGGTTTTCCTGCACCTTCTGTTAAGCCGTTTCAGCCCCCCGAACGCTCGATCATGCCGAACAGGTCGCGCGGATCGTCCGGGTCGGCGAGCATGTCAAGCGGTTCGTAGAATTCGGTGCCTTCGATCACCTGTTTGACGAACCGCAGGGCCGAGAAATCCTCAATCGCGAAGCCGACGGAATCGAACAGCGTGATCTGGCGCGGGTCGCGTCGCCCTTCGGCCTGACCCGTCATCACCTTCCACATTTCGACCACCGGATGATCCGCATCCAGCGCCTGAATTTCCCCTTCGATTCGGGTCTGCTCGGGGTATTCCACGAAAATCTCCGAGCGCAGCAGGATGTCACGATGCAACTCGGTCTTGCCGGGACAGTCGCCGCCGATGGCGTTGATATGCACCCCGGAGCCGATCATGTTGTCGGTCAGGATGGTGGCGTATTTCTTGTCGGCGGTGCAGGTGGTGATGATCTGCGCCCCCTCGATGGCGTCTTCGGCGGTTTTGCAGGGGATCACGGTCAGCCCGCGCCCGGTCAGGTTGGCGGCACATTTCGCCGTGGCCTGCGGGTCGGTGTCGTAAAGGCGCACCGTGTCGATGCCGCAAAGCGCCCTGAACGCCAGGCATTGAAATTCCGATTGCGCGCCATTGCCGATCATCGCCATGCAGCTTGCCCCCTTTGGCGCCAGATACTTGCCCACCAGCGCCGACGTTGCCGCCGTGCGCAGCGCCGTCAGCAGGGTCATCTCCGTCAGCAGCGTCGGATAGCCGGTGTAAACATCCGCCAGCAGGCCAAACGCGGTGACGGTTTGCAGCCCCTCAGACGTGTTCTTGGGGTGGCCATTCACATATTTGAAACCATAAGCCTCCCCATCCGAGGTCGGCATCAGCTCGATCACCCCATGGGGCGAATGGGCGGGGATGCGCGGGGTCTTGTCGAAACTCTCCCAGCGCTTGAAATCGCGTTCGATCTCATCGGCGATGCCGGTGATCATCTGCTCCAGCCCGACATGGCGGATCAGTTTCATCATGTGATCGACAGAGACAAACGGCACGAGGGCCTTGTGTGACGGCTGCGGGGTATGGCTCATGGGGTCTCCTACGGGATCAGAAGCTGCGGGTGGGGCGGTCAAACACGCGCCGGCCCAAAAGCGAGGCGGTCAGGTCGACCATCAGCTTGGCCGTGCGGCCGCGGTCGTCCAGAAACGGGTTCAACTCGACCAGATCGAGCGAGGATACCAGCCCGCTTTCATGCAGCAGTTCCATCACCAGATGCGCCTCGCGTTCGGTCGCGCCACCGGGGACGGTGGTGCCAACCGCCGGGGCGATGGCGGGTTCGAGGAAATCCACGTCCAGCGATACATGCAGCATCCCATCTGCGGCGCGCACCCGGTCGAGAAACGCTATTACCGGCGCTTTGATCCCGTGTTCGTCGATGCTGCGCATATCGGCCAGCATCAAATCGTGACGGGCCAGCGTCGCCCGCTCTGCCGGGTCGACCGAGCGCAGCCCGATCATGCCGACCTGCGCCGTGGGCACTGGAGCGCGCACCGGGGGGAAGGCCTCAAAGCCGGGCTGGCCGGTGAAATAGGCCACGGGCGAGCCATGCAGGTTGCCCGATGCGGTGCTTTGCGGCGTGTGGAAATCGGTATGCGCATCCAGCCACAGCACGAACAGGGGCTTGCCCTGCATCTGCGCATATTCGGCCATGCCAGCGACGGTGCCCATGGACAGCGCATGATCGCCGCCCATGAAAATCGGCATCCCCTGAGGCGCAATCTCTTTCGTGGCGCGGGTCAGGGCCGAGGTCCAACCAACGCATTCCGGCAGGCAAACAAGGTGATTATCCGGCGCGACGGTGTTGGCGTCGGGCGCGATATTTCCCTTGTCTTCGACGTGATGGCCAAGCCCGGTCAGGGCCTCGGCCAGCCCCGCCACACGATATGCGTCAGGCCCCATCCGGCAGCCCTGTCGCATTTTTCCGGCATCCATCGGGACACCCACCAGGATTAGATCATGTGTTTTCATCAGGCCAGTATGCGGGCAGATGCCCCCTTGCCGGAAGAGCGCAATTTGTTCAAAATGGAAGTTGAAATGCCCAATATGGAACCATCGAATGGACAAACTGGACAATGACCTGTTGTCGGCCCTGCATCGGGACGGGCGGGCCACCTTGTCGGAACTGGCGGATCATCTGGGCGTCACCCGCACCACGGTGCGCACCCGGCTGGCAAACCTGAAGCAATCCGGTCAGATCGTCGGGTTTACGGTGGTCACCCGGCAGGACATTGCCCCAACCCCGGTGCGCGGGCTGATGATGCTCGGCATCGAGGGGCGCGGGGCGGCGCGGATCATGGGGAAACTGGCGGCCATGCCGCAGGTTCAGGCGGTGCATACCACCAATGGCAGTTGGGATCTGATCGCAGAGCTGGGGGCCGATACGCTGGAGGAGCTGGACCAGACCCTGTTTCAAATCCGTCGGCTGGACGGGATCACCCGGTCCGAAACCAACCTGTTGCTGTCGACCCGCAAGGGGCGTTAGGCGGCGTGTTTACGCGGCCCCGCCCAAAAGCGCCGCGTTGCCGCCCGAGGCGGTGGTGTCGACGCAGAGGTGGCGTTCGCCCATCACCCGGCCCATATCCACCGCGCCGGTGATCAGCGGCAGGATCGGGCCGCTGCGGCGAGAGAGCGCTTGTGCCAAGGGCCGCGCGCGGTCGGCATCGCCCCAGAACAGAACGCCGCCAAAGCCGGTCAGATGCTCAAGCACCTCTGCCGTCAAGGTGCCGGTGGCCTCGACCGCCGCGCCGCCAAGGGCACGGATTTGCCGGGCTTGCTCGGCAGCAGTTTCCGCCCCCGGACCAAGGCACAGCAGCGGCGGGCGCGGCAGGGTGCTGAGGCGGTTTGATTCTCCGGTGGGGCCGGGCAGGGTCTTGGTCTCGCCCCCCGTGCCGGCAGGGGCGGTGTCGATGGCGTTTTGCATTTCCTGTGCGCTCATCTCCCCGGTCCAATCGGCCCCGGCGCGGCCCGGTTCGGGCCGGGTGAAGCGCGACAGATAGAGCGGCCCGCCCGCTTTCGGCCCGGTGCCGGACAGCCCCTCGCCGCCGAAAGGCTGGCTGCCGACAATGGCGCCGATCTGGTTGCGGTTGACATAGATATTGCCCGCATGGATGCGATCCGCGACATGCTGCACCCGGTCATCAATCCGGGTCTGAAGCCCGAAGGTCAGCCCATAGCCGGTGGTGTTGATGGCGTCGATCACCTCGTCCAGCTGATCCGAGCGGAAGGTGGCCAGGTGCAGGACCGGGCCGAAGACCTCGCGCTCAAGATCGCCGATCCCGTCAATGCGGATCAGGCTGGGAACGATGAAAGTGCCCGCTTCGGGGGTGGACAGGCTGTGCAACAGGCGACCCTCGCTGCGGGCGGCGTCGATATGGGCGGCGATGCCCGCGCGGGCCTCTTCGTCGATCACCGGGCCGCAATCGGTTGACAGAAGCCACGGATCACCTAGAGCCAGCTCATCCATCGCGCCGGTCAGCATTTCCGTGAAGGGCGCGGCGATGTCCTCCTGCACATAGAGGCACCGCAGGGCGGAACAGCGCTGGCCCGCGGATTGAAACGCGCTTTCGACGATCGCGGTGATCGCCTGTTCCGGCAGCGCGGTGGAGTCGACGATCATTGCGTTCAGCCCGCCGGTTTCCGCCAGTAAAGGCGCGCCGGGGGCCAGAGTGTCGGCCATGGCCCGGCGGATGCGCAAGGCGGTTTCGGTCGAGCCGGTAAAGGCCACGCCATCCACCCGCGCGTCCGAGGTCAGCGCCGCCCCCACATCGCCCGCGCCGGGCAGCAATTGCAGCGCGGAGCGCGGCACTCCGGCAGCGTGCAGCAGCCCGGTGGCCAGATGAGCGATCAAAGGCGTCTGCTCCGCCGGTTTGGCCAGCACCGCATTGCCCGCCGCCAGCGCGGCGGCGATCTGGCCGGTGAAAATCGCCAGCGGGAAGTTCCACGGGCTGATACAGGTAAAGGTCCCCATCGGCGCGATCGTGGGCGCATTGGCGGCGTAATAGCGCAGGAAATCCACCGCCTCGCGCAGCTCGGCCACCGCGTCGGGGCGGGTCTTGCCGGCCTCGCGGGCCAGCAGAGCGAAGATTTCGGCGTGGTTGGCTTCGTAAAGATCGGCGGCGGCGTTCAGGATGCGGGCGCGGGTGGCGGCGTCCTCGACCCAGGGGCTGGCCGCGCCAAGGGCGGTTTCAATGTCGGCGGGCGAGGCGGTGGCGACATGGCCGACGGTCTCGGCCGGGTTGGCGGGGTTTTGCAGCGGGGCCGGAGCCTCGGGTGCGGCCGGCCCGGCCAGCAGCGGCGCGGCCTGCCAATGATGCGCCCAAAACGGTGCGGTGTCCCGGTCAAGCGCATTCAATGTCGGCCCGTGGGTCAGGTCAAACCCGCGCGAATTGCGCCGCTCGGGGGCGAACAGTTCTGGCCCGGTTGGCAGCGCGGGCGTGGGGTCGTTCAGGGCGTCAAACGGATCGCGGGCAACCCGTTCGGCGGGCACGTCTTCGTCAACGATCTGGTTGACGAAGCTGGAATTTGCCCCGTTTTCCAGCAAGCGACGCACCAGATAGGCCAGCAAATCGCGATGCGCCCCGACCGGGGCATAAATCCGGCAATGGGTTTTTTCCGCCTTCAGCACGATCCCGTGCAGCGCCTCGCCCATGCCATGCAGCCGCTGGAATTCATAGGCATCGCGCCCGGTGCCGGTCAGGGTGGCCATCTCAAGGATCGCCGCAACGGTATGGGCGTTATGGGTGGCGAATTGCGGATAGATCCGGTCGGTCATCGCCATGAGCTCGCGGGCATTGGCGATATAGCTGACATCGGTGGCGGCCTTTTGGGTAAAGACCGGGAAGCCCGCCATGCCCTCGACCTGCGCGCGCTTGATCTCGCTGTCCCAATAAGCGCCCTTGACCAGCCGCACCATGATCCGCCGGTCGTGACGGGTGGCCATGTCGTAAAGCGCATCCAGCGCCAGAGAGGCCCGCAGGCCATACGCCTGCACCACCACGCCAAACCCGTCCCAGCCCGCCAGCGCCGGCTCGGCCAGCACGCTCTCGATCACCTCAAGCGAGATCGCCAGCCGGTCGGCCTCTTCCGCGTCGATGTTCAGCCCCATACCCGCGGATTTCGCCAGCAGCGCCAGACTGCGCAGACGCGGCACCAGTTCGGCCAGCACGCGCTCCCGCTGGGCGACTTCGTAACGCGGATGCAGGGCCGAGAGCTTGACCGAAATGCCGGGGTTCTCGCGGATGTCCTGCGAATGACAGGCCTGAGCAATGGCGCTGATCGCGCGGGAATAGGCCAGATGATAGCGTTTGGCATCGGCGTCGGTCATCGCCGCCTCGCCCAGCATGTCATAGGAATAGGTATAGCCGCGCGCTTCCATTTCAGCGGCCCGCTTCATGGCGCTGGTGATGGTTTCGCCCAGAACGAATTGCTTGCCCATTTCCTTCATCGCCCGCCCGACGGCAGAGCGGATCACCGGCTCGCCCAGCCGCTTGACCGCGCCGCGCAGGGCGCCGACGATCCCCGGCTCGCGATCTTCCAGCACCTTGCCGGTCAGCAGCAGCGCCCAGGTCGAGGCATTGACCAGCGAC
>PDWJ01003777.1_pt1 | contig 14136 bp, 10 predicted proteins | sample 1430881 | NCBI WGS metagenome assembly PDWJ01 (sample SAMN01162460, study PRJNA174530) | Oral metagenome, whole genome shotgun sequencing project. | biome: Marine environment; feature: Marine mammal; material: Swab sample of the gingival sulcus; isolation source: swab sample of gingival sulcus... | reverse complement strand
TTCCCTGAAGTCTAAGGGTTTTTAAATGGCGCTCATAGAGTTCGTTAAAGCGGTTTACTTCGGATGTGTTCATGGTATACTCCTTCTAATTATAAATATCGGGGATCTTCCATTTGATCCCACAATTAGGAGTCTACACCATTTTGGGGTTTCCGCCGCGCGAGCGGCTTCGTTCAACAAGCGTTTTGAGCCGCCATGGATTTATGGCAGACAATGTCACCGGCAAATCCTTTATACGCTTTCAGGCTGTCAATATATGTGTTGAGGGTCACAGGACAGCCCCCGAATTACCAATCATGCTCATATGTCTGCCATACTTCTTTTCTGACGTTCTCCATTGGCGATGCTCATTGACAAACCCGTATACCATAGAGTAAGAATTCGGTTCAATGAAAAAGCCAAAGGCAATGCGCACGCTTAAACATCCCAAGGCAGATCGGGACTTTCACCAAGGTTGACCACAACACCGCACAAAAGAAACATATAGATATCAGGACGCCATTGATGGAAAGAAAATATGAAATAAAATCAAAAGAGACACTAGAGACGGTAAACCGCTTGTTTGACTGCGGTATTCGCCGCATGTCCCTTATTCTTCGACATTCCGCCTGATTTTACCACAAGGATTACAAAAGAGAACCATTCATGGGATTGACAGACGAAGGAAAATCATTCGCCTTTGATTTTGGAAAATGCCTGCCTGAAGTCGCTGCCCCGACATTGTATTCAAGTCCTTTTAGCAGATGTATTGAAACCGCGTATCTCATAGATAAAGGCTACACGTCAGCCCATGGTACATCCCTGCCCCACCCCCAGACCCATGACCTGCTTGCCCCATTTTACATCAATGACCTTGAACGGGGAATCACCGCCATGCAAGCATCAGGCACCCCGGCCTTTATCAGAAATTGGTTTGATAAAAAAATTGACGAATCCATCATTCTAAACCCGGAGCGTACTGCAGATGCCATTACCCAATTTATGATCCAACGCCTGTCGGACCTGTCCGAAGGTGAAATTGCAATGTGCATCACCCACGATTGGAACATTTCCCCGCTTCTGGAATTCAAATTTGGGGTGCCCATTGAAACTGCAGGTGATGTGGATTATCTGGAAGGGGTACTTTTTTACACACAAAACGGCCATACCATGGCCATTACCAATCGCTTAGACCCTATTGAGGTCTGGGCATAATTACACACGGGCCAAAAAGATGGCACGGACGGGTGCTGGGTATCCTTCAACGGTTTTGCAAGGATCATCGGGATTCAGAAAATCGGCCAGAGACTCTGTCTGAATCCAGTCTGTTTTTCGCTGTTCTTCTATACTTGTTGTACTGACATCTACGCACCGGATCTCTTTGAATCCTGCCCGATCCAGCCATGATATCATGGCTGCAAGGTCTGGAATAAAAAACACATTGCGCATCTTGGCATACCGGTCATGGGGGAACAAGCATAGGTTACGTTCCCCTTCAATCACAAGGTTCTCCACCACAATTTGCCCGCCAGGACGCAGGCTCTCCCGGATCTGGCTTAGCATTTTAACTGGTGATTTTCGGTGGTATAAAATTCCCATGCAAAGTACGAGATCAAAGGCAGCTTCCATCACTGGCAGTTGGTGGTATGGAATGGGAAGACAAAACACATTGGTATGTTTTAAATATTTCTGTACGGCTTGATATTGATAATAAAAAGAACTTTGGGGCTCCAATCCAAGAACAAATGTCGGATTTTGTGCCGCCATTTTGAACATATAATACCCGTTAGAGGACCCGATATCCAAAATACGACGCCCTGCAAGCGGCGGTAAATGGGGGAATAGTCGCTCCCACTTCATCCAGGACTGCCATTCCGCATCGACCTCAATGCCAAAAAACTCAAACGGCCCTTTCCGCCAGGGGCAAAGCCCCTTTAATCCAGCCAGTAATTGTTCTTGGACATCGGCATCAAGCACGGCTGCCTCCCCGACCCTGATGTAACGCCCATCCAGATCGACATCTTTGGGCGAAAGTGCGGGCATGGCCTCTACCACCGTCTTGAACCGAAGAAAGTTTCCCTTTGCATTATCCAAAAAATTTCGACGGTCTTTGACCACCGCTGCCAAGTCATCATACCAGGGTGCCAGACCACACTCACCAAACCGTTCTAAAAATCGTTCCATAATCCTATAGGTTTTGTCGCTTACGCCAACGCAAATTCCAGTTTCACTTCCTTACAAGCTCTTTTTTAAGCAACTTACTTGATCGCCATCATAGAGACAAAATTAAACCACTTAAGCCACACATTAAATGTGGAGAATCCTGCGGCCAGGATCCGTTTTTCATGGGCAACCATAGTATCTGGAATGAGCACCTTCTCAAGTGCATCCCGTTTCTGACTGATTTCCAGATCAGAATACCCGTTCTCCCGTTTAAACTGGCGATAAAAATCTAACTCCATCTGGGCCAATTCAGGATCTGGACTCACGGTTTTCTCCGTAATCAAAAGGATACCACCGGGGTAAAGCCCCCCATAAATTTTTTGGATCATCCGTTCCCGTTTTTGCGGCTTGAGAAACTGTAATGTCAGATTAAGAACCACCACCGAGGCATTTTCAATTTTAATATCCTGCATCCCTGCGCAAACCAGGTGTATATGTCGCTGACATCTATCACTGTGATAGGCAGATAACCGTGCTGCATACCGATCAATCATTGGCCAGGAGTTATCAACCGCTGTTACGGTAAACGGGGCATCTCCAAACACCTCAAACAACAGCAGTCCAAAATTCCCGTGGGAACATCCAAGATCGTATATCCGTGTGCCTGGCCGATAATATTTTTGTGCCATTCTTGCTTCCTGTTTGAGGGCCTCTGCATAGAACGGCACCGAACGTACCAACATATCCTCAAACACACGGGCCACGTTTTCATTAAATCTAAAAGGACTAACTGTTGTTTGTTTTTCTGCAAATACCCTATCTTTTTCTAGCATATCATTCAGCGTAGCAGATCCATTAGTTTGTGTATACATCGGTAGGTGGCAATGATGATGAATGATTATAGTTCCCGGCGCAAAGCCAAGGCGTCTTCATTTTCGGGATCAATGCGCAGCACTTGGCGGACATAATTATCTGCCTGGTAAATCCGCCCCTGTTGGTGGTAAATTTTTGCAATTTCGAGTTTTGCCGCTGGATCTCCTTTTTTCTTTGTATCCACATTGCGAAAAAATGTCAGCGCTTTTTCGCACGCCCCTTTGTTGCGGTAGGCGTCACCCGTTTTGAACATCAAATCACAATTGGAAGGATTTTCTATGAGAATCTGCTCCATGAGACCTATCGCAAAATCCAGCTCTCGGTATGCCAATGCCACATCAATAATTCGATGTTTCAAATCAGACCGTCTCCTGGCCCGACGGATCACCTTGGTAAAAAGATCAAGGGCTTCACTCTTATATCCGCTTTCCATGAGGTGCTCCCCAAGACGGACAGCCTCTCCAAAATACCGCTGACTCAAATCAAGAATTTGCAAATAGATTTTTGTGGCATTATTATATTCTTTTTTTTGTATGTAAATTTGTGCCAGATGATTCCGGGATGCGGTATCCTGTTTATTCACCGAAATCGCTTTTTTCAGACATTTTACGCCAATGTCAACTCTATTTATTTTTATATACAACAGGCCAATCTTTCTAAGAATCCTTGATGCTGAAGGCTTGTATACCAAGGCCTGCCGCAAGGCATCAATGGCGCCTTGGAACTCACCGGCCTCCTCAAGTTCCCGCGCCTGAAAAAGATGCTGGGAACATGCATCCGGGTGATTGGCATTGTCCACCACGGATTTAATCTTTTGATCCAGAGATTCAAGGGTAAGGGGTTTTAGCAGATACGCATCAATTTCGTATTCTGCCACCTCAGATACAATATCTCGCTCATTTTCAGAGGTTACCATGATCACCGGCATATCCCTGAGCCCCTTATCCTGACGAAGGGCATTGAGCATTTCGCTACCGTTCATCACCGGCATGTTCCAATCGATAATCGCCAAGTCGCAAGGCGTGTCTGCAAGGATTGCCAAGCCCTTCTTCCCGTTATCGGCAAATAAAAGGGTTTTACCAATATTCAGATTTCTGAGCATTTTTTTGATGGTCAGTCGCATACTTTTCATATCATCCACCACCAGGATGGACATATTTTCCAGATCAATCATCTTTGGGCAACTCCGCTAAAATAGTTAAACTGCATTTTCATATCCTTCAAGCGGTCTGACGCCCCAAGTATGTCTCCTTTTTTAGCAGCAGTCTCAAGTGAAAATGCAGTTTCTTTGAGTTGTTCCGCATTGACATTGGCAGCAGAACCTTTTATAGCGTGGGCGGCTAGCTGGATCGCTTCGGCATCGCTATTTGCCACAGCATGGTCCAGATTATCCAACAATTCGATAATTTCCTGGAAAAAGGATTCCAGGACCACCCTCATCAGCTCTTGATCTCCTCCAAACCGCTGGGACATTGTATCTCGATCAAACACCGGAGGTTCTCCTGATACTTGGGCCCATCCTTCATCCCACATATTTTCCGATATTTCAGGATCAAACCTTTGGACAGCGGTTTTGTTAAGATGGTGCTGGAGCATCCTTGCCAGCAGGGCCGGCGCCAGCGGTTTAGCAATAAAATCATCCATACCAGCTTGAAAGCATTTTTTTCGATCTTCTTCAAAGGCGTTCCCAGTGACAGCGATAATGGGCACTTGCGACACACCTGCCTGGAGCTCATAGGCTCGAATTTGCCGGCAGGCTTCCAATCCATCCATTTTCGGCATTTGACTATCCATAAGTATAAGATCACATTGACGGGTTTTGGCCATTTCAAGGGCTTGAGCCCCATTTTCAGCTTCAAAAACAACGTACCCCTGTTTTTCAAGAAGCAGACGGACGGTCATTCGATTGGTTTCCATGTCATCCACAACGAGTATTTTACTGCCGCGCTTGCGGGTTTCGGCCAGGGTAAACCGGGTAATGATGGGATGTGTGTCAGAAGCACTTTTATCATCCATCAGCGACAGCATGGCACTGATGCAGTCCCCTATAATTCCCGGTTCCAGTGGCATGCTCAAATACCCTGAAAACCCCAATGTTTCAAACTCCCTGGCATCGCCTTTTTTCCCCACTGCCGTGACCAGCAGCCGTCTGATTCTGGACAATGAAGTATGCTGCTGAAGCCACCCGCCCAATTCTCTGGCATATTGATCCGATTCACGAACCTCCATCACCACCACATGATAAGGCTGTCCTTTTTCCTGGGCATTGACCAACATTTCAAAAGCAGCATCGATTTCAGGTACATGGATATAACGGATCTTTGCTGTATCAAGTGCCTGGGAGAGTCCGGGGCTGATCTGAGAATTATCTCCTACGACCAGCACATTCGCCCGTCCGTCTAAAGCAGGTAAAAAATCGACCACCACCTCCTCTTGGGCTTGCTTGTCCAAAGGCAATTCAAACCAAAAGGTAGAGCCGATCATTTCAATACTTTCGACGCCGATCTGGCCGCCCATTTTTTCGATCAAGTATTTTGAAATCGACAGTCCCAGGCCGGTACCGCAGTGTTCCCGGGTGATGGAGGAATCGGCCTGCACAAACGGAGAAAACAGCGTGTCAAGCATCTTCTCTTTGATACCAATGCCGGTGTCATCCACACTGAACCGCAGCACTGCAACCTTTTGCCCATCGGTTTTAAGTGAAATGGAGAGCGTCACAGATCCATTGTCGGTGAATTTAATAGCATTGCCCGTCAAATTTAAAATGACTTGGCGAAGCCGACCAATATCGCCTTTAAGTAGTTTAGGCACATCAGAATTGATGGCATATGAAAATTCAATACCCTTTTGTCGGGATTGGAATTCCGGTAAAGACACGATATCTTCAATTGCCACCTCAAGATTAAAAGGACGGATATCCAACTCCAGTTTCCCAGCCTCTATTTTTGATAAATCCAGAATATCATTCACGACAGACAACAAGGCTTGTCCAGAGCTGTATACGATATTTGCATGTTCGCGCTGTTCTTGATCTAAATTCGTATCCAAAAGTACATGCATCATCCCGATGATTGCGTTCATGGGGTTACGGATTTCATGACTCATATTGGCCAAGAATCGATCCTTTACTTCCAACGCATCCTGGGCCTCTTTTTCCACCCGATCAAGTGCCTGTTCTGCCGCTCGGATGTTCTGCTGCGCCACATGATGCTGTACACTGGCCAGATATCCCACGCCTGAAAATCCTGTCGCCAGTATAATAAAGTATAAAAATCGGTGGGTGTTCAGGTTCAATACGCCAGGTCCCGGCGACGGTATAAAATAAAAAAAGGACACACCCGCAAGGATAATACCCATAGAAAAATAAAATCCCCTTTTATCCGGGTAAAGCGCTGTGGCTGAAGGAATCAGGAACAACAACCCGACTCCCGGGCTGTAAAATCCGCCGGTCAATTGAATAAACCATAGGCTGTATCCAAAAAAAATAACAATCAGGCTTCTGTAACGCATGGTGGCAGCATTAGCATTTTCCATCAACAGGTTCATAGACCAGACCAAGCAGATTCCTGCCATACCCGGCACAACCAAGGGCCAAGCGTTTGCGTAGACAGCCAGCCCCGTAAGCAAAGCCATCATACCTGTCATTAAGAAAGATAATTGTATATGCAATCGTTTAGGGATCATAGTATTCACAATCATGTGTTGATATCAGATGTTCTCTTTGAAAGAATGCGTAAGGCGACCATGTTTATTACATGAAAGAACTTAAGTTGACCAATTCGTTTTTTCATGATGTGTTGGGGGCTACCGCAGTGAAAGACCAACCCGGCCTACGGCCGTTATGCACGAATCTTAATCTTGCACTTTTAATGTTCCCAAAAGTATAACTGAATAAGGCGTTTAAAGTCAAATTAATTCCCAGTGCAGTACAAGAAGTGAAATGGTGTCAAGAATGGCATCGTTTTTTCTGACCATGGACCTTAAATTTGGTATTTATGGCTTGACTTTATAAAAATTAATATATATTAAAACAAATTAAAACAAAGTGAATAAATTATGAAACTAAATAGTATTAACACTCTAATAGTCCTTATTATCGTGGAGGTGATTCGTCACACCTCCTGGCGAAGGGGCTATTAGTGGCTTAAACTAAATGAAACTTGAAAAAGCCGTTACCAGCCCCGAGGGGCTGGTAACGGCTTTTCTGGTTTTTAGGAGCATGGAACTTAAATGAGAAGTCATATTGCAACAAAAGGAATTGCCCGGGCCCCCCACAGGGGGTTGATGAAGGCACTTGGATTTTCTGACCGGGAAATTGCCCGCCCACTCATCGGCATTGCCAACTCTGCCAATGAACTGATTCCCGGCCACATACATCTGGATCGGATTGTGTCTGCCGTCAAGTCTGGGGTGACCGCAGCAGGTGGCACTCCCATGGAGTTTTCTACCATAGGGATTTGCGATGGCATTGCCATGAACCATATGGGCATGCACTACTCCCTGGCCTCCAGGGAACTGATCGCCGACAGTATTGAAGTCAGCGCCACAGCCCATCCCTTTGATGCCATTGTGATGGTCCCCAACTGTGATAAAATTGTTCCAGGCATGCTTATGGCAGCAGCCCGGTTGAATATACCTGCGATTTTTGTCAGCGGTGGTGCCATGCTCACAGGAAAACACCCCAAGGATAGAACCAAAAAAATTGACCTAATTACCATTTTTGAGGGTGTGGGTGCGGTGAAAACTGGCAAGATGACCGAAAAGGAACTCCAAGACATTGAGGATGCGGCCTGTCCGACTTGTGGCTCTTGTGCCGGCATGTTTACGGCCAACTCCATGAATTGTCTCACCGAAGCCATCGGCATGGGACTACCAGGCAACGGGACCATCCCGGCCCCCATGTCTGCCCGGATTCGCCTGGCCAAAGAGGCAGGGTTTCAAATCATGGACTTGTTAGAAAAACAGATCACCCCAGACAAGGTGATGACCCGAGACGCGTTTATGAACGCCTTGGCCGTAGATATGGCCTTAGGATGTTCAACCAACACGGTGCTTCATCTCAAAGCGATCTCCCACGAAGCGGGCGTTGACATTGATCTGGACCTGATCAATGAGATCAGCAAAAAAATTCCTCATCTGTGCTCGTTAAGCCCTGGAGGCCCCGACCACATTGAAGATCTGGATGCTGCTGGTGGTATCCAGGCGGTGATGAAGGAACTTGCCGACCATGATATGATCAATACAGATCTGATCACTGCCACGGGAAAGACCATTAAAGAAAACCTTGAGGGCGTTTTCGTAAAATACCCGGAAGTGATTCGCCCGGTCGAAGATCCCTACCATAACCAAGGCGGGCTTGCCGTTCTTTTCGGCAACCTGGCACCAGAAGGCTGTGTGGTTAAGCAATCCGCCGTTTTGCCTGAAATGATGACCCATGAAGGGCCAGCCAGGGTGTTTAATTGTGAGGAAGACGCCACCAAAGCCATCATGGACCATAAAATCATTGCTGGTGATGTCATTGTGATTCGCTACGAAGGACCGGCCGGGGGGCCTGGCATGCGTGAAATGCTCACCCCCACATCGGCCATCGCCGGTATGGGGTTGGATGCTAAATGTGCCTTAATCACTGACGGACGGTTTTCTGGCGGCACCAAAGGCGCCAGCATCGGCCATGTCTCTCCAGAAGCTGCCCAGGGCGGCCTCATTGGTATAGTTGAAGAAGGAGACACGATCCGCATTGACATCCCCAACAAAAGCATCGAACTGGTGGTGTCAAAGGAGGAGATAGATGCCCGACGCGCCAGATGGTCCGCTCCGGAACCCAAAATTAAAACAGGATATATGGCAAGATATGCCAAACAGGTTTCTTCGGCCGGCAACGGTGCGATATTCAAATCAAGTGAACTTTAATCAAAATACAGGAGAAATATAATGAAACTCACAGGGGCGCAGATTCTCGTTAAAATGTTAAAATCCCAGGGAGTGACTACCATTTTCGGATACCCCGGTGGTGCCACCATTGATATTCATGATGAACTTGACCGACACACAGATATCAACCATATCCTGGTGCGCCACGAACCTGGGGCCGTCCACGCAGCAGATGCTTATGCCAGAGTAAACAAAAGCGTCGGGGTGGCCCTGGTCACCTCTGGACCCGGGGCCACCAATGCGGTCACCGGTATTGCCTCTGCCCATTGTGATTCCATTCCCATGGTGGTCTTCACTGGCCAGGTTCCCACGGGACTTATTGGTAACGATGCGTTTCAAGAAGTCGATATTGTTGGCATCACCAGACCGTGCACCAAGCATAACTACCTTGTCAAAGACCCCAACAAATTGGCCGAAATTATCCAAGAAGCCTTCTACATTGCCCAATCTGGACGCCCAGGTCCCGTGCTTGTGGATCTGCCCAAGGATGTGACCCAAACGAAAATAGAATTTACCATGCCCGAACCGACCCAAATGCGGTCTTATAAACCCAACTATAAACCCAATAGAAAACAAATGAACACGGCCATTGAAATGCTCAAGGCCGCTAAAAAGCCGGTCATGCTTGGCGGTGGAGGAATTATCATTTCACAGGCAGCCCAGGCCTTCACTCAAATTGCTAAACTGGCCAATATTCCAGTGACCGCAACCCTTATGGGATTGGGCTGTTATCCAGGATCCGACGACAATTGGCTGGGGATGCTGGGCATGCACGGTACCTATCGCGCTAACATGGCCATTGGCACCAGTGATTTGATTTTTGCCGCCGGCGTCCGATTTGATGACAGGGTCACCGGCAGTATTGAGAAATTTGCACCCCATGCTAAAATTATCCAAATCGACATCGATCCCACCTCAATTCATAAGAACATTGAAGTGGACTGCCCCATTGTGGGGGACTGCAAAATGGCATTGTCCGACATCCTGAGTCTTATGAAAAAGCAGGCACCTGAAGAGTTTCACCATGGTAGGGATGAATGGCTCGCACGTATTGATGAATGGAAGCAAACGACCCCGCTTAAGTATGAACAGGGAACTGACACCATCAAACCTCAATATGTTGTTGAAAAATTATACGAAGTCACCAAAGGCGATGCCATTATCTCCACTGAAGTGGGCCAGAACCAAATGTGGGCCGCACAATACTATCATTTTGACAAACCCAACCATTTTATTACTTCCGGCGGCCTTGGGGTTATGGGGTTTGGTCTGCCTTCAGCCATTGGTGCCAAAGCCGCTTGCCCTGATAAACTATCTGTTAATATTGCCGGCGACGGGTCCATACAGATGAACATCCAGGAATTGATGACAGCCATCGCCTCGAATCTTGATGTTAAAATCGTTATTTTAAATAACCGGTTCCTTGGCATGGTTCGCCAATGGCAAGAGTTATTCTATGACAAGTCCTATGCTGCCACTGATCTTGAAAAGAATCCAGATTTTGTAAAATTGGCAGAAGCATATGGCGCATCAGGATTTCGGTGTGATGACCCGTCCAAAGTTACCGAGACCCTGGAAAAGGGGCTCAATATGCCGGGCACTGTGGTCATGGATTTTGTTGTTGACCGGGAAGAATCTGTTTACCCCATGGTACCTGCCGGGGGATCAATCACCGACATGCTCTTAGTTTAAAAAGGAGAAGCCCCATGAAAAACAATAGATACCTTCTCTCCATTCTGGTAGACAATGAGCCAGGTGTGCTGTCTAGAATTGTCGGGCTGTTTTCAGGCCGGGGATTTAATATTGATTCATTAAGTGTGGCCAAGACCACGGATCACAATGTCTCTATCATTACCATGGTGACCTATTGCGATGCACAGGTCATCGAGCAGATCAAAAAACAACTCCACAAGCTGATCAACGTCATCACGGTGAACGATCTTACGGCCAAACAATATGTAGAGCGGCAATTGGCATTGATTAAAGTGCGTGCAAATACTGAAAAACGGGCGGAAATCATGCGTATTGTTGACATTTTCCGCAGTAAAATTGTGGATGTGGGACCATCTCATTTCACCATTGAAATCTCCGGAGATACTGAAAAAATTGATGCTTTTGTCTCATTGATGCAGCCCATGGGCATTGTGGAAATTGCATCCACCGGCGCCATTGCCCTGGGCAGGGAGGGTCGAAAATGATGCCCCCTGATCCGAAACAGGCGCAGCCTGTAGAAGGCCGGAAAAAAGCCTTGCTCTACGATACTACCCTTAGGGACGGTATGCAGGGGGAGAACATTTTCTTCTCTCCAGAAGACAAACTCAAAATGGCTCTGCGCCTTGATGATGCCGGCATCCACTACATTGAAGGGGGATGGCCGGGTTCAAACCCAGGTGCCAAGGCATTTTTTGAACTGGCCCGAAACCAGCGTTTCAATACCTCGAAAATCACCGCCTTTGGCGCTACCCGCCGCCAGGGTAAATCCTGCGAGGCAGACGCCAACCTTAAGGCATTAATCGACTGCGGTGCACCGGTTTTAACCATTTTCGGAAAATCCTGGGACCTGCACGTGGAAGATATCATGTCCAATACCCGGACAGAAAACCTGGCCATGATCGAAGAAAGCGTCGCCTATCTACGCGCCCACGATCGTGAGGTGGTCTACGATGCAGAACATTTTTACGACGGATACAAAGCCAACCCTGAATTTGCTTTGGAAACCCTGGATGCTGCCTATAATGGCGGCACCCGAAGCCTTGTGCTCTGCGACACCAATGGCGGCTGCCTCCCCATGGAGGTGGATACCATCACACGGGAGGTGGTTACGCACTTTGCCGACAGGCCGGATGCCATTTTTGGCATCCACACCCACAATGATACAGCCATGGCCGTGGCCAACGCCATCAGTGCCGTGCATGCCGGTGTCACCATGGTCCAGGGGACCATCAACGGATATGGGGAACGTTGCGGCAACGCAGACCTCACCGCCATCATCCCCATCCTGGCCCTTAAGATGAACCGAGATTGTATTAGCAAGAAAAATTTAGCCAAACTCCAGTCCCTGTCCCGATTTGTATCTGAAATGGCCAATATGCCGCCGTTGGGATCAAGACCCTTTGTGGGGAAATCTGCCTTTGCCCACAAAGGCGGGGTTCATGTATCCGCCATTATGAAAAATCCCAGGGCCTATGAACATATGGCACCCGAAGATGTGGGTAACAAACGTCGGGTACTGGTATCGGAGCAGTCGGGCAAGAGTAATATCGTTTACAAGGCTGAAGAGCTTGGGGTAGACCTGGGTCCTGATGACACTAAAAAGGCATTGATCGTATCTAAAATCAAAGAGTTAGAAAATCAGGGCTTTGAATTCGATACGGCCGATGGTTCACTCAAGCTAATCATGGAACGGCTCACTGACCAGTATAAATCCCGGTTTGACCTGGTCTCTTTCAGGGTATCTGTGGAAAAAGATGAAGAGCGCCCCTGTTACTCCCATGCCATGATTAAAATCCGGGTGGGGGATAAAACGGAGATCACGTCTGCTGAAGGGGACGGGCCCGTATCTGCCCTGGATAATGCCCTGAGAAAAGCCCTGTCCGCTGTATACCCTTCTGTCAACGATATGCACCTGGTGGATTTCAAAGTCCGTGTCATTGATGGTTCAGAGGGTACCGATGCCCGGGTTAGGGTCTTGATCGAGTCTCGGGACACCAACAATATCTTTTCTACCGTCGGGGTGTCCGAAGATATTATAGAAGCGTCCTGGCAGGCACTGGCAGACAGTTTTCAACATAAGCTGTCTTTGGATGAAACTTAGATTAAGGTCATCTCATGGTTCGAGGGGATGTGGCCTTCTTCTTTAAAACCCAAACCTGGATAAAGGTAGAATAATTCATATGATTTCAGATATTTCAACATACATTGGCACCCATAAACAAGATCTTTACACGCTTATGGAAACGCTGGTCCTGATCCAGAGCTATTCCAGAAATAAAGCGGGCGTTGACCGCGTAGGACAGTATATTGCCGGCATCATGGAGCGAATTGGGTTTTCCTGTGAAATCGTGCCACAGCAGGACTTAGGAAACCATGTGATTGCCCGTTCCCCGGCAGCAGCAAAAGATCCGAAGGGCCAAACACTTATCACCGGTCATATGGATACGGTATTCCCCGAAGATTCTACCTTTAACTGGTACAAGGCAGATGATACCAAATGCTATGGACCGGGGGTCGCAGATATGAAAGGCGGTCTTGTGGTTGGGATTTATGCCCTCCAGGCCTTGGTAGACACCGGCCATTTAAAGGACCTGCCCATCACCTTTGTGTTTAACAGTGATGAGGAGATTGGCTCCCTATCCTCACGGGAATTGATTGCCAAGGAAGCAAAACATGCGCGACTGGCCTATGTGCTTGAAGCCGGCGGAATGCGAAACGACATCGTTACCGGTCGTAAAGGCAATCTTTCAATATCTCTTGAAATTACCGGAAAGGCCGGCCATGCAGCGTTTGCCGGCAAAGATAAAGCATCGGCCATTCTGGAGTTAGCCCATAAAACACTGGCTTTAGAAGCCCTCAATCAACCGGAAAAAGGCATATCAGCCAATGTCGGTACCATCACTGGCGGCATCGGACCCAATACAGTGCCGGATCGGGCCGAAGCCAGCGTCGATTTTCGATTCCTCTCCTTTGAGGATGCCGAAGGTGTTCAACAGCGGCTGGATGAAATCATCAACACACCAACGGTGCCGGGCACCTCAACACGGGTGCAACCGGTCTCGGGCCGACCACCCATGCCGCAAACTGCCGGGAATATGGCGGTCTACAGTAAAATCGAAACGCTTGCTCACAAACTGGGTACACCTGTGCTGTCAGAATTACGGCAAGGTGTTTCAGATGCCAATATTATCGCCAAACAAGGGATTCCAGTCATTGATGGATTAGGCCCTGTCGGTGCCAAAGATCATAGTGAAGACGAATTTATACTTAAAGACAGCTTATGGGAGCGAACCATTTTATTTGCGAACATTCTGACCGAAATATAAGAATTGTTCATTTGTTCACGTATAGAGAAAACCTATGATTGATGTTCCGCCGTTAATTTCTATAGGCTTTGCATTCTTTATTGTGGCGGTTTCGCCAGGCCCTGCGAATATATCCAATGCAACTATCGCTATGAGCAAAGGCAGAAAAATA
>PDWJ01003776.1_pt1 | contig 14141 bp, 11 predicted proteins | sample 1430881 | NCBI WGS metagenome assembly PDWJ01 (sample SAMN01162460, study PRJNA174530) | Oral metagenome, whole genome shotgun sequencing project. | biome: Marine environment; feature: Marine mammal; material: Swab sample of the gingival sulcus; isolation source: swab sample of gingival sulcus... | reverse complement strand
TAACCTCGAACCCCGCCTGTTCCAACAGCTCTTTCCAAGCAGCCATTGTGAGTGGACGGGCCCCGACCTTGATGGTACGCGAAAGCTGTTTTGCAACCACCTGAGTCACTTCTTCGGGGCAATCGTCTGGACGGAACCCCAGCTCGTGGATCGCGTAGCGTCCGCCTGGAGCCAACACCCGGAAGGCCTCGCTCATGATCTGCCCTTTTTCGTCTTGGGAGTGCATAGTGAGCATCGCCTCACCCACCACGAGGTCAGCGCTCTGGTCTTCTAGAGTGGTGTTAAGCGCATTAGCCTCGATGAGCTTCGCCTGAGGGTAGTTGGCAAGCACCTGCATCAACGCAGGCGCGCCCTCTGCGTTGGGATCAATGCCACGGTAGCTCTTCGGATTCACGGCGAGCAGCGTGGACGCGGTCTTGCCCAGCCCTGGCCCAAACTCTACGATGCGGTCTTCTCCAGACGGTTGGGCAGCAGTCAGCATGCTGTTGGTTAACTCCAAGCCACCGGGGCGCAGCACTTTCTTGCCCATTTTTGCGAGCAGCCAGTGGCCCTGCAGTCGGGTTTCTTCTGGCCCGGAACGGGTTCCGCGCGCCTGCTTCGGGGTTTCGTTGTTTGACATCTCTATCCTAGATATCCGTGTTTACATTGGTTCTCAATCCCAATCGGCTAACCATATTCTTGAGTGATTGGCTCTTTTGCAGCCCTCCGAATACAGCCCCGGCAGACGTTCCGATCACACCGACATTGATTAGGGTTACCTAACTTTAGCGGAATATGTCTACGAAGAGTAGGGCGGTCCAGCCCCCCTGGCACAACGTCTACAGCGCGGGACTAGGCGGAAAGAGAACTCGCGCGGCCCGACCGAGGGGCCGCTGGCCAGGTGGAACAAGCAGAGATTGCCGCTTGGAAACCGTTTGGGGGGTTGACGCGACCCCTGTCTCCCCCTAGAATCGCAGTGCGCAATATCCGTATTGTGGAAGTTTTTTTCCGCCAAGCATGATGAGTGGGGGCTACCGGCAAAGGCTGCCGAAGCACCAAGCACCTCAGCATTAAGGAGAACGGATCGATGAGGATCCTAGTAGTTAACGTCAACACAACCGCTTCCATGACCAGCACGATCGGCGACCAGGCCCGGTCCGTGGCTGGCCCAGGCACAGAGATCGTAGAGCTCACCCCTTTCTTCGGCGCAGAGTCCGTGGAGGGAAATTTCGAGAGCTATCTGGCAGCCATAGCCGTCCTCGACCGGGTCTTGGCATATCCAGATCCTTTCGATGCAGTGGTTCAGGCGGGATTCGGCGAGCACGGCAGAGAAGGCTTGCAGGAGGTATTAGACGTGCCTGTGGTCGATATCACCGATGCAGCCGCCCACTTCGCCTGCTTGCTCGGCTATCGCTATTCGGTAGTGACAACCCTCGACCGCGCCGCTCCTTTGATAGAGGAACGGCTACTCCTCGCCGGAGTCCACTCCCATTGCGCCTCGGTTCGCTCGTCTGGGTTGTCAGTGTTGGAACTCGAGGGCGACCCCGGAATGGTCACTTCCGCTATCACAGTGGAGGCCACCAAAGCCATCAAACAGGATGGCGCAGAGGTTATTGTGCTCGGATGTGGCGGAATGGCGGGGCTGGACGCCCAGATTCGGGAAGCCACCGGAGCGCCGGTGGTCGATGGCGTAGCTGCAGCAGTCAAGATCGCTGAAGACCTAGTGCAACTCGGGCTGAGCACCAGCAAGGTGCGAACGTACGCACCCCCTGGCCAAAAGGTCGTTAAGCGCTGGCCTCTGCATCAGTCACTAAACCTAACCGATCACTGAGCCGTCTGACGACAGAAGGAATAACCAATGACGAAGATTCTAGGCACGGTGGTCGTAGCAGTGGGAGGCAACTCCCTGATCGCCGACAAGGAACACACCTCCGTCCAAGACCAAGCCAAAGCAGCAGCCGATTCGATGCGGTACGTAGCCGAGATGGTCGCCGCCGGATGGAACGTGGTCGTTACACACGGCAATGGCCCACAGGTCGGCTTCTTGCTCCGCCGCGCGGAGTTAGCGCAAAAGGAGTTGCCTGGTCTGCCACTAGATGTGCTGGTAGCTGACACCCAAGGCGCAACGGGCTACCTCTTCTGCAGGGCTCTGCACAAGTGGTTCGCTGAGGTAGGGGTTGCCAAGAATGCCGTGTCGCTCGTAACCCAGACGGTCGTCGATCCAAAAGACCCTGCCTTTAGCAACCCGACAAAGCCAGTGGGTTCGTTCATGTCAGAAAGCGAAGCCAAGCAGCACGCCGCAGACGATGGCTGGGCTGTGGTCGAGGATTCTGGACGGGGTTGGCGACGCGTCGTTGCATCCCCCATGCCCCAACGAATCGTTGAAGTTGAGGCAATCCGCAGCCTAAACAAGGCCGGATTCGCTGTCGTTGCTGTCGGCGGAGGTGGAATCCCGGTAGTCGAAGCCGGACAGTTCCTGGAGGGAGTCGAGGCCGTCATAGACAAGGATCACGCAACGTCCTTGCTCGCCAACGAACTCGATGCCGAAGTGCTTCTGATATCAACTGCGGTAGACGCGATAGCGATCAACTTTGGCACACCTAAGCAACAATGGCTAGGGAAAATATCCATCGAACAGGCCCGCAAACACCTAGCCGCCGGCGAGTTCGGCGCGGGCTCGATGGCCCCAAAGGTCGAGGCGGCAATCGCCTTCGTCGAACGCGGTGGCAAGCGCGCCATCGTCACCTCACCGTCCCGCATGATCGAGGCCCTGCACGGCGAAGCGGGAACCACGATCACTGCCTGACACTGTCCAAAACAACTTTCGAAAGTGAGTTTATAGACATGGAAACCACAAGCATTCCCGTCCCGGGTTCATCCCCGCGACTTTACAACGACGACTTGGCGCCGGCGCACTCCCGAAAGTGGGGATTTTACTCACTGTTCGCCATGTGGATGTCCGACGTTCACTCCATCGGTGGTTACACATTCGCCGCCGGATTGTTTGCGCTCGGACTGGGAGGCATACAGGTCTTCTCGGCGTTAGCAGTGGGCATCATCTTGGTGTTCCTGCTGATGAACCTATCCGGCTATGCCGGCCAAAAGTATGGCATTCCCTATCCAGTCATGGCACGCATCTCTTTCGGCACCCTCGGCGCCAACATCCCGGCACTGATCCGAGCGTTGGTGGCAATCGCCTGGTACGGAATCCAAACCTGGCTTGCTTCTCGCGCGGTAATCGTGCTCACCATCGGCATCTTCCCGGGCATGGAGAACCTTACGAAAAACAACTTCCTCGGCGAATCGACGCTGGGCTGGATTGCTTTCATCATCATGTGGGCGCTACAGCTCCTGTTGCTACGCAACGGCATGGAGACCATCCGACGCTTCCAGGACTGGGCCGGGCCTGCGGTTTGGGTTGTCATGCTCATGTTGACCATCTACATCGTGGTCAAAGCAGGCGGCAAGCTTTCGCTGTCCTTGCCAGGCGCAGAGGCAGAGTGGGGCGTATTCCACGCCTTCTTGGCAGCCGTTTCTTTGACGGTTGCATACTTCTCAACCCTCATGCTCAACTTCTGCGACTTCTCTCGTTTCGCCCCAACCAAGAAGTCCGTCTTCTGGGCAAACCTATGGGGTCTGCCAGTTAACTTCCTGGCCTTCTCGGTGGTGTCTGTCGTCGTGACCGCTGGCACCTTCGTGGTCTACGGCGAGTACATCTACGACCCTGTGGATGTCGTTGGCCGGATCGACAACGTCGCGGTACTGCTGCTTGGCGCAGTCACATTCGCAGTGGCGACTCTTGGCATCAACGTGGTAGCCAACTTCGTTTCGCCAGCCTACGACATTGCCAACGTATTGCCCTCCAAGATCGACTTCCGCAAGGGCGGACTCATCGCAGCCATCCTCGCGCTGGTCATCACGCCGTGGAACCTGTTCAACAACCCGATCGTGGTCAACATCTTCCTCGGCGCGGTCGGCGCCATGTTGGGCCCGCTATTCGGCATTATCATGGCTGACTACTATGTATTGCGTAAGCAGCGAGTCGTCTTGGGGGATCTCTACCGCGAGAAGGGGTTCTACACCTACCAGAAGGGCTTCAACAACAAGGCGATCATCTCGTTCTTGTTGGTTTCAGTGCCAACGATCGCGATCGCGCTGGTTCCTGCTTTCCGGGTACTCGCGGCATTCTCCTGGTTCATTGGCGCAGGCCTGGCCTTCGTCGTGCACTATCTGATTTCGCGTAATGATCGTTCGATCGCTGAATCTATAAGGCTGGCCACCGAAGTCGAAACCAGCGCCGAGCAAGCCGGTGAGGACGTGACCGAAGCCGCGGCTAAAGCTGGTCAGATCGAGTCTGAGAGCCACTAAAGACTGACCGGGGATTACATCCCGGTCGTGCCCAGGCTGGCCGTTTCGCCGCGATGCTTCGCGGCGAAACGGCCATTCGTCTTCGTAGTCAGTCTTCAGGCTGGAAAGACACACCACGTCTAGGGCAAGGAAAGCTGCCGGGTCGGCTATTGGGGTTCTCGTAGTCTTCAGCCCCAGCCGTCCGAGCTACGGGCAAGGAACCTAGGTTGACCTGTCTGCAGTAGCCGCCTTGATCACCGGAGTGATTTCGGTCGCGGCAGCCCTAAGCGCAGGCAGCGCAACATTCTCGATCGCGTCATCAGTCATCCTGGTTACCGGGCCCGAAACCGACATTGCAAGCCCCAGCGGCCCGGGAATTGGCACAGCCACACAGCGGACGCCAAGTTCATGTTCTTCCATGTCTACTGCGTAGCCGAGTTTCCGGGCTTCGGCCAACTCTTCAAGCAGGCGCCCCAGGTCAGTGATGGTGTTAACGGTGATCTGGCGCAGACCCGCTCGTCGAACAATGCGCTCGACCTCAGCCGGTGGCATTCCAGACAGGATTGCTTTGCCCACACCTGTGGTATGCAGCGAAACCTGGTTGCCCACCTCGGTGAACATTCGCATGGAGTATTCAGCTGGCACATGCGCGATGTAACGGGCAAAGTCTTGGTCTAGCATCGCAACGGACACAGATTCACCGCAGGCCTCAACGACCTTGTTCAGATAGGGCCGCAGCGCCACTCCCAGGGCCCCGCCCGCGTAGCGGGACAATGAGATCAGGCGAGCCCCAAGAGCATACTGCCTGCGTGGCGTTTGAAATACGTAGCCCCCGTCAATAAGCGTGTGCAGTAGCCGATGAATCGTGGGGAGAGGCACATCTACCACCTCGGCGATATCGGTGATCCCGGCTGGGCCGCCCGCCCCAGCCAGTGCCTCTACAATTTCCAAGGCACGAGTAACCGACTGGACGGATCGCCGCTGCGATTTGGCACTTTCGCCAGTATCTGCGTCTCCTGAGGAGGGTTCATCCGGATTCAGCTGGGCCATGCTGATTGAGCATAGCGGCTGAGCCAGATATTCGGAAGTCACCTTACAAGCTTCCTGGAGATTTGTAACCAAAACCACCCCGTCAGAGATTGGAAGTTTCCTTCCGCTATACGAAAAATAGTGGTACGATTTCGCTCAGAGGGAGGACGCGATTGGCAGTGTTCCTCCGAATACCCGCAACTCAATGACGAAGAAGGGTGGAAGACATGACCAAGAAACTAGTGCGTGGACGCCGCGTTGTAACTCCGCAAGGTACCCGCGCCGCAGGAGTCGTGATCGAAGGCGACCGCATTGTTGCCATCACAGACTACGATGACACACAGGGGATCGAAGACATAGTCGATCTCGCCGAAGACGAAGTGCTACTACCCGGCCTTGCAGACGTCCATGTGCACGTCAACGAACCTGGCCGCACCGAATGGGAAGGCTACCTATCCGCAACGAAGGCAGCCGCCGCAGGCGGCATGACGACGCTAATCGACATGCCTCTGAACTCCTCCCCATGCACCACCACGATGGACGCCCTGCGGCTGAAGAAAGAGACCGCAGCAGACAAGCTCTATATCGACGCAGGCTTCTGGGGCGGAGTCGTGCCAGGCAACACTGCTGAACTCAAGCCCATGTGGGACGCAGGAGTATTCGGATTCAAATGCTTCCTCGGCGACTCGGGTCTCGATGAGTACCCCTACGTTTCAGTGGACCAGCTTCGGGAAGCAATGACCGAAATCGCCAGCTTCGGCGGTCTGATCATCGTTCACGCAGAAGACGCCGGCATACTGAACTCTGCCCCACCCGCCGGTGGCCCGAGTTTCGACAAGTTCATGCACTCACATCCCGCAGAGGCAGAGGTTGTCGCAATCCAAAACCTGATTTCGGCGGTGCGCGACACAGGATGCCGGGCGCACGTACTGCACCTGGCCGCAACCGAGGCGCTAGAAGACATCCGCGCAGCCAAGGCTGAAGGCCTGCCGATCACGGCAGAGACCTGCCCCCACTACCTCACGTTCGACGCTGAAGAGATCCCCGACGGCGCTACTGAATACAAGTGCTGCCCGCCGCTTCGCGGCCACGAGAACCGCATGGGCCTTTGGAAGGGGCTCAAGGACGGAACCATCGATTTCATTGCCTCCGACCATTCGCCGTGCACCGTAGACCTGAAGCGCATGGAGACCGGGGACTTCGGCGTTGCTTGGGGTGGAATCGCATCCGTGCAGCTCGGGCTGCCCGCAGTCTGGACACAGGCGCAGCAACTCGGCTACAGCCTTGACGATGTCGTTCGCTGGATGGGCTCGATCCCGACAGATATGGTGGGCCTCCCCAACAAGAGCCGACTCGCGGTGGGCGCCGACGCAGACCTGACGATCTTCGCCCCCGAAGAATCATTCACTGTTGACAAAGACAAGCTCCATCACAAGAACCCAGTGACTCCGTACCACGGCCGCACCCTTAAGGGCGTCGTCCGTTCTGTGTGGCTCGCTGGCCAGCCGCTTGATCTCGAAGCGACGCCTCGCGGCTCGGAACTGTTCCGTAAGTAGTAGAAATCAAACTGTAAACCTAAGAAACACTAACAAGGAAGGCCCACCAATGACCGCCCTACCTATGCAGTCCATCAAGGCTCTTATCAACGAGGTGGATTTTGCGGGCGAGAGCTTCGTGTCAATCAACTCGATGACCAACGATCAGCTACTCGCCCTGTTTAACCTTGGCAAACACCTGGAACTCATGAATCGCGATTACTGGAACCTCTATCCCGGTTCTATCGCGACACTGCTGTTCTTCCAGCCGTCCACGCGCACTCGGATGAGCTTTGAAACCGCGATCCATCGAATCGGCGGCCACGCCATCGTGGAAAACAGCCCCCAGACAACGTCTGCGATCGCCAAGGAAGAATCCTTGAGCGACATGATGCGTTGCGTCTCCCAATACGCGAACGTGATCGTGCTCCGTCACCCTGACTCGGACGCGGCTCGCGAGGCAGCTAAGTACACGGGATCGACTCCGATCATCAACGGCGGCTGGGGCCACTGGGAGCATCCAACCCAGGCACTGCTTGATCTGTACACATTGTGGCGCAAGTTCGGCCGCATCGAGGGCCTAAAGGTGACCGTCGCCGCAGCCGACATGATTGAGGCTCGCACTGGGCATTCCATGGCCCAGGGTCTGGCCCGGCTCGGCGCAGATGTAACCATAGCGTCGCCAAAGGCGAAGCGAGTCCCGACTGAAGTGGTGCAGAACATTCGCGATAACTACCCGAATGCGAAGGTCGAGGAGGTTTTCGACTTCAACAAGGAGACGTTTAACGAATTCATCGCCGACAAGGACTTGGTGTACCTTCCCGGCTGCTCGGCCCCCGCAGGTGCTACCGCCGAAGCATTCAAGAAGGTAATGGACGACTACTTCGTCAAGCACGAAACCATGGACGCGGCACGCGAACGCGGCCACATGCTGTATGTGACCCATACGCTGCCCCGACGCGCTGGCGAGATGGATCTGGCCATCGACGACACCCCGCATCAGTTGGCATTCGAGTCGATCCTGCACTCGGTTTCCATCCGGATGGCGCTGCTGTCCTCGATCCTCGGCACCTAGCAGCAAGAACACAGAAAGGAACCAAGAAACATGCTAGAAATCACTGCTGGCGGCTACACCTTCAAGGCCGTCTACCATGAAGAAGATGCCCCCAAGACAGTGGCGGCATTCCGCAAGCACCTGCTCGGCCTCAAGTCGAGGATTATCCACGTCCGCTGGTCTGGTCAGGCTGGCTGGATCCCCTTCGGCGACCTGGATCTGGGTCTTGATCCGGAAAACGGTACCTGCTACCCGCATCCGGGCGAAATCGTGATCTACCCTGGCGGGGTTTCCGAGACGGAACTTCTCATTGGTTACGGGTACGTGAACTTCGCTTCCAAGGCGGGCCAGTTGGCCGGCAACCATTTCGCCACCATTGTGGAAGGGAACGAAAACCTGACCGCGTTGGGGGAAAAGTTCCTTTGGGAAGGCGCACAGGACATTGAGTTCCGCGAAGTGTAATTGCCAGCTAAGGTAACAAGTGGCTGGGGTATCGCTAGGCGATGCCCCAGCCGTTGCCCGTAAGAGAGAGTTGGATCAAGATAGGTAAGGAGTGGAGTTGAAATGACAAACGTCGGAGTAGTCGGACTAGGCATCATGGGTCTACCCATGATGAAACACCTGCTAGCTGCAGGACACCGAGTTACCGGGTACGATCCTAACCCAGCCGCGGTTGAGTCTCTGGTGGCTGCCGGAGGACGTCGGGCGAAGTCAGTTGCAGAGGCTGCGGCAGGAGCCGATGTGTTCATCAGCGTGGTCCCTGACTCCCCACAGGTGCAAGAAGTTGTGTTTTCCGAAACGGGCCTGCTGACTGGCGCCGCACCGGGGCTGTTGTACATCGATATGAGCACCATCCGCCCCGACGTAGCCCGCCAAGTGGCCCAAAGCTGCCGCGAACATGGCCTCCGGCCTCTTGACGCCCCGATCTCTGGTGGTGAACGGGGCGCCATTGAAGCTTCGCTGTCGATCATGGTTGGCGGCGAAGAATCCGATTTCAATGAGGCCCTGCCGCTCCTTCAGACTATGGGCACGACCGTGGTTCACCTTGGCCCGTCCGGTTCCGGGCAGACCGTCAAAGCCGCAAATCAGTTGATCGTCGGCGGCACCTTCGGACTCCTAGCTGAGGCAATCGTGTTCTTGGAAGCCCAGGGGGCCGACACCGAGGCAGCACTCAAAGTACTTGGCGGCGGGCTAGCCGGCAGCCGCATCATGGAGTTGAAGGGCGAATCGATGTTACGTCGTGATTTCACGCCCGGATTCCGTATCGACCTACACCACAAAGACATGGGCATCGTCACAGCGGCGGCACGCGAAGCTGGCGTAGCGATTCCCCTCGGCGCCCTAACCGCCCAGCTGATCGCCTCACTTCGGGCGCAGGGCGACGGCGACCTAGACCACTCCGCCCTGCTGCGGACAGTTGAGCGGCTTTCCGGCCGCTTCGATAACTAAGAAACTCAACAATTGGAGAGAAGACCATAATGGCTAAAATGCGAGTCGTTGACGCAATCGTCCAGATCCTACATAAGGAAGGCATCACACAAGCTTTCGGCGTCCCAGGTGCAGCGATCAACCCGCTTTACTCGGCGTTGCGCGCACACGGAGGTATCGATCACATCCTGGCCCGCCACGTTGAGGCCGCCTCGCACATGGCGGAGGGGTATACCCGCACGGTGCCCGGCAACATCGGGGTGTGCATCGGCACCTCGGGCCCAGCGGGCACAGACATGATCACGGGACTGTACTCCGCATCTGCAGACTCGATTCCGATCTTGTGCATCACCGGGCAGGCACCGGTAGCGAAGCTCGATAAGGAAGACTTCCAGGCTGTGGACATCGCGTCCATCGCAGCCCCGGTGACAAAGATGGCCAAGACCGTGCTCGAAGGAGCGCAGGTACCTGGCGTGTTTGCCAAGGCATTCCAGCTGATGCGCTCCGGGCGGCGGGGGCCGGTGCTTGTTGACCTGCCGTTCGACGTTCAGGTCTCTGAAATCGAGTTTGATATCGACACCTACGAGCCACTGCCGGTGCTTAACCCGGCGATGACGCGTGCCCAGGCAACCAAAGTCTTAGACATGATTCTCGAAGCAGAACACCCGATTTTGCTGGCCGGCGGCGGCGTGATCAGTGCTGCGGCAAGCAGCCAGTTCGTCGAACTGGCAGAGCTGCTAGGTGTCCCCGTCATCTCCACTCTGATGGGTTGGGGCACCATTCCCGACGATCATCCCTTGGCCCAAGGCGTCGCCGGCATTCAAACGTCTCAGCGCTACGCCAACGCCACCATGCTTGCCGCAGACCTAGTGGTCGGCATCGGGAACCGCTGGGCGAGCCGGCACACGGGTGATCTAGATGTTTACCGGGCCGGGCGGAAGTTCGTCCATATCGATGTGGAACCGACGCAGATCGGACGGGTATTCCCACCGGATTTCGGGGTGACCTCCGATGCGAAACTCGCCCTCGATGCCCTCCTGTCTGTGGCCCGGGAATACTCGTCACAGGGCAAGCTCAGGAACTACCAGGGCTGGGTCAACGAGTGCACGGCGAGGAAGTCTACGATGCATCGCCGCACCCATTTCGACAATGTTCCGATCAAGCCACAGCGGGTCTACGAGGCGATGAACCGGGCCTTTGGCAAGGACGTTCGTTACGTCACCACGATTGGGCTGTCTCAGATTGCTGCGGCTCAGATGCTGCACGTCTATAAGCCGAACCATTGGATCAACGCAGGCCAGGCCGGCCCACTCGGCTGGACTCTACCTGCGGCCTTGGGCACAGTGGCTGCGGATCGGAACACCCCCGTGGTGGCTCTGTCTGGCGACTACGATCTGCAGTTCCTGATCGAAGAGTTTGCCGTGGGCGCGCAGTTCCATCTGCCCTACGTGCACGTCCTGGTGAATAACGCCTACCTTGGCCTGATCCGGCAGTCACAGCGGGCGTTCGATATGGACTACAACGTTCAGTTGTCGTTCGAGAACATCAATGCCCCCGAGATCGGCGCCTACGGCGTGGACCACGTCGCAGTGGTAGAAGGACTAGGTTGCAAGGCGATTCGCGTTCAGAAACCGCAGGACCTGGAGGACGCGCTTGTGCGTGCCATGGAGATGGCGAGGCGGCTGCAGGTGCCAGTCTTGGTTGAAGCAATCCTGGAGCGAGTGACAAATATCGCCATGGGCACCGCAATTGACAACGTGACCGAGTTTGAGCCCCTTGCTACCTGCGCTGACGAAGCACCGACCGCGATTCTTCCGATGCCAGATCCGGCTTGGGAGAAGGAACTGGTGGAGCCAGCAACCGTTTCCGCTCCAGCCGGTGCGGCGCCGAGCGAGGTGCGGAGCTAAGCATGCAGCACCCCGGGCAGGTTCAATCGGCCACCAGTGACTCCAGCAAGGTACCAAGGCTAATCGGCGTTGGCAGCATGGGCGGCACCATCGCCATGTCGCACGCAGAAGGTCCGGGCTTGGTGCCAAGCCTGGACGCTGCAGACCTGGTTGCCAGCGTGCCGGAACTTGGCGGCATGGTGCAGTCCATGGGCCAGTCCATCTCGAGCGTTGGGTCTCCTTCCGTGCAGTTTGACGATGTCATACGGGCCCTGCATTGGGCCAGAAAGGCTGTTGATGAAGGAGTTGAAGGGGTCGTGATCACCCACGGCACCGACACGCTGGAAGAGACCGCGTTTCTGCTGAACCTGTGGTGGGATCGTGACGAGCCGCTCGTGGTCACTGGTGCCATGCGGGCTCCGGAGGAGAGCGGGGCCGACGGCCCCGCGAACCTGCTGGGTGCGGTGCTCACCGCCCTGTCCCCCGATTCTCGGGGGCGGGGGGTGCTCGTAACGATGAATGATCAGGTATTTGCCGCCGATTCAGTCGTCAAGACTCGTAGTTTCGGGGTCGATGCCTTTACCAGCCCGGTTGGCATTCTAGGGCGGATCTGCGAAACACAGGTGGAGTATGCCTGGCAGAGCATGCGCCCTCGTCCAGAGCATCTTCCCGTGCCAACCGCTCAGCCTTGGGTGCCGATAGTACCGACGCCACTCGGCTCGGATTCCCGTACCTTAGAGGCCGTACTAGCCGCTGGCGCTGATGGAATCGTATTGGACGGCGTCGGGGCCGGGCATGTACCTGCCGGTATGGTGCCAGCGGTGGCGGAGGCCGTATCCAAAGTGCCCGTGGTGATGGCTTCGCGGACGGGAGGCGGCCGAACCGGTCGTACGACCTATGGCTACCCGGGCGCAGAGATTGATCTGCAGAATCGCGGCGTCATCATGGCCGGGCGGCTGAATGCCGTCCAATCCCGTCTGTTGCTATGGGCTTTGCTTGCAAGTGGCCCCAGAGATCGGGCCGAGATCGAGGCCCGCATCGTTGCAGCCGGCAACTGACTTTTGCCGCATAGCCGATATTTGGGCTGAACCTAGATTGGGTATTGACGAGGCGGGGATCACCTTCTACACTTGGTAATGGAAAAAAGATTCCAAGATGTGGAAGTGCAATGATGCTTACACCCCACCAAAACAGTTTGCGGCCGAAGAACGACCTTCGTGGCTGCGAACGCCTTCTTTCGTCTAGTGAAACGGCAGAACAATGACAGACGTGACTAACGCCGAACTAGCCAAACAAGACCCGACTGGTCGCCTCTACAACGAGGACCTGGCACCGGCTAAACCCTCCCACAGGCAGTGGAATGGCTATTCCCTGTTCTCACTTTGGATGAATGACGCTCACAACGTGGGCAACTACACTTTCGCTGCTGGCCTGTTCATCGCAGGTCTGAGCCCAATCGATGTGACACTAGGCATCTTTATCGGATCGTTGATCATCTTCGTCGGCTGCTGCATGTCCGGGTTCATGGGACATGCCACAGGCACGCCATATCCGGTGGTCAGCCGAATGACCTGGGGTATCTGGGGCGCAAACATCCCGGCGGTCGTCCGCGGTATCGTCGCCATTGCTTGGTATGGAATTCAGACCTATCTGGCGTCGATCTCACTGAAGCTACTCATCATGCGGTTCATTCCAGCCACACAGGCCTGGGCAACCACGAATATTCTCGGGCTCGACGCAATCGGTTGGCTCGCATTCCTGCTTTTGTCAGGCATCCAGCTAGCCATCGTGTGGCGCGGCATGGAGGCCGTCCGGCACTTCCAGGGTGCAGCCGGGCCGATCATCTGGGTCGTAATGCTGTGCCTCGCATTCTGGATGCTGTACCAGGCCAACTGGGACATTTCCTGGACTACTGGCGGCGGCGATGTAACCCATGCCGGCTGGGATCGCGTGTATCACATCTTCGTGGCAGTCGGCCTGACCGTGGGCACACTGGCCACCCTGATGCTCAACTTCTCCGACTTCGCCAGGTACTCCCCCAGCCGCAAGGCGATCATCCGCGGCAACGCCCTCGGCCTGCCTCTGAACTGGACGGCGTTCGCGCTGACTTCGGTGATCACCTCAGCCGCAGCCGCCAAGGTGTACGGCTCGGCCGTGTTGGACCCTGCTGAGCTACTTGAGAAGCTCGACAACGACTGGGTGTTCCTGATCGGATCAGTGACGTTCGTGTTCGCCACCATCGGCGTAAACATTGTGGCCAACTTCGTGTCGGCAGCTTTCGATATCTCGAATATCAACCCCAAGAAGATCTCGTTCCAGAAGGGCGGCATCATCACGGCGATCGTATCCGTGCTGGTTACCCCGTGGAACCTGTACTCTTCGCCGCAGGTTATCGCCTACTTCCTGGGCACCCTCGGCGCCCTACTCGGCCCGTTCTTCGGCATTCTCGCAGTCGATTACTTCGTGGTTCGCAAGCAGGTGTTCAGCATTCGCCACATGTACTTGCCCACACCGGAGTCGATCTACTACTACAACAAGGGCATAAACGGTTTGGCAGCGAAGGCCTTCATCCCCTCGGCGATCATCGCTTTGGCGATCGCTTTGGTTCCGGCTTTCTCGGCCTTGGCACCGTTCGGCTGGTTCATCGGCGCACCGTTGGCAGCCCTGTTCTACTACTGGATTGCCAAAGACAAGGTCGTGATACTGCCTGACTCAGAGAAGCCCGCCGAAGCCACCGCAGATGGCGAGTGATCAACCCCCTGGGGCGGCCGTGGGCGTATCGCCTCCGGTGGCCCCAGGCTCAGATACTGACAACCCAAAGGAAAGAGTGAAGTGCTGACTGACCAAGAGCTCAAGGAACTAAAGGAGCTTGTCAAGCAAAAC